>Ga0268262_10004163_pt1 | contig 15108 bp, 10 predicted proteins | sample TergutNc150P3_FD_190354 | JGI IMG/M metagenome (GOLD analysis project Ga0268262, IMG submission 190354) | Nasutitermes corniger P3 segment gut microbial community from laboratory colony in Florida, USA - Nc150 P3 (SPAdes) (version 2) | ecosystem: Host-associated > Arthropoda: Insects >... | reverse complement strand
GACCTGGAGAATTTTGTTATTCGGCCCATGATGGAAGCTGGAAAAAGTTCAGGCTATATTGAAAGTCTTCTCAGCTTTTTTTCGGCTCTGTGGAGCGCGGCTCGAAAACTTGATTTAGTCAGCGGGCAAAATCCCAAGTCAAAGGCCAAATACCCTAAAGCGGACAGCCATCGCGACCGATTCTTGAGTAAGGCAGAGGCAGTTGATCTGTTGGAGGCTTTAAAAAAGAGGTCGTTAGTGACCCATGATTTGGCTTTGCTGTCTTTGTTCAGCGGGCTTAGGGCTGGAGAGTGCCTGGCTTTGACTTGGGCAGATATTGATTTCGTCAATGGAACAATTTTCATCAAAGACCCCAAGAGTAGGTTCAATCGCCATGCTTACATGACCGTTGAATTGAGGGCCATGCTGAACCGCCGTTATAAAGGCCAGCCCAAAACGGCCAAAGTCCTTACCGGGCCACAAGGCGGAGAGGTTTATTGCTCTATGAGCGCCCATTTCCGGGAAACGGTCAAAACGCTTGGTTTCAATAAAGGTATAACTGACCCCAGGCTGAAAGTAGTCTTTCACACGTTAAGGCACACTTTCGCCTCTTGGCTGGTGCAGAAAGGCCAGCCTTTATACACGGTCAGCCGGTTGATGGGTCATCAAAACATAAAATACACCGAACGCTATGCCCATCTTGACCCGGTGACCCAAAAGGAAGCCATGCAGGGCCTGGAAGGAATTTTGAAAGATTTTGCGAAGTAAAACTGTCCATGAGTGAGGGAGAATGATGAAAAAAGCGGTTTGGACTTCGGCCGGCAAAGGCATAAGATACAAAGAACACCCGACACGAAAACACGGCAAACGGCTTGACCGTTACTGGTGCCTCCAATATAAACTCCAGGGCAAAACCATCAATGAAGCTGTCGGCTGGTGGAGCGACGGGGCTTCCCAGGCCCAATGTGAAGAATTATTGGCCGAACTTAGGCAGAATCAGAAAAACGGCCAAGGGCCGCAGACCTTACGGGAGATGAGGGCCGCCAAACTGGACAAGCGGAAGCAGGAAACGGCGGCCAAAGAACTGGCGAACAATAAAAACCGGTCCTTTGGTGGATTTATGGAAACAGAATATTTGCCCCGGGCCAAGCTGACTCTTAGGCCGCGCACTTTGAATACTCAGGCCCATCTTTTACGCTCCTGGCTGTCCCCGTTGGTGGATAAACCCCTGGCTCAAATCACGGCCGCCGACCTTACCACTCTTGTTTTACGTCCTATGGTGGAAGCCGGCCGAAGCCCCAGCACCATACGCAACACCTTGCTAACGGTTTCCGCAGTCTGGAATATGGCGGTAGAATTGGGAATGGTGACGGGTGAAAACCCTGTTTCCAGGGTCAAGCGGCCCAAGATGGACAACCAGCGGGACCGTTTTTTCACGCGGGCCGAAGCCGCCGGGCTGTTGTCCATCTTAAAGGAAAAAGCCCCTGACGCTCATGATGTGGCCCTATTGTCTCTGTTCAGCGGCTTGAGAATCGGGGAGTGTCTGGCTTTGACCTGGGCCGACATAAATCTTGAGGAAGGGCGGATTTTAGTCAAAGACACCAAGAACAAACGAAACCGTCACGCCTACATCACGGCTGAAATCAGGGAAATGTTGAACCGCCGTCACGAAGGGCAGTCAAAAATGGACCGTATTTTTGGCCAGTGGAAATCTCAATATCTTGATATTGCTACAAGAAAAAAATTCAATCAGGCAGTAAACGACCTGGGTCTCAATGACGGCATCACCGACCGGCGGCAAAAGCTGGTCATCCATTCCCTTCGCCACACCTTCGCCTCTTGGCTGGTGCAGATGGGTAAGCCCTTATATACTGTCAGCCGGCTTATGGGTCACAGCAGCTTGAAAATGACGGAGCGCTATGCTCATCTGGCACCGGAGACCCAAAGGGCGGCTGCGATGGAACTGGAGGGAATTTTGCGGGATAGTTGAGAAATTAAGGCGCCAGGAACACTATACTGCGTTCAGCACTTCAACTGCGGATGTCTCGCCGGAACATCCTCCAGCAGACGTTTGGTGAACCGAAGTAGCGCCGCATTGCTGATTGTTGAGCAAACCACAGGCTTGAAGCATCAAATTTTTCAGGGAAGCCGATACCAATAGGTTTACCGGCTCTAAATGCGGCGCCGAGTTCGAACAGTGTTCCATGAGCAGTTAGATCTTCGATATATGCAAAAATGTGGGTTGATCGTTCTATCCGCAAGATATTGAGGCGAAAAACCTCTTTTCGACGTGCAGCCTTTTCTTGAGGGCCTGCTTCGCTTCCAGAACAGCCGTTCCCAATTAGTGGGCCATGTTCAGAAGGTCCGTGGTTGGTCGATGCACAAACCCCCATCTGATTATCACCATGGAAACACCCATGGTCACAACTAATGAAGAACGGTCCGGTGTAAATAAAATCTTCTCGGACTTCAATATGTTCTGGGTTGAAAGCGTCACTTCCTTCGACAGCGCCCGATCTGTGGCCAAGTATTTCATCGCGCCATCCATTTTTGCTTATTTTACCAGCTAAGTAAATCCTTGGTTTATCCATATTTTACCTCCATAGTAAGTATAAACTTCAAAAATTATGATACAATAATCACCAAAAAATGCAACTTTTCTTTGGTGCCAGTCACATTATCCTCCAACTAGTATCCAGTTTGGTTAATTCACTCATTAAAAATCAAGGTGCTGGTATAGTTGGACACTTGAAAATCAGGCACTAGCCCTTATTGCTTCAGCGGTTTTAAATGAAGCTATTAACCACACGGGAGACTAGCTTATGGAACACCGTAGCTTGAAAATGACGGAGCATTACGCCCATTTGGCGTCGGAAGCCAAAAGGACGGCGGCCTTGGAGGTGGAAGGAATTTTAAGAGAACGCTTAAATATATAAAACGTCCAGTTTCAGCCAATCACGTCTTTCAGGGCCTTGGCCGGCTTGAACTTGACGGCTTTATGGGCCTTGATGGTCACAGGTTCACCGGTGCGGGGATTGCGGCCGGCCAGTTTAGCTCGATTGACCACTTCAAAAGTTCCCAAACCAGCCAGGGCGAAGCGACCTTCCTTTTTTAAAGTCTTGGTTGTCTGGGCCAAAATGGTTTCCACCACCTGTTTGGCCAGAGTTTTGGCCAAGCCCGCCTCTTTGGCCAGTTGATCCACCAGTTCGGTTTTAGTCATGTTGATTCTCCAGGTTTTTTATATGAGGCTGCCAATTCGATGGCGTCCTTAAGGTTTCCGGTGACTGCCGCAAGACTTTGCGACAGCATAAGGTTGAGAGGCAAGTCAAAATCTTCGATCCAGGTTCCAACTGGGCATATGGCTCCATCGGACTCCGGATCTAGGCTGGCCTGTCTAATCTTTGTCAACAGATCGCGTCGGCCGGCTAGGTAGCTAATGACAATTTTGCCTTTGGCGTAGGCATATGCGCACTCAAAGACAGTTCCCGAATCTGGTTCTATTTGCCCTCGAAAGGGGTTCAAATTGGCAATCACGGCATTAGCCTGTTCGATAAGGGTAAGGTTATGTCTGAATATGTCCTCTGGGGCCTTCAGAATAAGATCGCCAGGCAGGAGAGGTGTCAGACCGTAGGCTATGCAAAGACTTCTTATCTCTGATTTAATTTCAGCATAGTCGTTGCGAAAAACATCGGGGCCGGCGAAATAGATGGTTTTCATTGAGCGGAGTCTTTGTCTGAACTTGTTTCGTTATCCAGCTTATGTCTTAACCAAGCTAAAAAAACTGAAGCTAATGGACCGATTTTGTAAATCCTGTCTTGGTCGTCAATAACCTTTGGGGGTTTAGGATTAAAAGAAAAAGGTTTATATTCTATTTCTTCCTCCAATAGACCTTGGCTCACAAGTTCTGAAAAACATCGCAAATAGTGTATCTCTTGTGTTTCACCAAAATACTGGAGAATCTGATGTTTTTTAGCTTTTCCCTTGAAATGTTCATCGAACTGAATTAGTGCGAGTAACGACGGCAATGATAATTTCTTAAAAAGATCATCAAATATTAAAAAAATTTCGAATGTCTTTTTTTTCCCCGTAGGCAACTTGACCATCAAAGATTTATACATATTCAAAAGTAATTGTCTCTTTTCTCCACTACCTTCATTTATGTAATGGGAAAAAACTATTTTTATTGCTTCAGCAAATTCCTCTGATTTAATTATTTCTTCAGGCATCTTATCAAAATACTGTTTGATTGAATTAACAAGCTCTCTAATCCTTTTTTCCCGCATTGAATCTAAACTAATGTCAATAATACTGCCTATTGTGGGGCCAATCCCTGGGAAATAGGAACCCAAAATGCCAACGAATATTTTTGTAGTTTGAAGAGTGGCTTCGAAATACGATTCATCAGGATATTCAATATTATCTAATCTATCTTTTGACATATCAATACCTCATCGTGAATTTAAAATGAAATCAAGGGCAATCCATTCACGACCTTCATCGTCTCCAAGCTAACCCGTATGACGCTCAATAGCAAATCCAGAATATATCGTGGCTTTTCGTGTTCCTTGGCCCAATCGTTGGGGTCATTTTTGATGCCGCTGTGCGTGTCGGTTTTGACTTGGTAGCGTTCAATGACCCATTCAATAGCCGAGCGGCCGTTGACCACATATTCGTACGCCTCCAAGGGAATGTTGGTTATCTTGACCCAGGGATTGTATTCAATGACCGATTTGTCGGTATTGTCGGGGAAACGCATTTTTTCAACCTGGAATTTGTCCGAATCAGCGCCGATGACTTTGACATTAGATGGCGGGGGCTGTTCTTCATAATTAAGGTGCAAATCGGCTAAGGCTCGGCCAGCCTTGCTGAAGGCCCAGAAATCGGCCGTTTTTTCCACAAAGGGCAGGCGGGGGAGGATTTTCTTCAAATCCGCCGCGAAGGTCCGGCGGTAATCCGGACTGTGCAATATACCATAGACATAATAGAAAATATCTTCCTTGGTTATTTTTAGACCATAAAGATTTTGGGTTTTCTTTAAAATATAGTCGGTGAGGCCAGACCGGCGGAGGCTTTGATTATTTTCGGAAGGAATTAAAGTTTCTCTTTGAGTTGAAGGGTGATCGTAATAATAAAGAGGGAAGCATTGGCAGTTGAATAATAGTTGTAAATCTGAAACAACATTAGTCATAAGAACTGAGAAATCTTTTGTCCCTCCAAGTCCGGTGGCGCAAATCAATAAATTTTCATGCTCAGGTGTGGGAAAGAGATTGAACCATTGACCTGTTCTTTCAATAATGATTTGATCAAGATAAAGAAATTGCTTATAAAATGGCCTATACAAACCAATTCGTATTTTTTTATCATCATATTTTATTTTAATTTGACGTTCAACTAAAGGCTTTAAACTGCTTGACCAACTTATTTGTTTCTCATCACTGGTGACAAATGTATTTATATTAATATTTTTTTTGGATTTTGAAGCTTCAATATATCTGTCAACATCAGAATTATATACTTTAATCATTTCCTTAATATTTACGGATAAATCGTTATATGAGGAATTGTATATCCAAGAATCTCGACTGGTAAAAAGTCCAACGCTATAATACGGAATAAAAATAGTTTTTATATTGCCTTTATCATTCTTGTCGCCCAACGGGATGAAGTTTTCAAACTGATCGTTTCTTTTGTTTAACCAATCGCCGTGTTCATTGGGCTGAAGGGGTGTCCACTTCATTTCCGTGTGAAGCGTGTGATGTTTCTTCGCTATTAGGGCCAATTTCCCTTCCCGGGTTAGATAATCTCCAATGTCGTGGTAATAAATGGCGGCTTTAGCGTTATGGCCCAGCTTCTTGACCAACACGGTTATGGTTACTGGGGTACGGCTACCTTCCCCAAAAATATTGCCTCTTTCTTTGCGCCTTTGTTCTCCCTGAGTTCTGGCGTTGCCCCGTAAATTGAACACATATATGGAACTGAATTCCTGTTCCAGGCATTTCCTGAACCCGTCCATGGCGTTGCCGTCAAGCCATCCGCCATTGGAGATAAAGGCGATGAGGCCGCCGTTTTGTTCATCCAGGCGGTCTGTTGCCCAGCGGAAGGCTTTGATATAGGTATCATAAACACCTTTGCTAAGCTTGGCTTGGGATAATCTTTTTACATATGTGTTGGCGATACGTTTTTCCAGGTTGGGATAACTCTGATTTTTTGCATTGTCGCCAACTGCCTTCTGCCCAATCGAATACGGAGGATTGCCGATGATGACCCGGATAGGTGCCTTCTTCTGGGCTTGGACACGCTTAGAATTTTGAGGCAAAAGAGGTGCAAAAAGGCTGTTGACCTTATCTACTTCCCCAAGTTGAAAAGTATCGGTCAGGCAAATACCACTAAATGGCTTATAGGCCAATTTATTACCTTGAGTAGCATGATAGGCGTTCTCAATGTTGATTGAGGCGATATAGTAGGCCAAGAGAACGATTTCGTTGGCGTGGAGTTCCCGCTCGTATTTTCGAGCCAGTGCGGCCGGCGGGATTAATCCGCTCTGAATGAGTCTGGTTATAAAGGTGCCTGTGCCAGTGAAGGGGTCCAAGATATGGACATTTTCATCGGCCAGAGTCCGTCCAAATTCCTTTTCCAGTACGGCGGCAACGGAGTGGTTGATGTAATCCACCACTTCCACCGGGGTATAGACAATACCCAGTTTTTCCACGACTTTAGGGAAAGCCGTCTTGAAAAATTTTTCATATAATTCAACTAAGATGGCTTGGCGTTCCTCGGGGGTTTTGATCTTGGAGACGCGGTTGGACACCGATTGATAGAATTCAGCCAGACTCAAGGTGTCTTTTTTCATGGCCTGGTCTTCCAGAATATCCACCATTTTCTGAAGAGCCTGGGAGACCGGATTGTTCTGGACGAAGGAATAGTTCTCGAAGAGAGACTCAAAGATGGGCTGGGTTATGAGATGCTGAGCCAGCATCTCAATGACCTCGGCAGTTTCGACGGAGGGATTGATGTTTTTCCGTAAATCAGAAAGAAATTCTTGAAAAGCCGTTTTGTGGGGGCCGGGCGTGGCGATTAGTCGGGTAATACGGCCGATGTAACTTTGGGCCACCTGGGCCACATCCTTGGCCCACTTCTCCCAATAGTCCTTTTGGCCGACTTTTTGAACCATCTTTGCGTATAGTATACCTTGGAGTTGTTCAAATTCAGCGAAGGGCAAGGTGATCTGGTTTTGTCCGCCATCCGAATGAGGATGAGAGCCGTCGTTGATAATCCCGGAAATAATGACGGTGTCGCCTTTGGTTCCAATTTTTTTATTCAAAGCAAGGGTGTTGACCTCAGCCTCGAAACGATCATCATGAGCCCGCAGGGCGTTTAAAACCGTCCAAACCACCTTATAGGTTTCATGGTTACCTAAAACGGCCTCCGCCTTACCGTCAGAAGTTATAGTGACCGGGATTATGATATAACCGTATTTTTTCCCCGGTGCCTTGCGCATGACTCGGCCTACGGATTGAACGACATCAATTTGTGAATTCCTGGAAGAGAGAAAGATCACCGCATCCAGATTGGGAACATCTACACCTTCGGAAAGGCATCTTACATTGGTCAGGATTCGGCATTCTTGACCATCTTCGGGGGCGTCTTTTAGCCAGGTGAGTTTTTCATCCCGAAGGTAGGCGCCCATGGTTCCGTCGATGTGTTCCGACTTTATATCCACCAATTGAGCCCGGATTTCCTGGGCCAGGCTTCCATAATAGGATAGCTTGGAATCATTGAACGTCTTGGTTATGTTCAAAGAACTTTTTATGGATTGACAAAAAGCCACGGCGCGATGCATAGGCTCGGGGTCGGTGGCCATCAAGAGGTTATCGTCAAGGATCATCCTCTTGGACAAGGCATTGATGCAGCCCATAAGCTTGCAGGCATCGTCGGTCCTAATTTCCTTTGTCTTGTTGTTGACGTCGTTTTGGAGATTCGAAGGGATTTGGCTTTCCAGGATAGTCAAAATCAGGACTTTGTATTCGGTGAGCAATTGGCGGTCCACTGCCGCAGCGAAGCTCAGGCGGTAAACCTCAGGCCCATACAGAGTCTCATCGTCCATGGAGCATAAAATTGCCTCGAGTTCCTTTGCTTTTTCTTTGGCCGTATCCCGGTATATCCTGGGCGTGGCCGTCATATAGACCCGTTTCCGTCCCTGGATGAAATCCTGATTATGAACTTTCACGAAATTACCGGCGTTCGGTTCGTCTTTCAAGGTGACCCCGGTGGTCCGGTGGGCCTCGTCGCAGATTATGAGGTCGAATTCGCGCTTGATCTTTTTCTGGGCCTTTTGAACGACGTCAATGGATTGATAGGTTGAAAAGAGGACGGTTAGGCCAATATTGCCTTCGGAATCCAAGACCGTTTTCAACTGATTGGCTATTTTAACTTCGTCGGTCGAGGCCGGCAGGGCCAGATCCAAGGTCGAGAAGGAGTCTGCCTCTTCCTGGTCATTGATTAGCTTTTTCCTGGACACCTGGGGATCGGAGCAGACGCAGATGGGTGAAAGCGGCCAAGAGGACTCTTCCATCCATTCTTTCAGGGTCTGAGCAACCAGGGCGATGGAGGGGGCCAGGAAGAGAACCAGACCGCCTTTGCCGACCTGTTGTTCTGCCAGCTTTAAAGCGGTTAGGGTTTTGCCGGTCCCGCAGGCCATAATGAGTTTCCCGCGGTCAACTTCCTTGAACTTGGAGCGAAATCTATCTAAGGCCTCCTTTTGATGGGAGCGGATTTCCTTTCTGGCCAGTCTTGCTTTAGCCCCGGCAAGACCCTGGTCGAGACTTTTCCAATCCACAGCTGCCGTCTCAAGTTCGCGAAGCCCCTGACGCTTCACCTCAGGGTCTTGGTTTTTGAGGGCGTTTTCAGCTTCGGCAGACCATTTGTTGGTAGTTGAAAACCAGAGACGGAGGGAAAATTTGCGGGTGTGTCCTTGCTCGTCCTTGAAAGGGTGCCCGGAGGTGGAAATGAAACTGTCCACGGCGGGTTTGTTGATATAAGTTGTTTCATCGACGCATTTACACTGGATGGCCCAGTATTCTCCGGTGGTGGTCTGGGCGACTAAGTCAATACCGACATCCTTCCCCGAATCGCTGAATTGTTTCTTGTAAGGGAAATCGCTCCAGAGCCAAACTTTCTTTAAAACGTAGGAATAAAGCGGGGTTGTTTTAAGGTAGGCCCCGATCAGCTTTTCAAAGCGCCTGCCCTTTTCCGCTTCGGAAACGGATAACTTGCGGTATTTGTTTAAAATATCTTGAAACTGCAAGATGTCACCCTAAAAGGTCTAAGTTGGGAAATTTCTACTTCATACCGAATTATATTAGCATTATACCAATAAAAAAGCTATCCTCAGCGCAGGGCCGTGTTGAGCCTTAGCGAATAAACCCCCGCTGGACAGCGGGGCAGGATGGTGAGGTGGTGCCACCCCGCATATCCTGCCAGAAACAACGTCAATTTTTTTCAAGACATTTATCTAAAAATCCCTGTATTTTTGCGGATTCCAGAGTATTCGGGAAAAGTAGTATAAAATCTTGTCCCGCCTTGAAAGTTCCAGTTTTATGGAAAAGAAAATCGAATCGGCCGGAACTCTCGCCAAACTTCCGTAAGTTTCGTTTTAATTCTTGATTTTCAGGCATCCTGATGACGCGCAATGTTGCATAGTGTTGACTTAGCCTCACCAAATGACGCAAAATTAACTCTCTTCAAAATTTTAATCATATGCTGCTCAAGTCCTTTTATTCTTAAGCATGAGACCATGAGCGTTACCACGGAAGTTTAATCCCTGAACCGTTGCGGAATAAGAAGTGAAAAGCCTTGGAATAAGAAGGGAACCAGCCTTGGAATAAGAAGGGAACAGCCCCGGAATAAGAAGGGAACAGCCCCGGAATAAGAAGGGAACAGCCCCGGAATAAGAAGGGAACAGCCCCGGAATAAGAAGGGAACAGCCCCGGAATAAGAAGGGAACAGCCCCGGAATAAGAAGGGAACAGGCTTGGAATAATAAGGGAACAACCGGCTGGGCGTCATGAGTATCTGCCTGGGTAAAAAACAAGGCAAGGAGTTCAAACCAAGAACAACTGGACAAGTTCAGGCTGGCTTTCTATCTCTGAATTTTCATCTGCCGGCCTACGACTACCGACGGTAACCTACGATAATTTTTCTTATCGTCGGCGCGAGTTCAGCAGAAAAAACAAAAGGTTAAAGATCGCCGACGATGCCGACGATAAAACAGTCTCTATCCAACGAGCAAGGAGAGAAGAAATCATGACTGGAATACAATACCCAAAAATTTTCCATCAATCTGCAAAGGCTAGTGAAGTTCTAATTTACAAAAATGAAGAAAGTGGACGGTAGGAAGCGCCTGGGTGGCGGCTACGGAGGGGGCGTCATTTCTGGAAAAACCGGCCCCATCTTTCCAAACTAAAGGCCCTAGCGCTGAGAACTAACGTCTTCGCACCGCTACCCATTTCCGGCAAAAAATATCATTCAAAACCTTTTGACGAAGAGGCCACGGGTTTACGCCAACAGCTTCTTCGCCTTTCATAACCCATATTAGCGCCAGCTTTCAGCCGTGAGTCCGTGGAAACGGGAGTCGATAACAGTCCGCAAAGACTTCCGCCGTGAGTCGGCCAGCGTACCCAAAGCCCGCCGCAGAATTCTCTTGGCCTGCCGGTTGAGGGGGAGGGCCAATTTATCCGCCAGCCAGGAAAGCAGCATAGCCCAGGCCGTCGGCCGATCCAACCCCAGGCCGTTTACCAAATCATCCAAGGCTTCTTGCCATTCCTCGCCCGGCTGCAACTGTTCCAGTTCATTGATTATGCCTGAAAAATCCGTTGAACCAAGAGCCAGACGGCCGAACTCGGATAGGAATTCCCTAGGGGGCTGCTCTGAGGGGTCTGGGTCGGCGAGGCAACAGTCGATGAAACTCGTTTGGCCGGGGCTGGCCAAAGGCTGACCAGATGGGCATATGTCGGCGGGGCAACAGGGCATCTGATTATACATAACGCTGCCCAAGCCACCATACCCGGCCGCGATCATCTGCTCAACCTGCCGCAGTTTCGGCAGCCCTTCGGCCTTATCGCCTTCCCCGCGCACTTGGACCAGAAAGAGGCTGCTCTGAGGGCTTACCAACTGATATTTCAGGGCCAGGTCCAGGGCTTCTTTCCGGTCGGCCGTCTCCAGCCGCCGGTGTCCGCCCAAGCGGCGCAGGTCTGGGCTTACGCAGGTGGTGATTTCCCCGGCTTGGGCGAAACGGTCCTGGCCGTTCACACGCCACTTGAGCCGAGGCGCGTTCTGTAAGGGTCTCTCAAAGGCCGCAAAAACATGCAGGGTCTCCCCATCATAAAGGTATTTTGGCAAAACAGTCCGCCACACCGGCTCCGCGCCCCACTCTATTTCCACCTCGGCCGCTTTTTGGCCCCGCATACGGTTCAACTGCCGCTTCAGGGCCGCCTCCAAGTCGTCCCTCGGGGTTATAAGCTCACAGGCGCCCCCGGTCTCTTCGGCCAGTTTCCGCAAAAGGCTCTCGGCCGGCGCCGACCCCACCCCGATGGCAAAAACCCGCTGGCCGGACCGGAGGGCGGTTTTGAGCACATTGGCCGTGTCCCATATATCGCCATCGGTAATCAGAAGTAGATCCGCCCGGTCTTCCGGGACGCCTATGTCTGTAAAGGTGGAAATGAGGGCTTTATTCATGGCCGTGCCCCCCAGGTCGGCCTCGGTCGCCTCTATGAGCCGGCCCAGCCTGACCAGGCCTTCCGGGTCACAGGCGGTCAAGCGGTTCATATAATGCTGTACATGGCTCCCAAAACGGCTGTAAGAGACGGCATCCTGGGGGGCGAACTCTTTCAAAATCCTCCGCAGGGCCTGCTTGGCCCCTTCCATACTGTCGCCACTCATGGAACCGGAACAATCCACCAGAATCTTCAAGTGCAGAGGGTCCGGCGACACATCGGGGCCGGATAAATCCGGGCAGAAGCTGGCCAGCACCACCTCTCGCCCCTCATCCAGTCCGCTTAAGGCGAAAGAACGGCCGGTCAACTCATCAAAATTAATCACCACGTCCCGGTCCAGCTTGGCGTCGGGGGCCAGGGTCACGGTCAGGGTTTCCCCGGTTGCTTGGCTGCTTATCTGGTGGGTGGGGGAACTCAAACGGGCTTTGGCCAGTTCTCCAACCACTTCCAGCTTGAGGGTCAGGGGGTAGTCGGCCGCCAGATCAACCCGGGCGGTTTCATGCGAGGCCAGACCGCCTTGGGCGTGCGGGTCGCCATAGCGAGGAGCTATGACCGTGGGCAGACGCAGGCTTAAATGGCCCTGCTCGAAGCGCAAGAGTTGGGCGTATCGAACCTCGATCAAAACCTCTTCACCAGGCTTGATGTTGCCGATATTGGCCGTGAACAGTCCGTCGGCCGCTTGGTTCACCATTATGGGGGCATCGCCTTCGTCGATGGCCTTCTCGTATTCCTCATCGGCTTTTTGGCGGCCTATTACGGTCCCCACAAGTTCCTTGCCGGCCAGGGTCACCCGTAAATCCAGCAAGGCGGCTCCATAAGGTAGGGGGAAAGCATAGACGAATTCATAAGTGTCCCGGCTGTTGTTGACGTACTTTTGGCGCTGGCTCAGGCTGAGCATGAGGCCGTTCAGGCTGCCGGTCATGTCCATGGCCCTCAAAGGCGAGTTGAAGGATTCAGTCTTGGAATTAAAAATCGGGCCTCTGTTTTTCGGAACCGGCATTTTTCACTCCTTGAATATCTTTTGGGCTAAAGTTAAGGCTTCCCTGGCCAAGGACCGGATTTTCTCCGGGGGCCAGGAGGCTTCTGCGGGATTAATCTGTAGTTCAACGCCCGGCGCAAGTAGGATATGGCTGCGGACTTCCACCTCGCCGGGAGTGCGGGGGCGGGGCGGCACAGGCGATTCCGCCCCGGTCAGAATGTCGCGGATGCGTTCCAGGACCACTCCGGCACCGGAGAGTTTTTTTATTTCCAAAAGCCGCCCAAGATGGCCGGTTGTGTAATGGGCGGCCCGGCCTTCACCGACCGGGCGTTCCATAAGCCCCTTCTGAATGTAGAAGCGAATGGTTCTGACCGGCAGATCAGTCAATTGCGCCAATTCATCCAATCTGAAGGTTTTGTTTTCCATCTTCCATCTCCAGCGGTCATACCGGCATATAGTTATAACATTACATCTTGACATTTAAAATGTCAAGATGTAATATCGGGGAAATGGCTTTCCTCACGGTGAAGGTGTTATATCCCGCGTTGAAATGGGCGGTTTTGGAGATTGATCTTAAAAGTTTGCCTATAATTTGTATGAAACTGATGGCAGGACAGAGCGAGTAAGCCTACTCGCTGTCCTGCCTTGAGGCTCCTCCGGGCCTCAAGGAACGCTTATTCGCCAAGGCTCAACGCGAGAATTAAAGAAATTTGGCTGTTTTCAACGGCTCAACCGGAACAAAAAATTACTCTTGGAGTCTATAAAAAATTTTACGATTTTAACTCAAAAAAATTTTCGCTATTGAGCCAGCGCGTTATTCTACATTTAACTGAAATAATTTCATACGAAATTTCTTTTCTCAGAATTATTTTTGTGATAGTAATAGGCAAATGGTCAGTCGGTTAAGCTTATGATGTTCTCTGGACTGGCCGAATAAAATCCCTGATTGACGTTGGCGCGTCAATCAGGGCGGCGTTACCACGGGCATTGTCATACAGTTTTGGGGCACATGGCGATTCTCAGAATAGCGCAACGCCGATTAATCGTCAACACCAATTTGACAGGAGCGTTGCCCTATGTATGAAGTCCCTATCTCTATCACCGCCCTGGGCGAATCTTATGTTCGCCTCTGGGAGCAATTTTCAGAGTTCCCCACACGCGAAGAAGTGTCGGAACTTATCCGTATTTTTAAGCCTCGAACTTTGGCAAACCTTGATTGCAAAGGTCGTGGCCCAGCCGGCCGCCAAATGTTTTCGGGTAAAGTCTGCTATCCCCGTAACGAAGTTGTGGCCTGGTTAGCCTCTATGACCGGGCCACCCAAATCCCGTAAAGCCATCATTCCGGCATTGACAGCTCCGGCCTCTTCCGCAACTGAGACAGAACGATGATTGAACAGAATAACTTATTAAGCCTGCGGCCGCTTTGTGGAGATGAATTGAGGCAAAGGGTATCAATCCGTTTGATACCCTTGATTTTGGATAGCACTAGGCGGACGAATACTTCAAACAATTGCTGCCATTCAGGCGATGTATAGGGTGTGAAACGGTTTCACACCCTTGTATGTGCATATTCGACAAAACCATGCGAATAAAAGTCAACCTTGATTTCCTCTTTAATTATTCCTTTGATTTTTTTCTCAATAGTGCTAAACTTAATTCGTTTATAGCGGCTGATAAAAAATACGCTCTGAACTGATGAAGAGGCCAGCCCCGCCTTTTTACAATGGCCACCCGGCCGAGAGAACAAGCCTTCATTTTCCACCATTAAAACGCATTTTCAGTCATCGGCCAAAGTAGTATATGAGTAGTATAATTTGACCTTGCTGATATTTTTATTTTTAGATTTGCCCCGCTAACGCTCCATAATAATTAGTATTTTTTGAAAAGATGTCGTTTTAAAATAACAGGTGTCCAGTCTACCTATTTTCCCGTATTATACCGAATTTTTTAGGTTTTGAAAAGCCCAAAGAAATCCGATGGCCGGATTTTTTTGAGAGCTAAATGGGATTATAATGCAATTCGATTTTGAAAAATTGACGAAAGGTAAAAGGGGCCAAAACCATTCGACTTCCGCAGGGAGCAAACCTAACTGAGCTTGAGATTAAGGAGATGGGCTGAACAGAAAGCCGGCGGGCAGAGCTAAGATGTTTTCCGCCAAAGGCACGGTCTGGGGGCCAGGGTAAAGCACTACCCCTCGCACGAATTTTTTACCCAAAGCCTCACGCAGATGGATGAGCCCCTTGGCGTCACGAGGATTGATAGTCTCGCTGAATTTCACTTCCACGGCCGCCACTCGGCCGGAGCGATCTTCCAGCACCAGGTCCACCTCCTCGCCGCTGTGGGCGCGGTAGTGATAAAGTTCGGCCGGATGCTCGCTCCAA
>Ga0268262_10004162_pt1 | contig 15113 bp, 11 predicted proteins | sample TergutNc150P3_FD_190354 | JGI IMG/M metagenome (GOLD analysis project Ga0268262, IMG submission 190354) | Nasutitermes corniger P3 segment gut microbial community from laboratory colony in Florida, USA - Nc150 P3 (SPAdes) (version 2) | ecosystem: Host-associated > Arthropoda: Insects >... | reverse complement strand
TATGGAACGAAATATTGTACCTGTACGAGAGTTGAAAAGCTCCCCTCGTAAGTGGAAGTATTACAACAAATATGATTGTAACCTAAAACCATCTTTTTGATTGAGGCTTAAGTTTATGATGTTGACTCTGAGCCTGACAAGTGCGCAGATAGTATGTTTGTTGGGGCACAAAATTTTATGCCCCAACAGCAACAACAAATTTATTCATACAAATAATTTATTGTTAATTCTGTAATTTTTTATCGTGACATACAATATAATTGACAAAACATATCAACAATTTTAAAATATAGATAAGAAAATCAACAAAGAAAACTGTGTAAAACTGATAGAAAAAACAGAAGGATTTCTATGTTGTGGCGCTTACGCCGTAATATCAGCTTTGACATTGAACCCATCTTGCTTGACAGTACAGAAGATAAAAGCGGCTTTGTTAAAAATATTCATAAAACCGGACAGATAATTTATAATGCCGATGCAAATTAATGGGAATTTGTTTTACAAAATAAACTAAGTGGCAGAGCCAACATCAACCTACCGCCTGCAACATATATCAGAAAATATCCGAAAAATATAAAAAATTGACATAGACACATACATTTCTATACTTGGCAAGGTCGTTTTATAGACTCTTATTATAATTATAATATTTGAAAAAAAGACCAATAAAAGGTAAATAAATATGAAAACGTTTAAAAAGATTCTTATAGCAAACAGGGGTGAGATTGCAATAAGGGTAATCCGCGCCTGCCATGAATTAGGCATACGAACAGTAGCAGTATATTCTAATGAAGACAGATTTGCCCTATTTAGAACAAAATCCGACGAATCTTATCTTATCGGAGCAAACAGCGGTCCCATAGAGGCTTATCTTGGTATTGAAGAGATAATAGATCTGGCTCTTAAAAAAGGGGTTGATGCAATACATCCCGGGTACGGTTTTTTGGCAGAAAATCCCGAGCTTTCGGCAAAATGTACTGAGAACGGTATTGAGTTTATCGGACCAACAGAGCAGATGCTCTTTAATCTTGGCGATAAAATTAAATCAAAGATTGTTGCTATTAAGGCAGGAGTTCCCATAGTACCGGGTATTGAGAAGCCCATTAAAAATGTCGAAGAGGCTGTTGAATTTGCCGAGTCATTCGGTTACCCGATAATGCTTAAGGCTTCGGCAGGAGGCGGCGGACGCGGTATGCGTATTATCAGAAATACGGACGAACTTAAGTTCGGTTTCAATAATGCATCAAATGAAGCAAAAAAGGCATTTGGAAATGACGATATCTTTATAGAAAAATATATTGAAAAACCAAAACATATTGAAGTGCAGATACTTGGCGATAAATATGGCAATATAGTACACCTCTTTGAAAGGGATTGTTCAATTCAAAGAAGGCATCAGAAGATAATAGAATTTACCCCAGCCCTGACTATAACCGAAGAGCAAAGACAGGCAATATGCAATGACGCTGTTAAAATAGGCAAAGCCGTCAATTATAGAAGCGCAGGAACCGTAGAATTTCTTGTTGATAGTGAAGGTAAACACTATTTTATTGAGGTAAATCCCAGAATACAAGTGGAACATACCGTTACGGAGATGGTAACAGGGATAGATATAGTTCAAAGTCAAATTTTAATTGCAGAAGGTTACAGGCTTGATTCCGACGAGATTGGGATAAAATCGCAAGACTCAATCAAATCAAGAGGATATTCCATTCAATGCAGGATTACCACTGAGGATCCCTCTAATAACTTTGCTCCTGATACGGGAAAGATAGAGGTTTATAGAACAGGATCAGGTATTGGTATTCGACTTGATGGCGGGAACGGATATACAGGGTCTATTATAAGTCCGTACTATGATTCGCTCCTTGTTAAAATTATATCCCATTCAGGCACATTCGTTGATGCAATAAATAAGGCAAAGCGTTCAATTAAAGAACTTGTAGTTGAGGGCGTTAAAACAAATGAAGGCTTTATCCTCAACGTGTTGTCTCATCCGTTATTTCAAAAAGGAGCTTGTGATACGGGATTCATAGAGAATACTCCCGAGCTGTTCAATATTACGCCCCGAGATAATACCGAAGAAAAGATCCTTACCTATCTGGGAGAAAAGGCTGTTAATGAAACTCAGGGTATTACTACAGAATACGATATTCCAAGAATACCCCACACTCCCGAAGGCGCAGTACTCAGAGGTACAAAACAGATCCTTGATGAAGAGGGACCTGAAGGCGTTGTTAGATGGATTAAGTCGCAGAAAAAACTTCTCCTTACAGATACGTCATTCCGTGACGCGCACCAGTCACTCATGGCGACCAGACTTAGAACTCATGATATGCTGAATATAGCAGATGCTACCGCCTGTTATGCAGGAGATCTCTTCTCTCTTGAAATGTGGGGAGGCGCAACATTCGACGTAGCGTACAGATTTTTAAAAGAGGATCCATGGAAACGACTTGATGAATTAAGAAAAAAGATACCTAATATAATGTTTCAAATGCTTCTCAGAGGCGCAAATGCAGTAGGATATACAAACTATCCCGATAATCTGATCAGAGAATTTATACAAGAGTCCGCGTCGGCAGGTATTGATATATTCAGAATCTTTGATTCGCTGAATTGGCTTAAAGGCATGGAGATTGCTGTTGATGAAGTATTAAAAACAGGAAAGATTGCCGAGGCATGCGTATGCTATACAGGCGACATTCTTGATGACAAGAGGGATAAATATACTCTTAAATATTACGTAGATACGGCAAAAGAAATTGAAAAAATGGGTTCTCATATTCTTGGCATTAAAGATATGGCAGGGCTTCTCAAACCTTATGCTGCCGAAAAACTTATAAAAGCCTTAAAGGATGAGATATCGATTCCGATTCATCTTCATACCCATGATACAAGCGGCAACGGAGTAGCAACAATATTACTCGCATCAGAGACCGGAGTTGATATAGTAGATACCTCTTTTAATAATATGTCCGGAGTAACAAGTCAGCCTGCGCTTAACTCAATTGTGGCAGCGCTTGAATATACGGATAGAGATACAAAAATTAACCGCGACGGTATTCAGGCAATATCAGACTATTGGGACGGCATACGTCCGATTTATCACAAGTTCGAATCCGAGCTGAAAACAGGGACGGCAGACGTATATAAATATGAAATACCCGGCGGACAGTATTCTAATCTAAAATCGCAAGTGGACAGTTTTGGACTTGGACATAAATTCTACGAAGTTAAGGAGATGTATAAGACCGTTAATACGATGGTTGGAGATATTGTTAAGGTTACTCCGTCCTCAAAGATGGTTGGGGACCTTGCAATATTCATGATAAAAAATGATCTGACAGCAGATAATATTATAGAGAAAGGCAAAAATATGGCTTTCCCCGATTCGGTAGTATCATATTACGAAGGGATGATGGGACAGCCTGTCGGCGGATTTTCCAAAGATATGCAGGATATTGTTTTAAAGGGTAAAACTCCAATTACATGCAGACCCGGGGAACTCCTGCCGCCTGTTGATTTTGAAAAATTAAAAAATGAATTAATAGATAAATTAAAGATAACGCCTGACAGGAGAGATATTCTCACCTATGCCCTGTATCCAAAGGTATTTGAGGAATATATCTCCTTTATAAAAAAATACGGCGACCTCAGCAGAATGGATTCACACCTGTTCTTTGAAGGATTAACAATAGGTACGCCTGCCGATGTTGAACTTGAAGAGGGAAATATTTTTATTGTTGAGCTTCTGCATATAGGCAAATTAGACGCCGACGGATACAAGAGAGTGGTCTTTGAAATCAACGGCAGCAGACGGGAAATGATGATCCTTGATAAAACATATAAAAGCGAAAAGACTGTTTCGGTAACAACACAATTTGCCGATCCGGGTAATGCTAAAGAAATAGGAGCCGGTATCCCCGGAACTGTCTCTAAGATATTAGTTAAAGAAGGACAGTCAATTAAAGAGGGGGACAGCCTGCTTGTAATAGAAGCAATGAAAATGGAAACAAATATTATTGCAACTTCAACAGGCGTTGTTTCTGCAATTTATACAAAGGAGGGGCAAAAGGTTAAAACAGGTGAACTCCTTATTAAGCTTGAGTAGAAATCATGTATAAAGCGAGACTATGGTCTGCCTTTAGGGCGTTATCAAACAGAGACTATCGCCTCTTCTTCTTTGGACAAGGGGCGTCGTTAATTGGTACATGGATGCAGCATATAGCTGCAAATTGGCTGATATACAGGCTTACATATTCCGAATTTATGCTTGGCTTATCAAGTTTTCTTGAACTGATACCGGTATTTTTATTGTCACCGATTGCCGGAGTTTTTGGAGACAAGTTTAGCAGGCGCAAAATACTCATTACTGTTCAGATAATGGCGATGGTGCAGGCTTTAACATTTGCCGCTATTACCCTCACAGGGATTGTTCAGGTATGGCAGGCGCTGACACTCTGTTGTATTCTTGGAATCATTAACTCTTTTGAAATGCCTGTACGGCAGGCGTTTGTAGTAGAGATGGTCAAAGACAAATCAGATCTTACTAATGCAATTGCCCTCAACTCTCTGATCTTCAATGCTTCGAGATTTATCGGACCTGCCATTGCAGGCATAATAGCTGCCTCATTTGGAACAGGCGCATGTTTTCTCATTAATGGGCTAAGCTATATTGCCATCATAGCAGCATTCTTATCAATGAATCAATCTAATAATAAAATAGATAAAAAATATAAAACCGGTAAGAATATCTTTTTGGATATGAAGGAGGGATTTTCTTATTGCATCAACTTTATTCCCATAAGAGATCTCTTAATCTTAGTAGCATTAGTGGGTTTGTTTGTAATGACATTCCCATTACTCCTCCCTGCCTTTGCAGTAAAAGTTTTTAACGGCGAATCTCATACTTTTGGTCTTCTTGTTTCATCGGTAGGCGCCGGAGCATTCGCAGCAACTATATACCTTGCAACGAGACAGTCCATTGATGGAATCGGCAGGATAATGAACATTGCAATATATACACTATCAATAAGTCTTGTAGTTTTTTCGTTTAATAAATCCATATCGGCAGCAATACCTATTCTAATTATTGGCGGTTTTAGTATGGTAGTTGTTGTGGCTTCATGCAATATGGTTTTACAAACTATTGTTGATGAAAATAAAAGAGGCAGGGTAATGAGTTTTTATGTGATGGCATTTGCCGGTACGGCTCCTGTAGGAAGTTTGCTCGCAGGCGCGATCTCGTCAAAAATCGGCGCTCCTATGACAGTGCTAATATGCGGATCGGCATGTTTTATACTCGGAACTCTTTTTTATATAAGACTCCCTCGTGTAATGAAATTTATTAAACAGGAAAGATAGTTATTTTTTTATCATATTGATTACTTCATTTGAATCAATAAATTTAATTTTACCCTTTTTTTCTTTTGTTTCATATTCGTTTATGATCTGTTTATCAATTATATCTTCATATAATTCTTTAAGAGAATATTTGATCAATGATGATTTATCCTGTTCATAATAATCCGAAAGAAAATTTATCATTTCTTCTTCTTTTTTATTGAGCCTTAATGATATTACTCCCATTTTCGATATATATCCTCCCGTTTATCTAAAGCTACAACCAATATGTCATTGTTTTCAATATAAAAAATTGTCAAAAATAAAAAAATTTATGAATGGAATTAATTGTTGCTTTTACAGAATTATACCGAATTTATATTAAAAATAATAATTGGTCACTCTAATGAAAAAATTTATATTTATATTTATATTTATATCTGTTGCAATATTCACAACTTGTACAAAAAAATCAAAGGATGATAAACTGTTAGACAACTCCTGCATAAATTCCACTGAATACACTAAATTATCAGAAGAGAAAATAGACAACAGGCAGACCTATGAGGTCAGCTTCAATTTAGAAAATCCTGTTGAGTGTATAAATATAGAGATGGAGGCCGCATATATTCAAAAAACATTCCCCGATGAAAACATACCTAAACGAGTTTACTTCATTGTTGAAAAAAAACTTCAAATGCCTCAGTTAAAAAACAGCAAAGACCAAAAATACATGACTGTTGGAAGAAATTTTAATACCGATTGGGAGATATATTCGCCTGTAAGGATATGCATTAATAGAAATGATACTCTTATATCGCTGAATGACTCTGAGTATCGGGTCAGGTTCACAGTATTTGAAAAAATACCATTCTACTATATATTAAAGATCAGATGTGAATCAAAAATTATTTTTGTTCAGTAGAGAGATTATGTAATAAAAATCTTTATATGTTTTTAGAGCATTAAATTGTAACAAAAGTAATAAGTTGCCAACATATTAAAACATTGACAAAAATAGTTACAAGTGTGTAAATAGCTACATACGAACTTAATCTCTTTATCAAAACTTAAATATGATATGAATAAAATTTTAAGATTAACAATCAGTGAGATAAACATTGAATTAAATGGAAAATGATAACGCTAAAAATGAAGCCATTGAAGTCAGACATTTAAAAGCCGGCAGTCGCTTCAATCTTGATGTTTATGATAAGGATAACAATCTTATACTTAAAGCTCATACGCCTCTTTCCGATGGAATTTTAAATCACCTTAAAACTTTCGGGACAGATAAGCTCTATTTTGATCCTTCAAAGATAAATAACAAAAAAAATGAACCCGCACATAAAACAATATTATCCGAAGAACTAAAAAATGAAGTATATGATCTCACAAAAAATGTATTAGATGAAATTCGCGAAATATTCATAAAATCTCCAGCAGATTCTGTCTCGCGCGGTACAATTGAGAAATCAAAAGCGCTGATGGATAAAGTTATATCTGAAACAGATAAAACCGAAGACGGGATTTTCGATGTTGTGTCTAAACTTAAAGATATGGATGATTATTATTACCAGCACTCAATGAATGTTGCAATCGCTGCATCCATACTTGCATCAAGATTGGGCTTTAAGTCTGATATTAAATCTTCAATGAGTATTGGAGGATTATTTCATGATATAGGCTTATCTGCCTTAGCAAAAGACATTCTTAAACAGGCGCTGCTAAACGACAGTGAATTTGATAAGATAAAAAGCCATACTCATGTTGGTTATAAATTTGTTGAACACAATCCCTATCTTAACGATCTTGAAAAAAGAATTGTTCTGCTGCACCATGAAAGGGCTGACGGCAAAGGCTATCCGTATGGATTAGATATGGACCATTATCACAACAGCATTCCTAAAGAGATACGCCTGCTTAGTATCATAGATATCTTTGTCAATCTTGTAATGAACAAACCAAAGAAAAAAGGGATGACGCCAAGAGAAGCAATACGGTATATAGTTAGTACGGTCTATGCTCCTTATAAAACTTCATTTGCTTTTTTACCGTCAGACATAAGGGATTTTATAAAAGCTCTTGGATTTATTATTAACAAGGGGGACCTCTTTATGCTGCCGGGAGATCTTGTAAAAATTAATACAGGTGAAATAGGAATCGTTGAAGAGATGAACCGTCTCTATCCGCTTAATCCTGTTATAAGAATTATAAAGAACAATAAAATGGAAACATTAAAAAGACCCATCTCTGTCGATTTATTAAAGGCATATCAAAATTATGTATCAAATATATATGAGAAAAAACCTTCTCAGGGAACTCCATCAAATAATACAATAGTACTATGATGCTATTAGAACATTATTACAGCGAAATGGGAAAATAGGGTAATGAGTACTGAAGAAAGAAATGAAATAATAAACCAGATAAAAGAAAAAAGAGACATATTTATCAGGTACAACAATGATAAAATCAACTCTCTTTACAAATCTTTAAATTCACCGGAGTTGATTAACTTTTTTAATTACATTCCATTTCTATTTACAGTTAATGACCCTGAATTACCGGGATATATAAGCGAAATAAAAGTCCCCCATGGTATTGCAAACTATCAGATTCCGGTAGAACTGCTGTCTAAACTAAAAGCCTCTAATTCTTCGATTGATTTAGAAAAAACCGATTCTCACAAACCTTTAATTACTCTATTTGCATTGATCGGCAGCGGAGGGACCATTGCATTTACTCCCGACTCCGACCTTGATTTTTGGATATGCGGTAAATACAGTAAATTGGATAGCGAATCAATGCTGTTGCTGCGCCGCAAATGCACTTTGATTGAACGCTGGGCAGCCAAAGCATATAATAAAGAAATACATTTTTTTCTCAATGATATTGATCATGTTAAGATGAATATCTTTGATAAGGACGAAGAGTATGGCATATCGGCAACATCGCTTGGGCAGACACTTAAGGAAGAATTCTACAGAGGTTCGATAATTATCAATGATGTAATTCCATTCTGGTGGGTAGTTCCGACCGAATGCAGCGATACTCAATATACTCAATGGCTGGCTGCAATTAAAAATACTCCTCACGAAAGAGAATTTATAGACCTTGGGAATATAGCAGGAGTAAAGAAAGGCGATTTTTTAATTGCAGCGCTTTTTCAGATTATAAAATCACTCGGTAATCCGTTTAAATCAATAATTAAACTTGGGCTTCTTGAAGAATATATCCACGATGATAAAAAAAATCCGTTTATAAGCAACATTATTAAAAAAAATATAAATGAAGGTAAAAATGAAAAACTTGATGTTGACGCATATTGCCTAATGTTTGATCAAGTTTATGACTACTATACTACACATGTAAATGATGTAACATCAATAAATATTATAAGGACATGTTTTTATCTCAAAATAAATCCACGCCTGTCTTCAAGCGAAAGAACATCCGAGAATGATATTGTAAAAAAAATAATGAAACAGTACACACAAAAATGGGGGTGGGACTACAATACTATAAAGCGTGTTGATGATTTTAAGAACTGGGATATAGAATCAACTGAAAAAATAATGAACAATACCAAAAAGGTTATCTTAAAAGGATACAAAAATATCCTGTCTGTAATTGGATCTGAGATGGATGCAGAATCAATTGACAAAGATACGCTCCTTGCTATTAACAGAAAAATATATTCGCATTACAGCCCTGAGGATAAAAAAATAGATAATACTCTTAATTTCAAAAAATATCCTTATGAAAAACTTCTATCCCTTGATTATATTGTAGACGCAAAGGGGATCGGGCAATGGTTTTTAAATAAGAGGACTATTATAGATCAAAAAGCTTCTAAAATCCTTATAAAGAAAAGTCCGCATTTAATAAGTCTTATTGTATGGATTAGTCTTAACAGCCTGTATTTGAAAGATTATACAAGGCTTGATATCGAACATGGAATTTATAACTTAGATTCAAGCTATATAAGGGATCTGATTGCGAAGCTTTCAACAAACTTTTCCATTAAGAGCCTTCAACTTCAAAACACCTTTTTTCTTCAGGATGCATTCCCGGTGATGAGTTATTTAATAATTAACCCTTTCCAAAAATATTCCAAAAAACCTGATGAAATATTCTTTCTATACCACAACAGCTGGGGCGAGACGCGTTTTGAAATTTATAACAGCGATAAGGTAATCCCGGAACTTATATGCAGAGCAATTAATGGCGTCCTGCGATCCGGCGTGGAAAATATAAATACTCTGCACATAACATCGTCTGAGCCGTTTGCTTCTACAAAAGAATTTTTGACGCTTAGATCTACAATAATAAAATTATTTAATTTCTTTATAGAGAATAAAACTAAAGTTAAACAGAGATTTTTGACAATGATTGGAGATAAATATATTATCTTTTCAAATACAACAAACAGGGATGGCAACTCGTTGGTCTCTTTTACGCAATACAGCTCTGAGCTGCAGATGATTTATACAATCTCCTATAATCGCGGCGTTGAAAACCATAACCTCGTTGATGATAATATCCCCCAGTTAGAATATCTCCATAGCATATTATCATACAATTCTAAGGATACAATAAAAATTTTCATTAATAAAAGCCGTAAATATTCCAGTTTCTTTGTATTAAATGAGCGCGGATCATTAATAATGTATAGAAAGAAGAACGAGTTTTACGGCACTTACCTTGCAAGTCTTATATCATTTGTGAAAAATACCGCCGAACAGGTAATAGCTGCAAATCCGAATACAGAACTGGCAAAAGACGGAAATGTTCTTAAGACATATTTAATAGATATTGACAGTTCCGGTAAAAGCAATATTCAGGAATACGACTACTCAAAAGATCCTGCCCTCGTTCAACATGTGGCAAAAAAGACTATGCCCGTTACGCTTTCACTATACTTCCTTGATAGCGGCGATTTAGGTTATAGCTTTACTCTCCCTGACGGCGAAAATTCTGAAATATTCAGCAAAGAAGCGATTGAAGATATAAGCCGTGAAATATCGTCACTGATGAAGAGCTTTGAGGCTTATACGTTTTACCCGACTCTGGTTAATCTTGATAACTTGGATATAGAGATGTACAGTCAATACACATCTTTAGCATTATCTGAAAAAAACAAATTTGAACTGCTAATTGAAAAAAACCTTGGTTTAATCTAAACTAAATAACTGCTTTATGAAACTAAAAAAACAACGAAAGAAAAAATAAAGAGGAGATTTAATGAAACTATTATTTGAAATGTTCCCAATAATACTTTTTTTTGCTGTGTATAAATTTAAAGATATTTACACAGCCACAGCAGTTGCAATTGCCGCAAGCGTCTTACAGATTGTTTATACGTATTTTAAGAATAAAAAAGTTGAAGCCCCTATGATCATTGGTCTTATTGTAATAATTATTTTTGGCGGCGCAACGCTTATTATTCACGAGGAGATATTTATTAAATGGAAACCGACCGTACTCTATTGGATATTTTCACTAGTAATGATTATTGGGAGAGTTGTCTTTAAGAAAAACTTTATCTATGAATTACTTCATAAGCAGATGGAAGCTCCATCACATATATGGGAAAAGATGAATACTATGTGGATTCTCTTCTTTGCCGCAATAGGCGGATTAAATCTTTACATTGTGTATAATTTTGAAACAGACTTTTGGGTCAACTTTAAACTCTTTGGGATTCTTGGCTGCATGATATTATTTCTTGTAATACAAGCTATGATAATTGGTCCGTATTTAAAAAATGACTCTGAAAAACTTGAATAATGGGATACTGTAACGGCTTAATGTAATTAGTAAATAATTTGCTTGATAAAACTTTTTTAAGATAGACTTATTTTTAGCTATAAATTATAGATTATAATGAAGAATTATAAAAAATTATATGAGAGAACGCAATAAACGGTCAACATAGACGAAGCAAATTTTTATATGAGGAGGCAGAAGATGAATTATGAATTCTATTCCGTAGAAAAAAAAGGTCATATAGCATGGGTTTGGCTTAACAGGCCGGAAAAGAAAAACAGCATGAATCCCCCTGCATGGACAGAGACTATTCCTATCTTCCAAGAGCTCGATGAAGACGATGAAATCAGAGTTATTATCATGGCTGGCAAGGGAACTTGTTTTTCTGCCGGTATTGACCTCATAAGCATGGTACCGTTGTATAGCGAGCTTATGGATAAACAGCAATATGGCGGAATAAAAAGAAAATTCTATGAAAAGATAGTAATGCTTCAACAAGGTATTTCGGCAATGGAGAAATGCAGAAAGCCTGTAATCGCAGCTATACATTCACACTGTATAGGCGGAGGACTTGATCTTGCTACTGCCTGTGATATAAGACTCTGCACAAAAGATGCAATATTTTCACTGAGAGAAGCTGCCATAGGATTTGTGGCAGACGTAGGCGTTTTACAGAGAATACCTCAAATAGTGGGACAAGGTATTGCAAGAGAATTAGCTTTCACGGCAAAAAACATTGATGCAGACCGCGCTAAGCAGATACAGCTTGTCAATGAAGTATATGATAATTACGATGAACTCCTTGCCGCCGCTGAAAAAATGGCTCAGGAGATTGCAGATAATTCACCGCTTGCAGTTCAGGCATCAAAGTTTGTGTTAAAGGACGGTATAGGTAAAACAATTGATGAATCCTTAAAATTTAACGCAGCGGTAAGCAACTATACAATACCGTCAAACGACCTGCTTGAGGCGATTCAATCATTTGCCCAAAGAAAGAAACCTAATTTTTCAGGGACATGATGAAGGGAATTTTGATGGCAACGGGTCTGGAAGCGAAGCCGTTTATTGAATCTAAATTTTTTGACCCTGTAGAAGATAAACCATTCCCTGTTTACAGATATGATACACATTATCTTATTGTATCAGGGATTGGTAAAATAAATGCAAGTATAGCATCAACATATCTAATATCAAAATTTAAAATTGGCACCATGTATAATATAGGAGCGGCAGGAACTGCTGTTGACAGTTTCAGATTAGGAGATATCCTGCACATTAACTCTGTTACGGATTATTCTCAATGGTTAAATACAAGATTAGAATCAAAATCATTAAAGCCGGATACTCTCCAAAATTACAAGTCCGAAAGTCTTGCAACTTGCGATATGGCGGTTATCTCATCCGAAGAGAGAACTCTTGTGAGCATGGCAGCCTCTCTTATTGACATGGAGGGTTTTGCCATTGCTCAGACTTGCAAGATATTTAATATAAAAAACTATCTCTTTAAGATTATAACAGATACGCCTGCTAATACTGCCGAAAATGAAATCATATCGAATATAAAGAACACAAGAGATTTACTCTATCAATTCTTCATGGATAATTTTTTGAAAAAAAAATAATCTATAAACACATTCGGATTATTTAACTAAAAAGTTTTTTTAGTTGAATATCTTTTTGAGTATAGCGCCTGTAATCATATATGTGGGTTTAATTCCATCATCGCCGAGCGCGCCAGAAGAGAGAGTCTGTCCGCTAATCAACGGATTATCGGACGCGTAATAGGCATATCTCACCTTTATGTCTCGCGGAATGTGATCTCTGATTACTGCGGCATTTATAGCCCTTTGATAATGTCCCCCTTCCATTTCAAGTCCTATTGCTTTCCAGCTTGAATTTTGAAACTTTGCAAGGAGATCTATATTTTGCAGCGACGTGCCCAGAACCGTAACAATTGGTCCTACAAAAACAGGTATTGTCCCGTCAAAATCCTTTAGGCTAAGATCGTTATCTATAATATAATTATGAGGATTTCCTTCAAACACATGCGCTGTCGGCAGCATAATATCGCCCTTTTTACCGGGGAGTGTTCCCGCCTTCCCCATAATTGATATAGATCTAAAATTGAAGTAAGCCTCTTTTCCTTCAATATTTGGAGTAAGCAGTTCATCCATGACCTCAAAGGCTTGCGATCCGAAAGCATAGTCTATTACTATAATTACAGGCTTGCCATTTGAAGAATCTTTATTTTCAATTCCAATTTCACGATGAATCTCAATGTTATTAAACAACGCCATATCAATTATTTGACAGTCAATTGAATAACCTGATATATCCGGAAGTTCAATCAAGCCGTTTGCCGCGGCAAATTCCTTTATTCTATTTTGATGTTCCCTGCTTCTTGTTATAAAATCGTAAATATCTTCCTCTTCACCGGCTCTCCTGTCTTTTAAAGCCTCCCAGCCATAGAGGGCATTCATTACACTATGCATATTAGCGCTTATAATATGCAACGGCCGCTTTTCAAGACCAAGCTCAAACAACTTTCTCTTAATATTATTAGCCCAAACTGCGCCAAATTTATGTCTGCCTATCATATCCCTAAGGGAAGGGGTAAAATATACTATTAGACCGTCTTTCTCATCTTCATCTTTAAGAGCGCGAATACCAAGCTCATAAATTATTTTAAACAGACCGTTATTGATTCCCTTCTCTCTTTTTGAATTCTCCAGATATTCATATGTTTCTCTTGTTTCATTGAACGTTCTTCCAAGAATTATACTTAAATTCCACAACGCTCTATCCAACTCCGGACCCTGAAGAGAACCGGCTTTAATGTTTTCCTCAAGTATTAACCATTCCGGAGCTTTATGACCTGCTCCGTCAAAAATCTGATTCTTTATCTTATGCGCTTCAATATTTAAAAACGTGAGGTGCGTCAATATATCATAGATTTCACTCATACCTTGTGTAATAATAAAATTAATCTCATACTCATTTATCCTGTATGATACTCTTCTTCTTCTATGGGGGACTATTTTTTCAAACGCTGTGTGATCAAGATTCTCTTCTGCCGTTAATATTATACGATTGCACTCTTCAATTCCCTTTGGCAATCTGTCTATTACATATTCCAAACCTTTAAGTTCTATAATCCTCGAATCATTCATTGTGCCGTAAATCTCAGGAGAGAGCATTCTTAAACTCTCGTCAAGCGTCTGGCCTGAACGGCCTGAAGGTTTATAGTATCCTCGTAAAGCAAGCGCATCTGTAGTAGTCTTAAATGTGCGGATAGCAAGTCTTGCCCTTTGAGATTTAGTCATCGTTTCCAAAATTTGTTCCTCTCTTATTTCAAAAAAATTATTTGGCTGCTCCATATTGCTTGTATAAGATTAAACTCAACGAAAAAAGTGTCAATTAATTTTCTGAAGGCAGCTAAATCAGGGAATATATTCTTTTTTTGGTCATCTTTTGAATCTTGACAAGACTGGTTGATTCTAAATGAAGTTTTAACCGGATTTAATCCTAATAACTCGGAGCATTTAAAATCTGTTAATATTGTGTATAATAATAGAAATTCTAATAAAAATAATCCTGTTTCCTGTACTGTTTGTTCTTAAAAGACGGTTTTGCTTTATTATTGACTTGTTCTTTATTATTTTTTATATAGATAAAGAGTTTCTTTATCTTTTGTACTAAAAAATTCTATATATCTATATGTCTTTTTTCCATAAACCTATAGTGACCTTTTTGGAACCGTTTAGTGGCTGTGGGGCGTGCCCGTCTCTCTTTAAATGGCAAGGGCGCAAAATTTTGCGCCCCTACTTGCTTTACATTTACTTTTTTTGAAATAAACCTGTTCCTTTCTTTTCGACGGTCGGGCTGCTTTGGGCTTCGCTTCGCTTCGGTGCTCCGCACTTCCCCGTCACATCCCTCACGCGCGTCAGGCATATACTCTATGTATATAATAAACTTAATGGAGTTGTTTCATGAAC
>Ga0268262_10004161_pt1 | contig 15114 bp, 9 predicted proteins | sample TergutNc150P3_FD_190354 | JGI IMG/M metagenome (GOLD analysis project Ga0268262, IMG submission 190354) | Nasutitermes corniger P3 segment gut microbial community from laboratory colony in Florida, USA - Nc150 P3 (SPAdes) (version 2) | ecosystem: Host-associated > Arthropoda: Insects > Digestive... | reverse complement strand
CTGGCAAAAATATTTGTTGGACTCTCCGATGGAGCAGACCGAGAAAAACGGCGAAGCAGTGAGCGCGAATAAAGGAAGCACGGCTCGCTACGATTGATAACAAGAGAGACTGTCATATAACGATGTTATAGAAGGAAGCGATAATGCCGTGCGGGGGCTGCGTAATCGGTCTCCCCAACATATTTTTGACAGACACGCGCTGACCCCTTTGCCGGTTTTTGCCGATAACTGTCAGATAAATTAGGGTTTATTTCCGCATTTTCCTGAGCGCTTCCAGACACTCGCGTTTGAATACCACCACCGAAAGGCCGCGGTATTCAATTTCCGCTTTAAGCCGCGCAGCGTTTTCATCAATAAGCTGCTTTTTGGCTTCCAGTTCCAGCAGGTGTTCCTCTTTTACCCCGCAGCCGAGGAGCAGACTGCGGAGCTTATCCGAGGGAACCATAGTCGGCTGGCAGCCTGTCATCGCCACGATGGAGTTGTCAAGTATGACAAGGGTCATGGGGGTGTTAGACGCAACTGTGTCGATAAGGGCCGTTATGCCGGAATGGATGAAGGTGGAATCGCCTATTACCGCGACGCTGTAGGGCAGGCCCGCGTCGGCCGCGCCTTTTGCCATGCCCACTGACGCGCCCATGCAGACTATGCTTTCGGGAACCTGGTACGGCGGCGCGGCTCCCAGCGAATAACAGCCGATGTCCGAGTTTATTCCTACGTCGGGATGCCCAGGCCGTGGGTCCAGTTCTTCCACCGCTTTCTTGATTGCGTCAAAACTGTCCGCGTGGGGACAGCCCTTGCAAAGCTGCGGCGGACGCGACGGAAGGGTTGACGGGTCCAGACCCGGAACAACTGCCGAAGGACGGGGCGGCAAACCCAGCGCCAGGCGCACATTGTCGGGGTCCAGTTCTCCGGTCCTGGGGATTTTATTCTCTTCGGCCATCGGGTCCAGCCTTCCGATAATATCTATTGACTGCGGCAGGATGCCACGAAGTTTTTCTTCTATAAAAGGCTGACCTTCCTCAATAACCATGACTTTTTCGGAAGCTTCGCAAAGTCCCCGGATCAGTTTCTCCGGCAGGGGGTACGCTCCTATATGCAGTCTTGCCGGTTTCTTCCCGTTTCGCATAACGGTAAAATCCGCGAGGTTTTCCTCGTAGTAGTTCCCGCCAAGACCGGCGGTGATTACCGCAAAATCTGAATTATGGCTTTGCAATTCAAGCTTATTGGCCGGATGCGATGCCGACCATTCCCTCAGCTTCTTTTGTTTTTCTATAAGGGAAACGTAGTTCCTGCGCGCCATGGCGGGGAGCAGCATCCAGCGGTTTTTTTCTGTTGTTTTGGAAAACGCGGGTTGCGGGGACGGGGCGTTGTTAATTGTAATCGCGGCGCGCGCGTGCGAAAGCCGGGTTGAAAGGCGCATAAGCACCGGAATCTGAAAACGCTCTGAAACCTCAAACGCCTCGCGCGTCATATCATAGGCTTCCTGCTGGCTGCGCGGCTCAAGGCAGGGAACCATCGCGAACGCCGCGTAAAAGCGTGAGTCCTGTTCGTTCTGGGAACTGTGCATGCCCGGATCATCGGCGACGGCGACAACGATTCCGCCCTTAATGCCCAAAAGAGCCGCGTTGAGAAAGGGGTCAGCCGCCACGTTAAGCCCCACGTGCTTCATGGTAATGATGGATCGGCGCCCCGCGAACGAAACGCCAAGCCCAGCCTCAAGCGCGGTCTTCTCGTTGGAACACCAACGGGCAATAGGCCCTCCCCTTTCATATTCATCAATGAGGTACTGAAGTATCTCTGTAGAGGGCGTTCCCGGATACCCGTAAGCCGCGCTGATACCTGCGTGTATTGCACCTAACGCAACCGCCTCGTCGCCCAATAAAGCCAGATGTCCATTGCTCATTGCTCATTGCTCCTTGCTAATTACCCAAATCGTCCCTGACTTTAACGCTGACCGTCTCCTCATAACAGAAGAAACATTTATCCACCGAGTCCTTGTCCGGCGCTTTGGTCAGTAAGCTCACGACGGGCACTATGACAAGACCGGCGAGCATGGTGAACGCCCCGGCGTTGATCGGCGACTGCAACAACAGCGGGAATTTGGCCCTGAAAAAGATGTTCAGGATCATAAGCGCGGTACTAAAAATAAAATTGCACCAAACCGCGGGCTTTGTAACGCGCTTCCAGTATAGCCCGTATAGGAATGGCGCCAGGAAGGAACCTGCAAGCGCGCCCCAGGAGACGCCCATAAGCTGGGCGATAAATGAAATCCCTCCCTTGTACTGCACAATCGCAATAATAGAGGAAATGATGATAAATACCACGATAAGCGCCCGGATGATCACAAGCTGTTTTTTATCGCTCATCTTTTTGATAATGTTGCCTTTCAGGAAATCCAGCGTTAAGGTTGACGAAGATGCCATAACCAGGGACGAAAGCGTGCTTATTGACGCGGCGAACACCAGAACAATGACAACGCCTATCAAAACGTCGCCGAAATTCGAAAGCATGGCGGGCACGATGGCGTCAAAGATTATGGCGCCGCCGGAGTTCTTTATATTGGCATTGGCGTATAACCTGCCGAAACTGCCGAGGAAATAACAGCCGCCGGCCACGACAAGCCCGAAAAACGTGGAAACAATAGCGCCCTTGGATATCATTTTTTCGGATTTAATCGCGTAGAATTTTGAAACCATCTGGGGCAGCCCCCAGGTTCCGAGAGACGTTAAAATTATTACACCTAACAGACTTACGGGATCGGGGCCGAAAAACGACGTAAACACCCCTTTCGCGCCGATTAAAGGCGGGGCGTTTTTGGCGGCAATTTCCGCGTCCGAGGGGGTAACCGCGGCCATTTTGCCCAGCGTCTCTATAAAGCCGCCGTGGCTGTTAAGCACAGCCCCGATAACCGCGGCAATCCCGCATAACATAATTATGCCCTGAATAAAATCGTTCGCGGCCGTGGCAAAATAACCGCCGACCACTACATAAACGGCGGTAAGAACGGCCATGCCGATAATGCAGTAAATAAAATCAACATGGAACGCCATCTCGAACAGGCGGGAAAGGCCGTTATACAGTGAAGCCGTGTAGGGTATAAGGAAAATAAAAGCTATAATCGACGCGCCTATCTTCAGCGCGTTTGATGAATACCTTGAACCGAAGAACTCGGGCATCGTGGCGCTTTTCAAATGATGGGTCATGATGCGGGTGCGCCTTCCGAGTATGAACCAGGGCAGAAGCGATCCGATAAAAGCGTTGCCCAAACCTACCCAGGTAGCGGCGGTGCCGAATCTCCAGCCGAACTGCCCGGCGTATCCGACAAAAATAACCGCCGAGAAATACGAAGTCCCGTAGGCAAAAGCGGTAAGCCAGGGGCCTACCTCGCGCCCTCCCAGAACAAAATCATTGACGTTTGAGGCCTTTTTTCGGAAATAGAAGCCAATAATAACAGTCACCGCGCAAAACACCAATAAAAGCAATATTTTTATTGCCATGAGATACTCTCCTTAATTAACGCAATATTGGGAAAGTATACATATTTTTACTTTTCTTCTCAAGACAGCAAAACAACTTCCAAATCAATTCCACGGCGGACGATTACACGGCAGGACAACATATCCCCGGTCCGGGGCTTCGTTTCGGGCGCGATTCCCGTGATTACCGCGGCTCCGTCAACCTCCGGCGCGTGGCAATAAAGCCTGCCAAGCCAAATATCCTCAAACTTTTCCTCAAAAAGGACATTAAGGTTTTGACCTGTAAAACGATCCATGCTTTTTTCCGTAATTTGAACCTGGCGTTCCTCAATTTCGCGCTTCCTGCGGGAAGCGGTCTTTTTTGGAATCTGCGCTTTCATAGTATACGCGGGGGTTCCTTCTTCACGCGAATAAGCGAAACAGCCGGCCCAGTCCGGGCGGAGTTTTTCCTGAAAATCCGTCAATAAGGAAAAATCGTCTTCTGTTTCACCGGGAAAACCAACAAGAAAAGTTGTGCGTATAACGGCGGCCGGCAGCCGCTCCCTGATAGTTTCAACTAACGCGATATAGGTCTCCGCGCCGCCGCTGCGGTTCATTGCCGAAAGTGTCTTTTTGGAACCATGCTGGAAGGGAATGTCAAAATACGGAAGAAAGCGCGGGTCTTTTTCCATAAGATCAAGGACCGCCATAGGAAAATGATCCGGGTGTATGTAAAGCAGGCGCACCCAGAAATCGCCTGGAAGCTCCGCTATGGCGGCAAGCAGTTCTGGCAGCCCTAAACCCCCGGACTTGTATGAACCTATGTCCTGCCCTATTATGCACAGTTCTTTTATCCCCCTTGCCAAAAGTCCTTTACATTCATCCGTTATGTCCGCCACTGTACGGCAGCAAAGCGGCCCGCGTATGAGGGGTATGGCGCAAAAGCTGCAATTATTGTTACAGCCCTCGCTGATCTTAACATAAGCGCAACCGGGCGGCGACAGCAGGGGGCGGGACGCAGCAAGATAGGGAGTAGGGAGCAGGGAGTAGGGAGCAGGGAACGTAACGGAATTCGCGGCTTCAACAATTTTTGTAATATCTTCGGTGCCGAAAAAGCCGTCGGCTTCCGGCAGAGCATCGGCGAGTTCTTTCGCGTAACGCTGGGCCAGGCATCCTGCCAGCAGTATTTTTTTGCCGGGATAGAGCCTGCGCCAGCCCAGCACGGCGTTAATCGATTCCTGTTTCGCGCTTTCTATAAATCCGCATGAATTGACTATAACAAGATCGGCGTCCTCGGCGCCGGAGGCGGCTGACCAGCCCGCGCCGTTTAGATACGCCATCATATTCTCGGCGTCAACCTGGTTCTTGGCGCATCCAAAGGGGTCTAAAAAATATAACAAATTATTATCAAGTCTCAAGGCGGAGAATGACCAGCCGGTAGCGGTTTTCTTCATCGCGCACCCAGCGTATATCGGCAACCACTACTTCACCCGGACCGCCAATCTCCACGGGGACGGTCCTGCCGCCGCCTATGACCTGGAATTTTACAGCCTGGGCATTGGAGATCCACAGGCGGATTCCGTTCTGCGCCTGTATATTTAGTTCAGGATCGCCGCGCTGGAAGTAACGTTCGTTCCTGTCGCGGCGGTCCCGTTCCATCAATATTTCCCAACGGAACATGCAATAACCCTGAAAATTCAATTGAAGGGTAAAGGGATAGGGGTTAGGTGACGAGAAAATCATAGTGGAAGCGGTTTGGCCTGTAAGGCCAGTAATCGCGGGAGCATTTGGAATTTCCGCGTTGTCCAGTTCCAGGCGCAATAGCACTCCCATATCCGCGTTATTTTTGGTGTAGTCCATCGCGCTGATTTTAAGTTCCGGAGCGTCTTGTCCAAGTTCCACGCTTGCTTCCTGGCTCAAATTAACTGTGACCCGGCCGTTAGGTGTATGGATTGTCACCTCTTCGCCGATACTCAACAATTCCAGCTTAAACTGATCCGTTCCGGCGGGGACTAAAATTGAATCTCCCCTGTAAAAACGGCGCTCAAAACTGTCCCCGTCCATGACATACGCCGCCGGTTCCCTTGTAATCGTAACCGTACCGCTTGATACTTTTGGACGGTTTATAAAATAATAAACAACCCTTGCGCCCACGCCCGCGATAATAATCCCCAATATAACGCCGATTATAATTTTCGGCAAAATCTGCGGGGTCTTTCTCAGAAGCTGTTCGGGTATCGGCTGTTCCTGTATTTTCAACGCGTAATAAATGGAAAGGAGTTCCTGTACATCAAGATCAAGATACGCGCCGTAATTTCTTATAAAACCTGTAATGTACGCTTCGCCGGGAAATCCTGAAAAATCTTCTTTCTCAAGCGCCTCAAGATATCTTATTGATATTTTGGTATCCTTGCCGGCGTCATCCAGGCTAATGCTTTTTCCTTCGCGCGCTGTTCTTAATTTTTCACCAAGAGATTCCACCATTTCCCCCGTGTCTTAATCCGTATCCCTGAACAGGAAATTATTATACACATAGGCGGACGCGGGAGAATCATACAGGAAACGAAGTTCGGGGATTCCTACGTTTGTCCTTATATTTGTGAAATCAAACCGGACGTTTACATCGGCTATGGTACGCCCCTCGATGCGGCGTATTAATTTGGTGGCAGGGCTGATGCTTAGAATGATCTCCCTGAAACCTTCCGATATGCTCCGCCTCGCGAGCCTTAGCTTGATCACTTCATCATTTGAGTTTTCGTCAAGGCGCACCGGGTCGGGACTGCTCAAAAAGGAAGCGACATAGTTCCGCTGGAGCAGGCTAAGACCCTGGGCGCTTGCTAATGAAGCCCCTCCGCTCGCTGAAGAACGGCGGCTTGGCGTAATATTTTGATTCAAAACGGCGCGGTACTCGGGCAGATAAACCGTCAGAAGTTCACCGTTAAACACAATTACCTGTTCCGCCGGCCTTTTAAAATCAATCCTGAGAAAAGAAGGCGACAGGTAGCTGACATTCCCCTGCATTTCGCTGGTGCCTGAGCGTATTGCTATTTGGGCCTCATAATCGCGTATTCCGCCGTACCTCTCGGAGACTGTCTTAAGATATTGCTCCGCCGTGACTATTTCCTGGGCATTCGCCGTGGTAACAAGCATAAGCGGTAAAAGTAAAAACAAGTATTTCAATCGTTTTCCTCTATAATTATAGACTATACTGAAAATAAACAAACTATTCAAGCCCTGGAATAGGGAGTGGGGAGTCGGGAGTAGGGAGTGGGGGACGTTTTTCGTAAAATAATCCTACTCCCTACTCCCTATTCCCTACTCCCTTAAAATGTTAAAATATCCTTGCTAACTATGGAAGAAAACCACCATAACCACCATATCGTGTTCATATGCGACGAATACGCCTATTCCGTTTTCGCGGAAGCGGGTGAATCCCTTTTGGAAACCGCCCAGAGGGCCGGCGCCGCCCTGGACGCGCCATGCGGCGGCAAAGGAACCTGCGGAAAATGCAAGGTAAAAATCGAGGCCGGTTCAGTTTCAACCAACGCCTCTGCCTGTAGTATTCCCCCGCGGGAATTTGAAGACGGCTGGCGGCTTGCCTGCCTAAGCTATCCCCAATCCGATGTAAAAATTTCTGTTCCCGAAACAGCCAGGGCTGTCCAAAGCCGGATAAAGGTAGACGGGCAATTTGAAAACGCCGCTTTTGACAAACTGCGGGAAAAGCTTAAATCCCAGGGGCAAAATTCGTCCCCGGGCCTGAAGCTGGTAAAGGTTGATCTTGATCCGCCCACAGCGGACAACCCTGCCGCGGACAGGGAACGGCTTCTGCAAAAGTTAGGCGAAACCGGCCGGGTGACGGATGTAACACTTTTTGTATTACGAAAACTTCCCGCGATATTAAGGGAATCCGGCTTTTCTGTTTACTGCCTCTTGCGCCAAACCCCTCATGCCTCTGAAGAATTTACCGTGGTTGACGTTTTCTCGGCGAAGGAGAAGCCGCCCGTAATCGCGGGGCTTGCTATTGATATCGGCACTACCACGGTTTCGGCATTGTTAGTCGATCTGCCGGGCGGAGATATACTGGCCTGCGGTTCAACGGGGAACGCCCAGACACGCTGCGGCGCGGACCTTATTAACAGGATAATAGAAAGCTCCAAACCGGGCGGCATGGTACGGCTGAACCAGGCGCTTACCGAAGGTTTATGCCATCTGACAGCCGCCCTGTGTAAAAAAGCCTCGGTGACAGAAGGGCAAATTTACAGGGCGGCGATTGCGGCTAACACCACTATGACGCATATTTTTTTGGGCGTAAGCCCCGAACATTTAAGGCTTGAGCCGTATACGCCCGCGTTTTTTGAATGCGGCCCCCTGCGAAGCGATTTGCCCCTGCACCCCCAGGCGGATATGCTGATAGCCCCGTCAATAGGAAGTTATGTTGGCGGTGATATTACGGCCGGCGTTTATTCCAGCATGGCTTTCAACACGCAGGGGATCTCCCTGCTTGTAGACCTGGGGACAAACGGCGAACTTGTCCTTGGTAACAAAGAATTTCTTCTAAGCTGCGCCTGTTCCGCCGGCCCAGCTTTTGAGGGCGGCGGCATAAGCTGCGGCATGAGGGCGGCTGACGGCGCCATTGAAGCCTGTACAATCGACGCGGAAACCATGGAGCCGCGGATAAAGGTAATAGGCGGCGGCGGGCAGAAGCCCGGGGGGCAAAAACCTATAGGACTCTGCGGTTCAGGGTTAATCGACATTGCAGGCGAGCTGTTCCGCTGCGGAATAATCAACGCGAAGGGAAAATTTTCCAAAGACGGAAAACGCATACGCTGCGATGAATGGGGTAACACCGCCTATATAATGGCTTTTTCAAATGAAACAGAAAATGGTAAAGAAATCGCTTTGAATGAAACTGATATTGACAATTTCATACGCGCGAAAGGGGCAATTTTTTCAGCTATAAGGACAATGCTTGCCGCTCTGGATTTTGACATTAGTGTTATTGAAAATGTGTATGTGGCCGGCGGCATAGGCGGCGGAATAAATATACAGCAGGCGATACGGGTTGGGATGCTGCCAAAACTCCCACAGGAAAAATACAAATATATCGGCAACAGTTCCCTTCATGGGGCGTATTCAATGCTGGTATCAATGACAGCCGCCGAAACTATCCAAAAAACAGCAAGAACCATGACATATATTGAGCTTTCAACCTATCCAGGATACATGGATGAATTTGTAGCCGCCTGTTTTCTGCCCCATACGGACGGAGGGCTCTTTGACTGACAACAAAACAGGGAATCCGCTGCGCCACTACCAGGCGATTTACCGGGAGCTTGACCCCGGTGAAATCGCGCAGAGATGCAATCTGGAATTCAACAGGGAAACGTCGCGCTTCAGCCTGCGCGTGCTTGGAACTGAATACAGCGTGCCACATCCCCAATTCGCGCTTTTGGATAAGGACGAAAAAGAAGAAACAGATGCGGCCGGCAAGCCTGACCCCTATGAGAAAATTCTGTTCCTGCGGTACCTCTGCGAGGGAAAATATTTCCCCTCACAGGGTAAGCGCTTATCATATAACGAGATACCCTGGGGTTCTGTGTATTATAAAAATTTTGAGGGACGCTGCCTGAAGCGCTTCGCCCGCGTATTCGGCAAAGACATCCAAAAATTCGTAAAAATGATCGAAAATAACCCGAATCTTCACGCCGAGGCCATGAACACAGGCGACGCTTCCTACCGCCTTGAGTTTATAAACGGCCTGTATATCAGCATTATACTGTGGGGCGCCGATGACGAATTCCAGCCCTCGGCTCAAATTCTCTTTGACGACAACTTCGTTTTTGCTTTTACCGCCGAGGACATCGCCGTGGCGGCCGAGGTTTTGACGGACCGGCTGAAAAAATTGATGCTTTAACCTAAATCCCGCATACAACGTTGACATTTTCAGTTATTGTAGTATATACTTATGCATAAAATTACATTCTTTTGTATATTTATACAGATATACAGAAAACGGGTTGAGCAGGTATTATGCCATGTATAAAAGGGAGTAAAGTATGAAAATTAAATTCAGACTGAGTCTTATTGTGATTGCCATAGTGGTAGTTGTTTCAGGCGGACTGGCGATCATTTTGCTTAGGCAGGCTTCCGAGATAAGCAAGACCCTGAGCATACGCGGCATCGAATTTATGTCCAGCCAGCGCGCCGAATACTGGAAAGGCAGGGAGGACAGCAATATGCGCGTCCTTCGCACCCTGGCAAATATAATGGGCGATTTTGAGCAAGTGCCGGCGGCGGAACGCAGGGACCGTTATGACGATATGATGAGGTCCATCGCAGTGGCCGAAACCGCCATGTTTGAAATCTACACTATCTGGAAACCAAACGCCGTTGACGGAATGGACGCCAGAATGATAGGCAGGGTAGGTTCATCTCCAACAGGACAGTATGCCACGGCTTTTATAATAGACAATGGGCAGGTATCAAGCCGGGCTACCACCGATATAGACGCTACCATGGCGCATTTAAACGGCCCCAACAAGCTGAAGGACAGGGTAGAACACCCGCTGCCGAGGCGTGTAGACGGAGTAGACACTTATTATATCAGAATGATGGTCCCTATCGTCAGCACCCGCAGCAAAGAAGTAGTGGGAGCCGTAGGCGGCCTTATCAAAATAGACGGAATGCAGCCGACGGTAGAGAACACCATAAAAACCAGGCCGGAAGTCGCCGCGGTGGTGATTTACTCCAGCAACGGATTTATTATGGCGAGTTACGCGCCGGAACGCATAGGCAAGATGCTGCTTGACGTTGATACTATCTACGGAGACCATCTTCAGGACGCGTATCAGGCGGTTGTCCAGGGCAAGGAATTTGTTACCCATAGTTATTCGAATGTGTTAAAAACAGACGTGGAAATTGTCATTGAGCCCCTGCCGATAGGTGATTCAGGCGTAACATGGAGCGTAATGATCGCGTCAACGGACGCGTATATTTTAAAAGAAGTTAATCAAATGCAAAAATTTACATTCCTCATTGTCGCGATAGCCATTGTTTTAACGGTAATAATTGTATACTTTGCCATCGACAGAACCACTAAACCAATCGTCAAGGTGGCCAATACCCTCAAGGATATTTCCGAAGGCGAGGGCGACCTTACAAAGAGCATCGTTGTAAATTCCAATGACGAGGTAGGCGACCTTTCCCATTACTTCAATAAAACGCTGGAAAAAATCAGAAACCTGGTGATCCTTATCAAGAAACAGGGCGGCGTGCTGGCGGACATAGGCAACCAGTTGTCCAGCAACATGACGGAAACAGCCGCGGCAATCAACGAAATTACAGCTAACATCCAGAGCATTAAGGCCCGCGTCATCAACCAGAGCGCCAGCGTCACGCAGACCAACGCCACCATGGAACAGGTTATGAACAACATCGACAAACTCAACACCCATGTGGACAGCCAGAGCAAAAATATTGCGCAGGCGTCTTCCGCCATCGAGGAAATGGTCGCCAATATCAGTTCCGTGACCCAAACCCTGGTAAAAAATACCGAAAACGTAGTCACTTTAAAAGAATCCTCGGAAGTAGGCCGCGGCGGATTGCAGGAAGTTGCCACGGACATTCAGGAAATTGCCCGCGAATCAGAAGGGCTTATGGAAATTAACGCGGTAATGGAAAACATCGCCAGCCAGACCAATTTGCTGTCGATGAACGCGGCGATTGAAGCGGCCCACGCCGGGGAAGCGGGCAAGGGCTTCGCCGTAGTCGCCGACGAAATACGCAAACTGGCGGAGAGTTCCAGCGAACAGTCAAAGACCATCGGCAATGTTCTGAAAAAGATAAAGAGTTCCATTGACAAGATAACCAAATCCACCGAGAACGTGCTGACCAGATTCGAAGCGATTGACTCAGGCGTAAAGACGGTGGCGGATCAGGAAGAAAACATCCGCAACGCAATGGAGGAACAGGGACAGGGAAGCAGGCAGGTGCTTGACGGCGTGAGCAATATAAACGAAGTCACCAGGAAGGTAAAGAGCAGTTCCGAGGAGATGCTTGACGGCAGCAAGGAAGTAATGAACGAAAGCCGGAACCTTGAAAAGGTAACGCAGGAAATCACGGGCGGCATGAACGAGATGGCGACCGGCGCGGATCAGATTAACCTGGCTATTAACAACGTCAATGAGATGACCGTCAAGAACCGCGAGGCCATTGCCGATTTGATACAGGAAGTTTCGCGGTTTAAAGTAGAGTAACGAAAGAGCAAATAGCAGGTAGCAAAGAGCAAAGTAAGATGCAACCTTCTTAACTTTGCTCTTTGCTATTGTAATATTCTCCAAACGAATAAAAAAAACTTACAATCGAAACGATTTTTCTTGACTATTTTAATAATATTAGTATTTTATAATAAAGGGCCCTTTCAAAAGACAGGTAAAAGACAGACGGATTAACCAATAGAGCTATTTGGCCGTGCTAAAAGTACGCAGCCGGATAGTGCGCCGTTTCGTTGTATAGTAACGAAACGGCTTAAAAGGAGCCTTTATATGAAGATCAAATTTAAACTGAGTATTTTAATTATCACCATAGTAGCGGTCATTGTTACGGGAGTCGCCGTAATCCTTCTGCGGCAGGCGTCCGGCATAGCCCTGGATCTGTCCAAACAGAAAACCATGTATCTGGCGCGCCAGCGCGCCCTTTACTGGGACGGACGCATGAACGGCTATATAAACGTGCTGCAAACGCTGTCGAACATTATGAACTTTTATGAAAACCTGCCGGCGGAGGAACGGCGGCAGACCTACGAAGAAACCATGCAGTCTGTTTTTGAGGACATGCCCGATTTTGTACGGATGTTTACCGTCTGGAAACCGGACGCCATTGACGGCATGGACGCCGAAAACATAGGCAGGGTAGGCTCAACCTCCACGGGACAGTTCGCTTATGCCCTGGCAAGAGACACCGGGGAGATAAAGCCTCTAACCGCTGTGGTTGTTAATGAAGTAATGGCTCAAATTACCGGGCCCAACGCCAGGGTAGTCGGGATGAGCGATCCCGCCCCGTTTAAGAATATGGGAAAAGACACTTTCGCCGTCAGGATTATAGTCCCTGTTTTAAACAAACGTCTCAATGAAATAGTCGGAGCCATAGGCTGCCAGCTGGATATTGGCATGATACAGCCCAAGGTAGAGCAGACTATCAAAGATTTCGATGAAGTCACATCTATGGTTGTTTACTCCGACAACGGGTTTGTTTTGGCAAATTACCTGCCGGAATTTATAGGAAAGCAAATTGACACTGAAACACAATACGGCCCTTACTTAAAAGACGTTAAAAATGTCATTAAGAACGCGCAGGAATGGGAGGGTACGGCTTACGACCCCGAACTGCATACAAACATGGTAATGGCGGTGGCAAATATTCCCATAGGGGCATCTCCTACAACATGGTCGATAATGGTGGGTTCAACCGAAGCTTACATCCTGAAAGATGTCAACGCAATGAGAGATTTTGTCATTATTTTGGCGGCGGCGGCCCTTGCGGCGGCGGTGGGACTTATATATATAGTATTAAGCAGAACCACCAAACCAATCGTTAAAGTATCGGAGACTCTTAAAGATATTTCCGAAGGCGAAGGCGACTTAACGCGGATTATAACCGTCGATTCCAAAGACGAGATAGGCGATCTTGCCCTGTACTTCAACAAAACGCTGGAAAAAATCAAGAATATGATCATTAATATCAAGGATGAGGCCGGCGGTTTGACACAGATAGGCAATGACCTTGCCAGTAATATGACCGAGACCGCGTCGGCAGTTCATCAAATTAACGCCAATATCCAGAGCATCAAGGGGCGCGTTATCAGCCAAAGCGCCAGCGTTACCCAGACCAACGCCACTATGGAACAGGTTATCATCAATATCAACAAACTTAACGGGCATGTGGAAAATCAGAGCAGCAATATTTCCAGGGCTTCAAGCGCCATAGAGCAGATGGTAGCCAATGTCGGTTCCGTAACCCAAACGCTTGTTAAAAATACTGATAATGTAAATTCATTGAAAGAAGCCGCCGAAACAGGCCGGAACGGATTACAGGGAGTAGCGGCGGATATTCAGGAAATAGCCCGCAAGTCCGAAGACCTGCTGAAAATTAACGCGATAATGGAAGATATCGCCAGCCAGACCAACCTGCTTTCGATGAACGCGGCGATTGAAGCGGCGCACGCCGGAGACGCGGGCAAGGGTTTTGCCGTAGTCGCCGATGAAATCCGTAAACTGGCGGAGAATTCCAGCGGACAGTCCAGGACCATCGGCACCGTGCTTAAAAACATAAAAGAATCAATCGACAAGATAACCCAATCCACAGAAAACGTGATTAACGAGTTTAAAGCGATTGACTCCAGCGTCCGGACTGTAGTGGAACAGGAGGATAATATACGGAACGCGATGGAAGAGCAGGGCGTGGGAAGCAGGCAGATACTGGACGGCGTAAGCAACGTGAACGAAATTACCCGGCAGGTAAAGGGCGGTTCCGAGGAAATGCTTGAAGGCAGCAAGGAAGTGATGAATGAAAGCCACAACCTTGAAAAGGTAACACAGGAGATCACGGGCGGCATGAACGAGATGGCCTCGGGCGCGGAGCAGGTTAACGTAGCGGTACACCACGTCAACGAGATATGCGTAAAGAACCGCGAGAGAATCGAGACTTTGATGCGGGAGGTTTCACGCTTCAAGGTAGCTTAACCAAAAAACGCTGCGCGTTATTTGGTTATAGCAGTTTCGCCCGTCCGCTTATCAGCGGCCGGGCGAAACTGCATACCTGAAACCAAAGGGCTTTTATTCAAACCAGCGTTTTTTTTATTTAAAAACACAGAGAGAATCGCAATATCCCACCAATTTGAATAATATTCATCCGTAATAATTTCACTAATGTCACTATTTTATAGATATGGGTTCTTTTCATTTATAAAACACGGGGAGGTTGACTATGCGTAATAAAATGCCGGGATTTTTTCCAAAGCGCCTCCTGTATGTACAACTGCTGTTTACCGCTTTCGCGTTTTTGTTAATGGTTGTATTAAGCTATACCTTTACCAGTAAAATCGTGCGCACCAATCTGTTACGCAATGTAGACAACATACTTGATTATGTGGAATCGACAATCAACTCCGATCTGCTGGAGTCACGCACCATACTGGACGATTTCGCGCAAACTGTGCAGAATTTAGCCCGCGACGGAGACGGGGCCGAAAAACTGACCGATTACAACACGGATATATCACATCATTTGCTCTATAAAAATCATAACACTATAAGCCCTAACGGCCCGTTTGGATATATCGAAAAATCCCATGAGGGTCCGTTCTTCTTTAACGGCATAGGTTTTCAGCCGCCTGATGATTGGGAGCCCAGGGAGCGCCCCTGGTACACAGCCGCCATTGAGATCGGCGGCGGAATTGCGCAAACCGAGCCGTATACTGACGCGGTGACAGGCGAGATTGTTTTTTCATACTCCTGCTGTGTTTTTGACGATAAGGGGGAGCGTTTGGGCGTTGTCGCCATTGATATAAGGGTCGGACATATAGGGGAAAGAGTCGCCAAAACAGCTCTTACAAAAGGCGGTTACGGAATATTGACCAGCCGGGATTTTACGGTAATAGGAC
>Ga0268262_10004160_pt1 | contig 15116 bp, 15 predicted proteins | sample TergutNc150P3_FD_190354 | JGI IMG/M metagenome (GOLD analysis project Ga0268262, IMG submission 190354) | Nasutitermes corniger P3 segment gut microbial community from laboratory colony in Florida, USA - Nc150 P3 (SPAdes) (version 2) | ecosystem: Host-associated > Arthropoda: Insects >... | reverse complement strand
TGAAGTTTTCCGGCCTTAGGTGGCCGGAACTGAACAGTTTGACCGCAAATCGGTCAAGGGAGGGCCTCAAGGGTTCAATCAAATCCGCGGCCAGGGATTCACGCCCGAAACTTAGCCCATGAAAAAAGCCGATATAAGGATCCAGCCCGGCCCCATACAGCGCCAAGACAATATCGGCATGCAGCAAGGTATAACCCAAGGAAAGCACGGCATTAAGGGGATCGCGCGGGGGGCGGCGATTGCGCCCGGCGAACTTGAGGGAAGGCGGCAGGTGGGCGGCCAGACCCTCGAAATAGCAAGCCGCGGCCCGGCCTTCCAGTCCGCGCAGGGAGGCCAGGGTGGCCTGATTCGGCACCTGGGTTTCAAGCAAGTTGATCTGGCGGGCGGCGCCGGCCAGATCTTTTGGGGCGCTGCGGCTGCCCGCTTGCAGTTCCCAAAGGAACTTGGCCGATTCGGACAATTTTTCCGAGATGAGTTGTTGAGCGAATTTCAGGCAGAAATCCTGATCCTGGGAGAGGCGATATTGAGCCAGGCGCCGCGCCGCATCGTTATGAGGCCTGGCCAGCATAAGGCTTGCTTCGCCCCGGCGGCCGGAAAGCACAATCAGGCCCACCTTCCTGGCTCCCAACTGGCCGAGAAGGCTGGAGTGCAGAAGGACATCCCCTCTTAGAAAGATTCGTTCCAGGGGGGCCAGGGGGACAGTGCCGATACGGCCGGAATTTTCATAAAAAGCCAGGGCCCCGCCGTCATACCGTAGTTCCACCCCGCGTCTGTCCACGTAAAGACTGGTCATTGGCCACCGTATTGGGTCAAACGATTAAAAAGGGCGTCATTGACGGCCGCTTGGCCTGGCCGAAAAACAAGGGGCGGATACGGGGATCAAGCTGGAAAAAATGAACGCGGTCTTCCGTTGGGTTAATCAAACCGGCCAAGGATTCACGCAGGCTCCGCAGGTCATCCGGAGTCAGCCAGCATTCATAAAACGATTTCTGGCCGCCTAGGGCATAGGCTTGAATCGTCTTATGCACTTTGGCCAACCGGTTCGGGGCCGCCACATCGTAACAGACCAGAAAGAGGGTGCGGGCCATAAAATTACCTTTTCGGGAAAAATCCAGGAGGCAGCGCCCCAGGCCGAAGAATGAGGCCGGCCTTGGGCACGGCGCTGAAACTTTGCAATTGGCGTTCCGCCGGGCCCGGGGTTTCAAAAATACTGGCCGCAGGGCCATAGAATAAAAAACAGAAGGATTAACACCAAGCTCAATCCCTTTGAAATCAGGGTTCGCTTCATACGCGGAGATGACGGAGGAACAGTACCGGCTGGCGGCGTCTCAATCCCTTTGAAATCAGGGTTCTCTTCATACGAATGGCGATGTGGAGCTCACCCAGGAAGGGCGTCTCAATCCCTTTGAAATCAGGGTTCTCTTCATACTTCGGGTTCGTCATTGTTCCAACAGCGATCAGAGTCTCAATCCCTTTGAAATCAGGGTTCTCTTCATACGCAGACCACCGCACAAACCACTAAACAGTTGGGTCTCAATCCCTTTGAAATCAGGGTTCTCTTCATACGAGCCGAATCAACGATCACAACTAACCGGCGCCGGTCTCAATCCCTTTGAAATCAGGGTTCTCTTCATACTCGTGAGAACTTGGCCAGTTTTGGTCTGGGATTCACGTCTCAATCCCTTTGAAATCAGGGTTCTCTTCATACGTGATTTGGGTTCTCACATACCAATTTCTTGAAGCGTCTCAATCCCTTTGAAATCAGGGTTCTCTTCATACGGGTATATCATGACCGACAACATCATCATTGGTGTGTCTCAATCCCTTTGAAATCAGGGTTCTCTTCATACCGGAATCGATCAAGTTCATCCGCGACGATCTGCCGTCTCAATCCCTTTGAAATCAGGGTTCTCTTCATACTATTGATCGGTGGTCTTATGAAGATCGCTGGATGTCTCAATCCCTTTGAAATCAGGGTTCTCTTCATACCCAAATTTCTCCGAATGTTCAAGGGGGTGTGAGGTCTCAATCCCTTTGAAATCAGGGTTCTCTTCATACTTATTAATTTTGCCACAATTGGGTGTTCCAAGCGTCTCAATCCCTTTGAAATCAGGGTTCTCTTCATACCAAAAACGCCGGAACAAATCGAGCCAGCGTAAGCGGGTCTCAATCCCTTTGAAATCAGGGTTCTCTTCATACTCCAGCGGTTGAAATTTAGGAATGATTCATATATGTTACATGGGGACATTCCAAGATTTCGGGCTGGAGCCATAGTTGACCTCCTTACCAAGATTCGCCCTGGCCCGCTTGGGGCGGCCTGGCCGAAAAATCCAATGTTTTCAAGCAATCAGCGGCCAGGTTCCGGTGGCCCGGTTACGGCAGGCCGGCCCAGAAAAGGCCCTCCGAAAACTTGGCCCAACCTTTAGCCCCTGGCCGGGGCTCATCGTCATTCCGGCTTGCGCCGGAATCAATCTTTAAAACCAAACGCCTGAAAGCTGGCTATGATCATTTCCCATTATAACCAATCTCCGCTCTTTTGGCAAAAACAAGCGGCTGCCCCATCCCCTCTCTTTCAAGCCTCCTTGGGCCGCTTTACGGCCTTCTGAACCTCCTTCGGACCATCATACGATGCACGGGCCGGCCCCCAGGCCCTCAATCCCTTTGAAATCAGGGTTCTCTTCATGCTTGGAGGCGTTTATGAAAAAAACACTCAACTCAGGTCTCAATCCTTTTTCAATCAGGGTCCTCTTCACAATCAGGAGAAATCCAGGTGGTAGCGCCCCAGGCCGAAGGTGGCGTTCTTGCCTACATGAACCCACTGGCCCAACCGCAAGAAATCGTAAAACTCCAGGGGGAGGCCGGACAGCCGGATTTCACCGGCCAGGCCGTTCAAGGCCATTTTCCTCTTCTGCCGGTTGGACCACCGTTCCCAATGCAGCCACCTGAGATTGCTGACCGCGCCCACCCCTTCAGCCAGCCGGCTTAACCGCTGAAAATCATAACCCGGCTTGAGGCCGGCGTGGAATTCCAAAATCAGGCTCAACCTCCTGACCAAGGCCATTAAAAGAACCTTGGCCGTCACCCCTTCCGGGGGCAGGATCCGCCCGTTCTCCTGCAAGCGCAGAGGGGTGACGAAATTAAGGCTGAAATCGGCTGCGACCTGGAGAGGCGGCAGCCGCAGCCGCGCTTCATGAGGCCGCACCCGGCTGAGAGAGGCGTCAAAAATTTTCTCCTCGCCTTGGGGATTCAGGAAAAGCATCTCAGCCAGCCCGGCCGTGCCGCCGCCCAAACCCCGGGCCAAGGCGCGCTGCCAAGCCAAAATGACCAGGGGGAGCTTCTCCAGGGCTTGGCCGAAAAGAACCATTTCAAAAACCAGGTCTTCCCCGGCCCGGTATCGGCGGCGGCCCCAAGGCGGGGGCTCAAGGACATAGGCATTGGGCACGGCGCTGAAATTCTGCAGGCGGTGCTCCGCCGGGGCCGGGGTTTCAAAAATAAGAGGGTAGGGGCAAGCGGCCAAAAGCGGGCAAGGGCCGCAGACTCGCTGCCGGGTCATGCAGGCCAGATGGCGCAGAGACAGCCCGAAAACGCCTCGGAGCATGGAACCGGCATAGTCCGGCAAGTTCAGAGGGGTTTGGACCTTGAAAACCAGGCGGTAACGGGCCAGCGGCCAGGAAGGGGCCTCCGGCGGGCCTGCCCCCCCCTGTTCAGCCATTGCCTTGACCGCGCAGATTTCTCAGCAATTCCTTTAACCGCTTCTCCCTTTTCCCGACAAGTATGTTTTTGGCCTCGAACAGGGGGGCCAGAACCTCCGCGCACTTTTGGCGTTCCGGTTCCGGCCAGGCTTGGGCCGTTTCCAAAAAGGCCTGGGCCTCGGTCAAAATGTTATTGGCCGCGCTGACGTCTTTGTGGCTCAAAGGTTTCATGATTTCCAGCCGCCGGCGGAATTCCTCCAGCCGGGCCTGCTCCGGGGGCAAGGCGGCCAAGGCTTTACGTTCGGCCTCGCGAGCCGCCGCCTCGGCTTCTTTTCTGGCCTTTTCCCTGGCTTGTTCCGCTTCCAGGGCTGTTTTCCGGGCCGCCTCAGCCTCCTTCAGGCGGGCTTTTTTTTCGGCCAGCTTGGAGATGAGGCCCCCCAAGTCGGGCCGGCCCCGGCTTTCGGCCTGGCAAAAGGCGTTCAGGGGGGCGTTTTCCGGGTCCGGGTCTATTTCCACCAGGGCCCAGCCGAAAGGCAACAGGTCGCGGTCGGCTTTCTCCCGTTCCGCCGCCAGCCAGATGGTGGTGGTTTCCTTATCGAACCGGTCCGGGATGCCTTTGTTTTTAGAACCCCGGATATAGATGCGAGGCAGCTCGGCCGCGGCTTTGGTCTTGATGTCGGCCACGGTTTTGGTCCCGGCGTCGCCGTGGCGGCCCAGACGCAAAAGAAAGGCCCGGCCGGAATCGAAATCATTTTGCAGGGCCGCCAATAAATCACTTAAACGGTCGGCCCAGGCCTGGTTGACCAAGCCCAGTTCGCGGATCAGTTTCAGTTCCTTATCCAGGCGAGGCCGGTAGTATTCCCGGCAGTGCCGGGCCATATCCTTTATTTCCGGCTGCCAGGGGGGCGTCTGGTCCTTGAGCCCCGGTTCTTTCGGTTCCAAGAGGGTCAGGTCGGCCTGAAAGAGGCGGTATTGGCCGGGCAGAATAACTTCCTTGCGGGTGGCCATGATGTACAGCCCATTGACCTTTATGTAATTGCAGGCGAAGACGATTTTGCGGTCCACCGACCGGGCGGGAGCGGGCATGAAATCGGCTATCTTCAAGAGCCGAAAGGGGGAAGTTTGAAAATCGCCTTTCAAGATGTTTTGGGGAAAATCCTTTTCAAATGTTTCCCAGGCTCGGTCCTTTGGGTTGTCGCTGGGAGGGGGCAGCGGGCCGGCCAGACCCGGATTTTCCTGATACAGGGCCTCCAGCCAGGCCGTCCTTATGGCCCCCTTGACCCCGCTGCCCGGGATAAAAGGCCGGCCGTCGGCCGAGGTGATGGCCCGTTCGATATAATTGCTGTTGAATATTCTGCCGAGGTCGCCTTCCGTCCGCACCGGCCGGCCCAGGCTCTCCTGGTATTTTTGGGCCACGCCGGAACTGACCGGGATGACGCTGTGGGCGAGGGGCAGGAAATGCTCTTTATTTTCCCGGATCAGTTTGTATATTTGGTGAATGCTCTCCGGCCGGCCGGCTTCGGCCAGCTTAAGCAATTCTTGCCGCGGGCCGCCCGGCAAACTACTGGCCTGGGACGGGTCGAAGGCGTAGAGGAGTTTTTCTTCCGGGTCAATTATATATTCCGTGGGTTCAAACTCCTCTCCCAGGCCGAGGTGAATGGGGGCCAGGGGAGTCAGGGCCAGGCGATGGTTTTTTATGAACTCTTTGGTCATGAAGCCGCCTCGTTCGCGGGCCGCGGCCCGTCCGGCAACGGGAATACCGGGGCATAGCCTTGGTGGACCGCCCGGGGCTCGGACGGGGAGACCCCGGTCAAGCCCTGGCCCAGCCAGGAGCGGGCGGCTTTTTCCCGCAGGGTAAAGACCGCCCCGGTTTTGGCCATCAAGAGCGGGCGCTTGAATGGGTTGGGGCCCAAGGCTCCGGCTTGGCCGTGCCGGCCGAAATGGGTCTTTACCTGGTAAAAACTGCCCTCCGGGTCATAGCCCTGGCCCTGGGGGGCCGAAGGGGCCAGGGTCAGAAAGCGGCTGGCCGGGGCCTGAGGCCAGGACGGGGATTCCGGGGGGCCCGGCACTTCAAATTTGCCCAAGCCCTGGCTGGCGTCGCGGCCATAACCGGCGGCCCCGATTTCGTCCAATACTTTCAGGAAAACATCCGTCTCCAGCCGCTCTTCATCCAGGAGGGCGTAAAGGTCCAGCCGGGTGGCCGGGTGAAACCAGATTTGTATTTGGGAATAAGGGTCAAAACCTTCTCCGGTGGTGCCCGAGAGGCGGCTTAAGCTGTTGTGGGGCTGGTGGCGGGTCACCGGCTGGAAGCCGGCGTCCGGGTCCGGCGCTTCCGCGCCTTGGGCATAGGCGGCTTTATCATCCAAGGCCGCCTCTTGCCACTGTTCCGGTTTTTTATTCAAGTCCCCAAGGGGCAGCCAACGCCTGGCCTTGAGTTTTTTCCGATCTTCCTCCTTGGCCTGGGCGGCCCAAAAATAGGCGGGCCAAGTCGGCAAGGGGAGGAAGCCGCGGGGAAAGGCATCGGAAAGAACGGCGAAGGGCCGGCCCTGGCCGTAACCCTCCAGCAGTTCCTCCAGCTTGGCCGCCCCCAGCTTCAGGCGGAGGCCCCAGCAAAGCTGACCGAAGAGGGTATCCCCGGACACGAAAGACCCGAAAGCCGTTCGCGGCTTGAGAACGAATCGAAGAAGGCGCATGGTCATGGTTACCGCCTGTCAAAGGGAACAATATTTTTCAAGATTTCGTCCCCGTCCTCCCCGTCTATTTTCAGGTGTTCAAACTTGACCTTGCCGTAGCCCCGCGAGCCGGAGCCGCCCAGGCTGTCCAACTCCAAGAGCTTAAGGCCGGCCAGGACGGTCTCCAGGAGATTCTCCTCGTCCTGGTCCAGCCGCTTGAAGGAGAGGGTGAAATCGAAAAGCGCCCCGGCGGGCACCCGCTCGGTCTGGCGGGGGTGCCCGGCTACGCCTGAAATACGGTTTATCATGTTTTCGCTTTTCACCTCGGTAAAACGCGGGAGGTCATACTGCCGCGCTGTAACCCAGGCCCTTTGCAGAAAGCAATCCCAAAAAGACAGCCGGGTGGGCCCCAGTTCCGCAGCTTCTTTAAATCGCGTTTTGGGGTTCCCCCCGACCCCGAAAAGGCGCAGAATTGGCCGAGCCCTGGGGTCGTCCCAATGATCCCAGCCCAGAGGTTCTTGATCTTCATCCCGCAGGGCTCCGCTGCGCCACTCCAATAGGCTGCGTATCTTGCCCTTGAGGCTGGAACCGGGGATATAGGGCTCCTTGGTCACGGGGTTGCGAATAACCTGGTTGTCCACTCCCCCGATATGCATTTCGCCGTCGCCCGCGCCTATGTGGAGGCCGGTCAATAGTTCGAGGTCAGCGGTTATGCGGGTGATTTTGATCAGTTGCATGGCGGTTTTCCTTATTCAGGGTTAGAGTCATACTGCCGGTAAAAACCCATGAAGGCTTCCAGGAAGACCTTGGCGTGCCGCAGTGTTTTCGGGTCTTTTATTTCATCAAGGCAGCGGGTCAAAAGGTCGGTGAATTTTTTGTCAACATGGCGCCGGCTTTCGGCGTAAACCACCTTGGCCTTGAGCATTTTTATGAACGGGGCCAATTCCTGGTATTTGCCCGGCTCTTGTTCCACCCGGTCGTTCCACATGGTCAGTTCATCATAAAAATGCCGCAGTTGGGTCCGCTTGTTGGTTTTGCCCGTATGGACCTCCTTGGCCGCGTGTTCCGCCACCGTGCTGAAAATATCCGGGTCAAGTTTTTCAAATTTGATCTTCTCTTTCAGCCAGTTCAGCCAGTCCTCGGTGAGGCGGCTGGGGGGCTGGTTGCTTTGGCTCCAGCCTTGACCTTGCGGCCGAGGCGGCTTCGGGTCTGGGTAGCCGCCGCCTGGTCTTTGATAATTGGTTGACATTATTAACCTCTCACTGGCGTTGCTTATATAAATGGTTGAACAGGGGAATGCGGAAGGCTTCTTTCAATTCCGCCAGGCCCTCCTGGCCCAGTCGGCCCACTATTTTCTTTTGAGCCTCTTGGCGGTTCAGGCCGCCCGCCCCCTCCTTACTTTTAAGGCGCTCCAGGTGGCGGGCCGTGTCATAGGCCAGCCGGCTGCGCCATAGGGCCGCTTCCGGCTTATCCGCCTTCAGCGACATCTCCAAAAGACCTAGCAGCTTATAGAGGAAGCCGGTGGAAAAGTCATATTTGGCGTCCAGGCCGGCCAAGTCCTCTTCCATTTTCACAAGGTCGGGCCACTTGTCCCAGGATTCCACGGCCCCGAACAGGCAGAAAGCGTTTTTGCCCGGCTTTTCTTTCGTCTGTTTCAGGTCTTTCGCCCGTTTCAGGGCTTTTTCCGCCTCTTCAGCCAAGGCGGTCACCGGGCCCCCCGGTTTCTTCAGGACCATTCCGGCGGAAAAATGGATTTTGGAGTTGCAAGCCGCATATTTCTTGAATTCAAGCGCCATCATTCCGGCCAATTCCTGGACGCTATGCCAGGGGCCGATGAGGAAAAAATCGTCCCCTCCGGCGAAGACCGTGTAGGTGTTTGTAAACTTTTGGGCGCACAGGGCCGGCAGGTAAAGGGCGAAAAAGGCGTTCACCTGGCGGGAAAGCCCGGCCCATTTGGCGAAGGATGGTTTGGGGGCCTGGTCATTCAGGGTTTGAAAAATCAGCCCCAAATCGTCCACGTCGCCCTTGAGGATGGCCAGGGCGACGTGGCCGCGAAGTATCCCTTTGGCGTCCGGTTCCCGGTCCGCCTTGGCCAAGTGGTCAAAAGTCTTCACCGCCCCGGCTTTGACCTGGTCTTCCTTTTTCTCCTTGAGTTCAGGCAGGTCTTCTTCGCTGTATTTGGGAACATAGGCGTTAATATGGCGGCGGGCATAGCCGCGCCAGAGAGGAGTCTCGAAATCTTCGGGCAGGGAGAAATCCCAGCAGCGGCGCAGAGCCCCGGAGGCGGCCAAGGCGCCGAACCGGCCGGAGACGCTTTCCTCCTTGGTGAAGCCGACCCGAAAGCCGAACATGGACAGTTCACTGACCTCATCGCCCTTGAGGTCTTCCGACGCGCCTTCCCGCAGCACCAGAAGCCGGTTGTTCTTGGTCAGGTTCAGGCCCATCCAGATTTGATCGCGGGACAGGGCGCAGGAGGGTTCATCATTCTCCTCCGGCCCCGGTTCGGCGGGCAGCCGGCCGTGCCAGGCGCAGACGCCCGGCTTGAAATCAGCCTCCAGCACCGCGCTTTCGGCTTGAACCAGGTTGTAGCGCTGGTATTTGGCTTTTTCCAGGCCTTTAAACATTTCTTTTACCAAGCCGGAGAAAGCGTGGCCTGGCCCCTGGCGGCCGCAAAAGTCATTGGCCGAGGCCGGCAGCCAAGCCAGGCCCAGGCCGGCCAAGCCGAAAGTGCGGCTTAAAAACCAGGCGTTGAATTCCTCCCGGGCTTCTTTCAGGCGCTCACGGGTCGCCTTGAGATTGGGGGCCACGATGAGGAATTTACCGGCCGCGTTGAGCACTTGGCTGGTGGGGGGCAGTTCCAGGAGTTCCAGGAGCCGGAGCGCGGCCAATTCCGTGAACAGGGCCACTTGGAAAGAACGGCCCCGCAGAATTTTGGCCGCCTGGCGGTTGGTCAGGCCGCCTTCCGCGAAAATGAATTCCTGGATGCCGAAGAAATCGCCCTGGACCAGCAAGAATTTTTCTTCATCGCCGTCGGGCCGGCTTTTCAGGGCCTGGACGGCCTCTTCCCCGGCCTCTTCCCCGGCCTCCGCCCGGGCCAAGGCCCAGCGCCAGATGGCCACGGCCAGGGCCGCCGCGGCCTTGCTGTGGTCGTATAAGGAGACGTCGGCCTTTAAGGCCGTGGCCGAGGGCACGCCATGAGTGATGGACAGCCAAAGCGAGTCGAAATGGTCCAGCCACAGGGGCCAGGAGCGGCTGTGGGCCGCCGGAATTTTTTTAAGCCCGGCTTTGAATTCCGCCCAGAGAACCTCATATTCCGCCCGGGCTTTTTCCTCCGCTTCGCGGTCGTCCCGTTCCAGAGGGAATATGCCTTTGGGGCTTAAGGGGACCAAGGGCTGGCAATAGGCCGTTTTTACATCCCCGGCCGCCCGGTTCAGGTTTTCAAAGATAGGCCGGAGCCGGGCCCGGCCGGGGCCGGTCTCTTCTGGGGCTCGGTTGTATTCTTCAAATTCCTCCCGCTCGAAGCCCGAGGCTATCCGGTCCGCCGAGGCCACCGCCCACTGCAGAAGAGTCTCTGGCTTGTGGTGGGCCGCCGCGGCGTTGACGAGGCTGTCGGTCGGGTCCTCCCCCTTGGTCCGGGCGGCGAAAGGGAACATATCGCCCCGGAGAACCTCGGGCCACAAGTGCTCCAATTCGTCGAAAGCCAGGGCCGTGTAGGCGGCATGGTGGTGGGTGAAATGCCCGCCGTCCGCCTGAAAAGGGCAATAGGCCTGTAATTTGCCGGCCAGCAGATCCTGGGGAAAGCTGGGCCGGGTCGGGGCCTCGGCCCGCTGGGCCAGTTTCCCCAGGTCGTGAATCAGGGCGGCGAAAGCCACCCGGCAGGAGGCGTCTGTCAGGTTCATGATTTGTCCCGGTTGCTTAAGGTCAATCCCTGGCCTCGATCCATTTGGCCAACTGGGTTTTGAGATCGCGCAGTTCATCTTTTTGAATGACCTTTATGCCGTAGGCCTCGGCGCGATTTTTGTTCAGCGGATTATTTTTTTGGTCCAGTTCCCGCCAAGTCACCAAGAGGGCCTTGGTTTTCAAGCCGGTCCGGCTCATGAGGTTTCTGAGCTTGTCCAGGGCCGGCGTGGCTTTATTATGCTCGTCTGTAAAACCGGCCGCCTGTTCCAGGCGGCCGGTTTTACATTCGATGATGTGCAGGCGGTTATCGGCAATGAAGACCACGTCAAGTTGGTTTTCCACGTCTTTGGGCACGGTTCTGATCTCCAAATCCCGTTCCTTGCCCTGTATTTTATCCTCCAGGCCGCTTAAGGCGTCGAAAACGTAATCCTCCAGCCAGCCTCCGCAGACATATTTGCGGGCGCTTAATGAGACGAAAGACCAACTCCCCGGTTTCAAGACCGGCGACTTGACCAGCCTGTGTTCGGCGCAAAGCGCAAGTATCGGCTTAAGAACCTCGGCGTCATCGTTTGTTTCACCGGCGAAATCAAGCCGTGTTTTTGATTTCGCCTTTACGACAATGCCGTTGAGGCGGATCAGTCCTTTCTCATAGCGCGACGGGCTGTCAACCAACTCCTTGGCGAATTTGGGCGTAAACCTCAGGTTGGAGGGCAGTTTGGGTTTATAGCCGTAGGCGCTTAGATAGTCCTTCATATGCAGTTTCACGCCCAAGGGGAATCCTTCACCGGGGCTCGTTTTTCCGTCCATGACAATGACGCGGCTGGTCGATTCATTGACGTAGAACATAGGCAGGCCGGCCGCGAAAAAGACCGCCTGGGCGGCCAGGGCCATGATTTTGGTGCCGCCGGTGATATTGAGGGCGATTTTTTTCCCTTTGTTTTCAGGGCGGTCCAAGTGCCCGGCCAACTTATTGCAGATTCCCTCATAGTCATAGGGATTTATGTCCAACATTGTGAGGCTATTCGGATGGAAGCCGTGTCTCTTCAGCACCCCCACCAGCCGGTCCGCGTTCGGTTTCATTTTGTCGGAAACCAGCATGACCATCTTTCTGGCCTTGGGGCGTAGTTCCGGGTCCAAAGCCGGCAGGAGGTTGGGGGCCTGCTGTTCCGAAATGAGGCAGACATGCACGTCAAAATCAAAGATCATTTTGGCCCCCCACTTTTATTACCTGGTATTCCTGGAAATCGGCCTGGAGGGCCTCCAAGTCGTCGGCCGTCAGGTCAACCCCGCGCTGTCCGGCCGAGACCGACAGGCGCAGGTAGAAAAAACGCGCTCCGAGGCGGCAGACTTCCGCGGCCATTTCCACCGGCAGGGTGCCGAAAACCTGGTCGCCGGGCCGCACTTCCGCCAAATCCAAGTGGGCCGCGAAGCGGTCGATGGCCAAGGCCCGCCGTTTTACCCATTCAATGGCCCCGGGGTGGCGGGAGACGAACCATAGTGTCATGATCTGGCCTTTTTACCCATTTCCCGTGTCCGGCCTCCCGGCTTCAAGGCGCGGCTTCACCTTCAAAGCCGTGATATTGCGCGATATTACGAAAGATGGCCCCACCGGCCCGACAACGCCGCAACCAAATCATAGCCTCATGGGCCTTCGGCGGAAGGGCTGTTTTCAGGGCAGGGAAAATCAACTTATTTTTTAATAATAGCCCATAGTTTAAATTAAATCAAGGCCGGGGCTGACCCGGAAAATCGCTGGTCCAGGTAACCCTGGAAAGCCGCGCGCCTGACTTGGGCAAGGGTAAAGAGCCGTTTTCACCGCCCTTTACCCTCCCAAGTCAAGAGGCGCTCATTCCGCTTCCTTCTCGGCTTCGTCCTCGGGTGCCGTTTCGGTCTCGGCGCCGCCCGCTTCCTTGGCCGCCTTCTTGGCCGCCTTCTTGGCCGCTTTCTTGGCGGCTTTTTTCTCGGCTTTCTCCGAGGACTCGGAGGATTCGTAAGAACCGGAGGAACCGGTATCGTGGTAGCCATCGTAAAACACTTTGCCCAGAACCCCGATGGCGGCCCCCAGGCCCAAGGTCAATAGTTTTCCCCAGGACATAATCGTTTCTCCTTTATGTTTTTTGTCGGCCGGGCAGGTCACAATCGGCCCGCCTTGGCAAAGAGACTAACACAGCCACCCCCCATAGGCTGGAGAGTTGAGGAAAAAATTTGCGGGCGGATGAATTTTTTTTGTTTCGACTGGGTATCCACGCCCGGGTGTTTCAAACCAAAAAAACCGCCGCCCGCTTGGGGGCGGCGGCTTGGGATTAAAAGCGCTTCCAATAATATATATATGAAAGGAGTTGAAAGGCGAGGGAACCCCGGTTGGCCCCCGGAGCCCGGGCCAACTACCCGATGCCCAACAGGAGAGCCGGCAAAAAGAGCGCGCCGAAGGCCAGGCCATACAAAATCGAGCAGCCGAGGCCGAGCAAAAACAAAGACCCGATTATTTTATTGATTAAAGACAGGGCCAGAATTATCAGGATAAGGCCAAACAATTGGGGCATAAATGCCTCCGCCTCAGTCCCCAAGGAGCCGGGCGTTCTCGCCGAAACTTCGGACAAAAGACATAAGCTCCTCGTCGCTCTGGCTCAAGATTTCCAGAACCAGCCCCCCGTCCGGCCGGTTCTTGATTTTCTGATGCGAAGACCACATACGCTCGCGGACATAATCGGCGGCTTTGCCGGCCTTGAACTCGATGCGGACTTTCCTGGGCGCGTGCCAAGGCAGGCCGAAAAGGCCGGGATCGGCCTTGGGCAGGGGAATATCGCTTTTTTTGTCCGTCAAATCCACTTCCTGGATGCGGTGGACCGCCAGGTTGGTCAGGTTCTTAAACTCGTTCCGGGGGGTCACCAGGGCCCCCAGAAGGTAGAGGGCGCTGTTCTGGCTGACCAGGGAGGCCGGCACGACCCTATGCTCCCGGACCGCCTCTTTCCCCGCCGCCTTGTAGTGGACTATGGAGACCCGCCTTTCCTCTATGGCCTGAAGCAAGCGCTCAATGACCGCCTGATGGGGCGAGTAGTCGATATGCCCCTTGCGGAAAAAAGAGACCTGGCCTTTCTGGACCTTTTCCCGGTCGGCGTAGTTCTGGTCGGCCATTAAGACCGACAGGTTCAAGAGGGTGTTGTCAACCCTTCTGGCCACCCCTTCCGGCAGGATGGGCGCGGCCAGATCCCGGCAAATGCTAAGGTAGCGCAATTCCTCATATTCCAGGGGCAGCATCCGCCGGTGGAGGCTGCGTATCTGGTAATAGCGCTTGCGTCCTTCCAGGCCGGATTCCAGGTTGGGGCCGATGACCGATTCTATTTCCGCGGCCATGCGCCCGATGGTCTGGGGGGAACAGCCGTAATCCCGGGCCAGTTCGATCTGGAAATGACGGCGGCCCTCCACCATAAGCTTGCGGAACATTTCCAGAAGCTTCTGCCCGGCCGTTTTATCGGCGTTGAGCTTATGGGGCATAGTCGGTTCTATTCCCGGCCGGAAGGCCCAAGGCCGTCTTGGCCGGCCTTGGCCGCCCAAGCCAAGGGCCTCGGCGCCGAAAGCGCCCGGGCGGCCAGGCCCGTCGCCTGGAGGTCAAGCCTGAATATTACTAATTTTCCTATCATAATCCATTTCCTTTCCGAAGTGAAGCGGAAAAACAGCTTCCCGCCGCCTTCTTTAAAGGAGCTTAACACGGCCACCGCCCATAGGACGGATAGTTGCTGGAAAAATTTGTTCATCATGTTTGGCCTTGACAAAATTTGCTCCACAGCGTTAAAAGCGGTTTTGGGCCGCCGGGGCCCGGCCGGGCAATCTTGACAGGGGCTTATGACTGTTATAATCTGAAAGTCCCTCGAAAGGCGGGGCGGGTGGTTTATGCCGGTTATTGCAATATTTTCAAAAGCCTGTAATTGGCTGTTTCGGGCCAAAATTAAAATCCTGCTCTTGGCGGCCCTCTTGGCCCTGGCCGGTTTGGCCGCCTATAAATCCGGCTTTTATCCTTGGCCGGCCGGGGGCTGGTCCAGGCCGGAACGCGGCCTGATAATGGGCAAGCTGACCGGCATGAAAGAGATCAACCGGCTTTACACCGGGTTCTACCTGGTTCCGGTCATTGATATTTCCTACGGCAACCTGAAAAGCGATGTCGTAATGCAGATTGCCGTCGGTTCCGCCTGGACCAAGGAGGTGCCCAAAGGCTATTGCCTGAAGAAATATGACGTCGGTTTCGGCTATGACAATGTTTTGGACCTCTTTCAGGACGAATCTTTCATGGCCAAAGCCTGCGCGGGCGATCCGTCGGCCTTGCCGGCCCCGAAGCTCTTGTCGCTCAACGGCAAGACCGCGGAAATCAACGGCGACTACCAGGGGGGCTGCCGGGAATGGGACCTGGAGCGAAATCAAAATCGGCGGCGGTCGTCCATCTACAAGGAGTTGAACGAGGGCGAGGCGCTCAAGAAAATCAACGCCCACGGCCAAAAGTCGCTCCAGTCCCTGGCCTCGCCGCTCTGCCGCTGAAAGAGGCCCTATGGGTAAATATGTTTTTTTCGTGGTCCTGGCGCTTTGTTCCTGCCTGCCGAACCAGGCGGAACAGGCCCGGGATATTGAAAAGGAAATACGGACCACGGTCATTGACGAGAGCGCGGCCCTGGCCGCCCTGACCTGCGTTTTTCGCATCACCTATACGAATTTCAAAAGCCGGCTCTTTATCTCGGACGACGTGTATGTGCAGCGCGATGAAGCGGAGCTGGATTACGGTTATCGCCTGGACGAGAGCAATATCCGGGTCGTGCCGGAAAACGGCCGGAACGTGCTTCGGGTGCGCCTGCCTCGGGGGGAA
>Ga0268262_10004159_pt1 | contig 15120 bp, 13 predicted proteins | sample TergutNc150P3_FD_190354 | JGI IMG/M metagenome (GOLD analysis project Ga0268262, IMG submission 190354) | Nasutitermes corniger P3 segment gut microbial community from laboratory colony in Florida, USA - Nc150 P3 (SPAdes) (version 2) | ecosystem: Host-associated > Arthropoda: Insects >... | reverse complement strand
GACGGGATTCGCATAAATCAAGAAATTAGAGTTCCTCAAGTGCGCTTAATAGATGCAAAAGGCGCGCAAGTTGGAATTGTGGATATTCAAAGAGCTTTGCAGATGTCAAAGGATTCCGAGCTGGACTTGGTGGAGGTTTCCCCCAATGCTACACCCCCAGTTTGCAGAATAATAGATTACGGCAAATATCGCTTTGAACAGACAAAAAAACAAAAAGCCGTAAAAGCCCACCAGCAAACAACCAGGCAAACAAAAGAAATAAAAATGCACTTCCAAACCGCCTCAAACGATTACCGCTACCGCATGGTGCAGGCTCAGGAGTTTTTGGAAAAAGGCTTTAAGGTAAAGGTTATGGTTCAGTTCAGAGGCAGGGAACTTTCCAGAATGGAATTTGGAAGCCCCTTGATTGAACAAGCCAAAGCAGACTTGGCTCCTTATGGAGACATAGAAGAATTGAAAGTGGATAAGTGTTTCGCCATTTCAGTAAGCCCCCGCAAGGGAGTTGTTAAGAAAAAGGAAACGCAAAAGCCAGCAAACGAGTCGAAAGACCCAGCAGAGCAGGCAAAGCACGAAACCGAGCAAAAGGCTGCAGGTGAGGCTTCAACAGGGGGCAACCCCGATTCCTAAAGAGGACAAAATGCCTAAAATGAAAACCCACAGCGGAGCGAAAAAACGCTTCCGAGTAACAGGCGGCGGAGATGTTAAATACAAGCATTCCGGCGCTCGCCACATTCTCACCAAAAAGACAACCAAGCGTAAACGCAACTTACGCCAAAATGGAATTATGAGGGAAACCGAAGTATTCCACGTTAAACGTATGCTGGTTAAAGCCTAAGGAGAGAATATGTCAAGAGCAAAAACAAGAGTGCCTAGCCGCGCTCGCCGCAAAAAAATAATCAAAGCCGCAAAAGGCTATTATGGCCGCCGCAAAAGCAATTTGCGCCTTGCCATAGAAGCAACAACCCACGCTGGCCAATATGCTTATGAGCACCGCCGCGACAAAAAAGGCGATTTCCGCTCCTTGTGGATAACCCGCCTGAATGCAGCGGTTCGCGAACACGGCATGAAGTACAGCGAGTTTATACATTCGCTCTCGGTTGCAAAAATAAACCTGAACCGCAAGGTTTTGGCAGACTTGGCAATAACAGACCCCAAGGCATTTGCAAAAGTGGTGGAAATAGCTAAGGGAGCTAAGAAATAGCTTTTCGCTTTTTAATCATTGCAATTCTCGTCATAGCCGTTTTTCTGCTAACCCTTTTCAACGGTTCTGCGGAAATAGCGGTTTTTGATGTGGTAAAAATTCTCTTTAACCCATCCGCGCCGGAAGCCTCGCTTGCCGAGGGGCGTATAGTTTGGGATTTTCGTTTGCCGCGCGCGCTGGCTGCAACGCTCGCTGGCGCATCGCTTTCCCTGAGCGGCTTGTTGCTGCAAAGCATTTTCAGAAACCCGCTCGCAGGCCCCTTTGTGCTGGGCATAAGCTCTGGAGCTTCGCTTGGCGTTGCGCTTTTTTTGCTGGCTGGGCTTGGGCTTGGTTCGCTGGGTTTGCTCTCCGCGGCGGCTTTGGGTGCTATGGCAGTACTCACTTTTATAGCTCTGTTTTCAAAATTTATCTCTAGCAACGCTGGGCTTTTGGTGCTTGGTTTGATGATTGGATATTTTGCAGATGCCGTTGTCTCTATTTTAATGCACAGCACAAACACGGATGCTCTGCGTGGCTTTATCTCTTGGGGCTTTGGCTCTTTTGGCAGGCTTCGCTGGGAGGAGTTGCCTTACTTTGCCATTTGCATTTTGCTTGGAATAATTTTATCCGTTTTTTGCATAAAGTATTTGAACGCCATAGCCCTTGGCGAAGATGGTGCTAAAAGCTTAGGCATAAATGTAAAGCAGAAACAACTTCTTTCTCTTTTGGCGGCGGCGGTTTTGGCGGCGGCGGCAACTTCTTTTTGCGGGCCTATAGGTTTTATAGGGATGGCAACTCCGCACTTGGCAAGGGGATTTTTCAATTCGGATAATCAGAGAATTTTAATTCCCGCTTCGCTTCTGTCTGGTGCGTTGCTCGCGCTTGTGGCTGGGCTTTTGTCGCAGGGTTTGTGGGGTATGCCTTCTTTGCCGCTCAACGCCGTTGCCAGTTTAATGGGTGCTCCGGTTGTTATATGGGTGTTGCTACCCAAAATACGTCGCTAGTTTTTTCGCTCAAAACGACCTTGCGTAATATCAAGTTTATTGTCTTTTTTACCAACTTTACCAATTGATTTTACGTCACGCCCAAAAGTGTACAATTTTTTGCCAAAAACGTCTTTTAAATGGTCAACTTTGTGCTGGAAAAATATCATTGCCGAATAAGTTGCAAGACTTATCCCTACGCCCAAAGCGGTGGTTTGTTGGTCACCCGATGTAACGCCAACGGCAATTGTGCCGATACCCACAGCAACACCCAAAATGCCCACTGCGGCGGTAAGATTTTGAAAAAGGTTGGCTTTTTCGCCCGGCGTCATAGCCTGTTTTTCCTTTTCGCCCTGTTTTGGTTTTGATTTCTTTAATTCTACTTTACTATTTAACGCCATTGCTTGAATATAGATAAAAATACACTGCCAGTTTTTCCGCAAATTTTTGCGAAAGAATTTCCGGCGCAAGGCGTGGCAATTCCCACGTGACGCAATGAATGTTGCGTTCACCGCACCAAGTTCCCAAACTCCCCGGCGTGGCATAACCTACCCCAACTGAATGAGGGTTCCCAGAAATCTCAACCAAAAAATCCACTAATTCGCTTTTTTCAGGAGCATCAACACAGGCGAGCGGAGAATGCACAGAGAGAATATTTTTTGGTTTTAATTTTTCGAGCAATGCGAGCAACGCGGAGATTTCTGGTTCGCTTGCTGGCTGCTTGCCTGGCGAGAGTTTTGTTATGCGTTCATCTTCCAAAGTCGCTTTGCTCAGAACATCGTCCGCGCTCCAATTTGCGCACGGAAAATTGCGGTTCAAATCCACGCCGTTTGCATTGCCGCGAGTGCCCAAAATGCAACCATCTGGATTAGCACACAAAACAAAAGCCACTCTCTCCAACGGTTTTTCAAAAAACCGCAAAACGCGGCTGATTAAAAAAACCGTTTCCGGTTCTTCGCCGTGAATGCCCGCGATAACAAGCAGTTCGCACTCCCGCTCGCAAGGCGAAAACAGAAGCGGAGCGCCCAAAACGCTCCGTCCAAATTCCTTGAGCGCAAACGGCAAAGTTCCTCTGTTTTCAATGGGTCTGAATGGGTGCATATATTTTAAGAAATTTACAAATTATTATTTTCTATCTTATACCCTTAGCAAATAAGGAGACCCCCTATGAAAAAAATCGCATTGTTAGCTTTTGCAACTTTAATTTTATCTGCCTGTGCCCAAAAAAAAGAACCCATAGGGACCGGGGCTCCGGTTGTGGATAAAGAATATGAAAAAATAATGGAGGAGATAAAATCTGGGATGACTGGTGAGTTATATGAGAATGTTGCATATTTGCACCAGCAAAAAGAACGCTACAAAGAACATAAGTTGGTAACAGAAATAACACATGAAATCAGAAAAATATTAACCGACCACATTGTTAAAAAATTTGATGAAGCAATGGCACATAATTTTGCTAATTATGACTCAGCAATTATAAACGCTAATATTCAATTATTTAATGGCAATCCCGATAAAGCACTAAAAATTATTGAACCGGCAATAAATGAAGTAGAAATTTTCCGAGAAATTATTCTTGCTGATGATTCGGCTACAATATATCGTTTCTTCTATAATGTTATAGAAGAAGGATTTTACTTAAAAACTATACACGGAAATTCCAAACGCACTATTTCTCCATTGCCAGAGCGTTTTTTCCATTCATATCTAACATACGGCACAACCCTTGTAGAGTTGGAACGCTACGATGATGCTAAAATTGCGTTGCTGAAAGCATTTGAAATCAATCCAGTTTATGCAGATGTATTGTTTGAACTCGGAGAAATCAGCAAGGTACAAAAAAACCAAAAAGAATTTTTTCACATAACACAAGAAGCTCACAAGGTCGCTTATACCAAAGAGAAACTCGCTCGCTGCTATCGCAACCTTGGTTATTATTTCATAGAGCAGGAAAAATTTGATGATGCAATAGCTATGTACTATGCGAGTTTATCATTTGATAGTTCACAAACAAAAAAGGTATTATCGGAATTAGATTTCATACAAAAATTTACCAAAAAGCCGACTATCCCTAAACCCAGCGAAGAACAAATACTATCCGCGTTCAAGAAAAACAATATACAATATGGCGTTGATGAAAATCTTTACAAAATAATTTATACATTAGGGCGCGCATTTGAAGCGGAAAAAGACTATGATAGAGCAAAATTTTGCTACAAGGCATTGTTTGAGTTAACCAGCAAGAAAGAGTTCCAAGAGTTAATTGAGAAGTTGCCAAAATAACAATGAGACCTGTCTTTTTTTTGATTTTCCTCCTACTTTTTTCTCAAGTAGGTGCGGGAGATTTAACCGAGAATATCGGTGGTTCCGCTGGAATAGATATAAATGCGGGAATTTGGGGGGCGCCTACCGCAGGAGTTTTCGCAATAGACACAATGGAAAAATTTGGCGGAAATTGGATGGCTCTGAGAATTCCGCTGGAAACCGCACGGCATTTTGAAACATTGGAACCGTTTTTCATTCTAAAACTCGGAGCGAATTACAAAGATGATTTTTTAATCTATGCCGAGTTTCCGCTGAGGCGAGATATTGAAGCATGGTATCAGGATTCTTATAAACGTACTTATACTTTTAAGACATCGGAGTTGGATTTGAATGTTCCAACAACTGCTTGGGGGCAATGGAATAACCCCGCAGGGTTTGTGAAATTCGGGCGATTTAAGCCAGAAATTTCCCCAACACCGAACTCCATAATTCTGGGCGGCGCACCTCACCACGATGCCATTCATTGGAAATTCAATGTCGGTGCTGCAAGATACGATTTGCTGCTCATCTCCCTAAACGCATGGCTTTCCGAAGATGAAAAAAAAGAACAGCACGATATTCAAATTCCAAACGCGAGAAAAAGAATTTACGAAGAGCCTACAAAAAATCTACTCTTGCATAAAGTTGGCTTAGACGGAGGTTTTGGTTATTTCTCCATTATTGAGCAGAGTTTAATCGGTGGCAAAAATTTGGAGTTCAGAGATTTTTCCCCGTTTACCGCTTGGCATAATAATTTCAGTTATGGTTACAGCAAAATGAGCGTGGCTTTTGAAGCGGGGCTTAGACCTGTAAAAAAATCCGAATTTTATTGGCAGTTCGCTATGGAAGATATTCAAAGCCCGGTCGGTGAGGTAGAAGGGGATAAAGGTTATACAACGCTTGCTTTTTTGGCAGGCTATAAGCAAAAAATTCCTCTTGGGATTTACGGAGATATTGAAAGTAGAATAGATGCGGTTCGCACAGACCCGCAATTCAACAACAACAAAGTGCCTTTGCAAAAAATGACGAGCAGAAAAATTTACAACAGCAATTTCAGGGAACAAGGCAAACCGAATTTTGCAGATATGTACATCGTGGATTACCCACTCGGCTATCGCAGGGGACCGGATGCCATTGATTTATGGTGGAACATAAAATACACTCCCGCAAGCAAAAAATTCAACGCGGAACTGGAAACCGCATATTTAAGGCAAGGTGATTGCGAGATTTATTCAAACCATCAAAAATGCAGCGAACGAAAAGTTCTAGGTGGCGTTGAAGAGAAATTATTTTTGCTGGATTTGTTAGCAAATTACCTATACAACGAATATGTTGGCTTTTACGCTGGCGCAGGTTTCCAAAACGCAAAGAACAAAGACAACATTGATGGAAACAATAGGAACGATGCGTGGGTTAGAATAGGATTTCATATTCGTAGCCTTGCTCCGCCAAGAAAAGTTGACGGTTCATAGCAAACTCCTGCTCGCGTGAATCTTTTGTGACAACGGAATAAAACAGTGCCTGCCTGCCATCTTTTTTGGGACGCAAAATTCTGCCCAGTCTTTGGGCTTCTTCTTGGCGGCTGCCAAATGTGCCGGAAATCTGAATTAAAACGCTTGCATCAGGGAGGTCTATGGCAAAGTTCCCAACTTTGCTCACGGTTAAAATTCTAATCTCGCCTTTGCGAAATTTTTCGTAAATTATATCGCGTTCTTTGTTGGGCGTTTTGCCTGTGATTAAAGGTGTGTTAATTTCCTTTACAAGATTTTCCAACTGCTCAATGTATTGCCCTATTATTAAAATCCTATCGCCTTCCTCGCTGTGCTTTTCCAATAATTTTTTTACGACATCAAATTTTTCGGGATTGCAACCAGCTATGGCAATTTTTTCGCGAGGCGGTGCAACTGCGTAAGCCATTCTGAGTTCGGTGCCCATGGGCACTCTGAGTTCGTGGCATTTTGCCTGCGCAATCCAGCCTTGCGCTTCTAAAATTCGCCAAGGGATGTCAAATTTTTTTGGACCTATAAGGGAAAACACTTCCGTCTCTTTGTGGTCTTCTCTGATTAAAGTTGCGGTTAGCCCTAAACGCCTTGTGGCTTGCATATCTGCGGAAAAACGAAACACCGGAGCAGGCAATAAATGCACTTCATCGTAAATCATCAATCCCCATTTTTGTGCTCCAAACAAAGAAAAATTGGTGAATTCATCTTCATTTGTTTCCTCTTGTTTTTTGGATTTTCTTTTCCGCTGCGTTAATATTTGATAGGTGGCAATCGTTACGGGACCAATTTCTTTCAAATCGCCGGAATATTCTTTTACTTGCTCTTTTTTCAAATTTGTTTTTTGCAGAATTTCCCTTATCCATTGGCGAGCGGCTGTTACGCTTGGGGTTAAAATCAAGGTGTGGGCTTTTACCAAAGCCATCGCCGCCATTCCTATGATAGTTTTGCCCGAACCGCACGGCAGCACTATAACGCCGGAGCCACCCATTTCCGAGCCGGATGCGTAAAATATCTGCGCAGCATCTTTTTGGTAATCCCGAAGTATAAACTTTTCGCTAGAGTCGCTGAAGTTTTCCCTTAGTTCAATGTTTAGCGGCTCCCCTCTGATGTAGCCAGCCAAATCTTGAACGGGAAAGCCGAGTTCTGTCAGCAGAATTTTAAGTTTGCCACGTGCAAATGGGCTTATGATGACGGAATTTTTTGATATAAATTCCCCGATATAATCTTGAAGTTCTTTTCTTTTGCAAAGTTCCAGAAAGAGGGAATCGTTATCGCATTCCAAAAGTAGGTTGCAGTCTTTTATCACCAAGCGTAAAATGCCGTAGCGCCCCATATATTCGGTAATTTCGGTTTCCACTGCAACTGGAATTTCATAAGAACTGTATTGTTTTAATCTCTCCAAAACATCTATTGCCGTCAGTCCGGTTGAAGCGGCATTCCACAAACTCAAATGCGAAATTTTATAAGTATGGAAATGTTCCGGGCTTTTCACAAGTTCGGTAAAAGGGGCAATAGCGTCTCGTGCTTCATAATGCTGATTGCTATCAACATTCAGCAACACCTCCATATTGCTTTGGACTATAACGCATGGGTCTGGCATGAATGGAGGGTAAAATAGTAATTTACATAATCACCAATTCCGCATGAAGCGCACCGGCTTTCTTAATCGCTTGGAAAATTGAAATTATATCTTTAGGCGCAACCCCAAGGCTGTTCAAAGCCTGAGCAAGTTGCCCCGCATTGTTTACAGCTGGCATAACTCGTGTTTCTGTGTTAGGTTCGTTCACATTCATATTTTGATTGTTCATCAAAGTTGCCTGCCCTATAAAAGTAGGCGCGGGTGCAGCGGTTTGAGTGTTTGCAACTTGCACCGTAATGCTTCCGTGAGAAACGGCAATTTCATCTATCTGAACATTTGAACCACTTACTATGGTTCCTGTTTTTTCGCTCAACACAACCCGTGCATTGGTATTGGGGCTGAATTCCGCGCTCTCTGCCCTGGCAATAAAAGACATATAATCATTTCGCATAGCCTCTGGCACATTCACCAAAACAGACGAAGCATCTTCTGCTATTGCCGCGTTTGGGAAAATTTGGTTTATCGCGTTTGCCATAGCAACCGCGCTTGTGAAATCGGGGTTTGAAAGTTCCCACCGGAGCGTGCCGGTTTTTAAGTTCACGGGTTCCAATTCTTTGTGCACAACCGCACCGTTTGGCAGAGTTCCAGAAACCGTATGGCCCTTCTTAAAACTATTGCGACCGCTTCTCGCATTGATTCCACCCAAGTTAACTGCACCCTGGGCTTGTGCGTAATATTCGCCATCGGAAGCCTGCAAGGGAGTCATCAATAGGGTTCCGCCTTCCAGAGAGCGTGCATCGCCCATGCTGGAAATGGAAACATCTATTTTTTTGCCCGGCTTGATAAACGCTGGCAAATTTGCGGTTACCATAACGGCTGCCACATTCCGCAAACGCATATCCGATGGATTAACCACTATGCCCATTTTTTGCAGCATATTCGCCACCGATTGAACGGTGAACTGGGTATTGGTACCATCGCCAGTGCCGGCAAGCCCAACCACAAGACCGTAGCCAACCAATTGCAACTCGGAAACACCTTCCAAAGTAGCAACATCCTTCACCCTGGCGGCATTAACCCTAGAAGCCATCACCACCAACAAGATGCAAATAAGGGCAGCAATTTCAACCCACCCTATCTTGTATCGCCTATCATTTCTATCTACCCGCATACCAACTCCTTTTTTTGTTATGCTCCGTTGTTTTAGAAAATCCAATTAAAAAATCTTGTTAAAACGCCCGGCTTCTCGGCTTCGGAATTCACCCCATTGCCAGAATAACGAATAACCGCCTCGGCAATTTTGTAACTGTAAACAGTGTTGTCCGGGTTAATGTCGTCTGCCCTTATGGTGCCGCTGACCTCTAAAATTTCCTCTTCGCTATTTATGGCAACGAGTTTTGAGCCTTCTATAAGAAGATTCCCATTGTCCAAAACCTCTGTTATGCGGGCGGTCACTGTCGCCTTTAATTCGCCATTTCGCGCCGTTGCGCCTTTGCCGCCGTAACTCATATTGGCACTGCCGTTAACGCCAAAACTCGGCAACCAACTAAAGAGTTTACTCCCTGAACTTTTTTCTTGCCCAACGTCCAAATTATTCTTTTTTTCTGTGTCTGTGCGGGTGTCGCTGCCCGCTTTAGCAGTTTCCAAAACCAAAACGGTTACCACGTCACCTACTTTTTTACCCTTTTTATCGGTGTAAAGGTTATTCCCATAAAGAGAAACAGGGGCGGAAAATGCTGAGGATGCACAGAAAACCAAGCAACCCATCAAGGTTGCTATGTATCTCAAAAATGAAGAGTTATGTTTCATATTCGCAGGTCTTGCAAAAAGTGTGCCAAAAAATTTGCATTTTTTTTTGCATTTTGCAAACAACTGTTGACGTTTTTTTGAATTTTTTTCTCTAAATTCCCCATGTATGATAAAAATTTCTGATTCACGCAACTTAACTAAAGCTTTTAGACATATGTTATGTGAAGAACGCAAAAAACGTGGGGCAACTCAATTTGAATTAGCCCGAAAAAGCGGACTGACCAGACAGTGCATATCTCTTCTTGAAAGTGGCCGCAGAGTTCCAACCTTTTTCTCTTTGCTCAGTCTGGCAAAGGGCTTTGATATGACTTTATCAAAATTTATGTCTTTGCTCATCAACAAAGTTGAGTATTATGAATGTCGCGAAAGTTTGCTTTTAGCGGCGGATAGCAAAAAACCTAGATGGAAACACAGCAAGCAACCAGCCTTTAAAATCTGAACAAGCCAGCAAACCTAAGTTGCCCATCTCTAACCCCTTCCAGATTGCCAACGTTTTGAATGCTCGCAATATCCAATTGAAGCATATCGGAGAGCATTACGCCAAAACCGATATCCAATTCCTGCCTTTTGCCTACTTTGTCGTGAAGATAACCAGCCCGCAGAGCAACAGTACCGGCATAAACATACTCCGCCCCTAAATTTACTATACCTTCTTGAAAAGATTTCTTAAAAGTATCAATCGCTTTATCTCCGTCTTCCAAGGTTTCCGGGTAAAACCAAGATTTCCAAGCGGATATGTAAAATGGCTGAACCTCGCCTTTTGAGTTTTCGTAAATAACCGTTTTATTATAATCCGCATTCAAGGTTACGCGATGGTCGGGGAGATTTACCAAATCATAAGAAAGCCCAAATCGCCATGTCAGCGGAATTGGCTGCTCACTGGATTTATCCACATAATAAACATTTGGACCGATGTTTGCGAGTACCGCTCCAAACCTCAAGCCATTTATAAATAAATCCTTGCCGAGAATGCCCACATCAACAGCATAACTCATAGTTGTTGCATCGGGTTCATTCAACGCCGCCCCGGAACTGAGCGCAGAATAGAAGAACTTAAAATTCAACCCCATGCCCCAATTTTTATTGAGCCTTGTTCCATAACTTAAACCCACAACTACTTCCGAACTATTAAAAGAACTTGTCTGGTCGTTTTCTTCATTTGTTAAGGTTGTTTCCCCAAAACTTATGAAATTCAAAAATATACCCCATGTTCCCCAGTCGCCAAGCGGGAATGTTGCACCTGTATATAAATGATAAAGGTCGGGAATATTCAAAATTGGCAAAAGTTTTTCATAAAAAAATGCAACCTGATTTTGCGCCGCATGGTAACGTTCCACGCCAGCTCCGGTACTCAACCACACATCATTTCCCAGCGAAAGTACATTCCAAACAGTATTGCTCTCAAGCCCATTTCCCGTATGATAATGGCTCCATTTTCCCTGAGCACCTTCCGTTTCGCCTTTGCCAAGTTCCGTCTCGCTTTTGCGTCCGCTTGGAGTTGCATATTCCGGCATATAGTTCCACACGCCCTTATCCGTGCCAATCCAAACTGCACCCTTTTCTGAAATTGTTATGCTGTGAACCTCGTTGTTTTCAAAGCGAATTTGTTCCCACCTCATCAAATTGAAATGCGAAAGCCCTTCTTTATGCACAACCCAAATATGCCCGGAGCTATCTATAACTACCGCCCTTGGGCTTAAATCCATAATGCCATCTTGAAGGGTGAACACGCTCCATTTATCTTTTTCACTATCGTTTTGCTTTGGGTTTAGCCTGGCTATTCCCGCATCCTCAACGCCAACATAAAGTTCTTTGCGCATTTCGTGCCAGGAAATTGAAGTGATTTTTTGAGATGGCAAAACAGCACCCCTCTGCTCAAAAACCCCGTTTCTATACGCGAAAATTCCATTGTCCGTTCCTATCCAAAGCGTTGCCCCTTGATTAGCCAAAGCCGTGATTCTACGAACCCCCAATTCCGAGGCAAAATTTTTAAAACCTCTGCCGTCAAACCGGAACAAGCCTTTTGCCGTTCCCACCCAAAGTTTTTCCGTGCGCGTTTCGTATAGCATCGCAGTAACGGTATCCTTAATCATTATAGAAAAGGGAATTTTAACTTCAACAAGAGGCTCCTCTTCCTTGAGCGTTTTCACGCCGTTGTAATGGCGCACCACACCGGAAATGGAATCCAGAGAAACTTCCGTGCCTATGAATGTCCGCACAACATCTCTGAGTTTTGCATTTCCCTCCAAAGGAACGGTTAAAAAATCTCGCCACAACTGACCATCAAAATGCAACATCCCGCTAACGGTTCCTGCCCAAACTTCGTTTCTCGTTAAAAATCCCCTGCGATTTCTCGCCGCAAAAGCGGTGTAGAATTGCGCAGAGTCAGCCCCTTGCGGCAACTTTATAGATAATTCCCATTCATTTGCCAAAGGTCCAAAAGCCAAGCCCGCAGGGTTATAGTAAAGTGAATTGCCGTCATCGCCGAGAGCCACGCCGGATTCTCCCATACCGAGCTGGCGCGCACCAACGGGCATCTCAAGCGTTACCACCGCCGATGCTTTTGAAAAAACAAAGGTTGGCAGCAATAACAAAAAAAAAATTATTCTAAGCATTAGCTCCAAGATTTTTCTTGGCTTCGTCTAATTGACCTGTAAGTTGCAAATATGGATAAACGTAAATGAACATAGCCATAGGGATTGTAAAAATAAGGGTTATTATGAATACAGAGAGAACATTCGCAACCAGCAGGCTTATAAAAGACCCCAAGAAAATATCCATTTTATGCCCAGAAGTCATCTTTATGCTTTCTTTGATTGCGTCAATTGGCCCCATATCGCGGTCTATAACCAAAAATGGCGCAGCGCACAACATAACCGAGAGAACTATGCCTGGAATTATAAGCAGGGTATAGCCTATGCTTAAAATTATTGTAAGCAAAACCATAAGGACAAAAAAATTCAAAATTGTCATAAGTTTTGCGTGAACAAAAGCCTTAATGTTAATCTTTTCGCCACGGCATAGATTGAGGACGTTTTTTAAGAAACCAAAGCTAATGGTTATAAATAAAAAAAGAATTAGCAGCGAACCTATTATAGATCCCACTTCGTCCAAACCAGCAAGCGCGGCAGAGATGCCGCCGCCAATAGCCAGCACCACAACCGCGATTACGCTCAAACCTAAAAATTTGAGAAAATGCCTCTTCGCGTTTTCCACGCCAAAGTTTAAAAAACTGCCAACTGTCATTTGATTGTCCATAACTTACCCACTCACTTGAACGTTAAAAGTTTTCCCAGCAACGGTTACGCCGTAATTAATAGCCGTTGCGCTGCCGGAAGGTGCCGCCGCCACAGGAGCCGAAGCTGCCGAAGCCGCTGGAGCCGCCGCCGCCGAAGCCGCTGCGGGTTTCTTTTTGGGAACGCTAATTTTAGCCTTGCCTTGCAAAAAGTCTAAGCCTTTGTTTCCGCCCTTGGTTGCCATCGCACCGATTATGAAAATATTTTCATCCGTTGTTGGCAATTTGTTTTCTTCCAAAACTTTTTTGGCTTTTGGAATTCCGGGTTCTAGAACATCAAGAGGATTGCCAGTGAACACAGGTTTTTTCATCTGCTCGCTTGCGATTTTCACAATTTCTTTATCCGGTTCTCTTGGGGTTTTGCCCAAATAACCGAGAACCATGTTACCGTAGCCATCCGTGATTTTTTTCCATTTGCCTTGAACAGTATTTGCATAAGCCTGCTGAAAATAATACTGCGAAACAGGCGTAACGCTTGAGCCAAAGCCGCCTAGAGCCACGCATTCCGCCATGTTTTTTATCACCTGCGGGTAAAGATGGAAGGTTTTTGTATCACGCATCATCAATGTATTGGCTGTCAAAGCACCGCCCGGCATTGGGCTGAAAATCACATCCGGTTCAATAGCCAGAGCCTCCGGCGGAAATTCATATTCCTTAAAACATTCTTTGCTAACCTGATTTGCTTCCATTATTTTTTCAACATCGATATCCAATGAATATTCTGTACCTTTTAGCGCGTGCCATAGAGAAAGCAAATCCGGTTGCGCCGTTCCGCCGCTTAACGGTGCCCTGCCGCAGCAAACTCCGTCTGCGCCACCTTCTATTGCCGCCACGTATTGCGCAACGCCTGTCCCGCAAGTATCATGCGAGTGTATGCGAAGTTCCACTTTATCGCCAAGAAGTTTGCGCGACTGCTTGATTGTTTCGTGAACTTTGCGTGGGTTTGCCGTGCCGCTCGCATCTTTAAAACAAACGCTCACAAAAGGAACTCCGGAATCCAGAATTTTTTTAAGAGTCTCAACATAGAACGCCGGCTCGTGCGCACCCTTGCCCTCGCAGCCGCGGGGAAGTTCCATCATGGTAACCACAACTTCATGCTCCAAGCCCGCATTGGTTATGCACTGCCCTGAATAGATAAGGTTGTTCACATCGTTTAAAGCATCGAAGTTGCGTATGCGTGTCATGCCGTGTTTTTTGAACATCTTTGCGTGAAGGTCTATCATGTCGCGGGGCTGGGGTTCAAGAGCCACCACGTTTATACCCCTTGCCAAGGTTTGCAGGCGAATTTTTGGACCAACCGTTTTGCGAAAGGTATCCATCATGTCAAAAGCATTTTCATTGCAATAGAGCAAAGGTGCTTGGAACCTTGCGCCACCGCCTGCCTCAATATGCTCAATCCCTGCATGAACAGCCGCTTCAAGAGCGGGAATAAAATCTTTTGTTAAAACTCTGGCACCAAAAACAGATTGGAACCCATCGCGAAAACTGGTATCTTGGAAAAGGATTTTTTTCATGGGTATAAATATAGAAAAAACCCCCGCGCTTTCGCGCGGGGGCTAGACTTTAAGCAGAGTGTTCTATCCTAACAATCCTAAAACCGCCGATGGCAAGGAATTAGCCTGTGCCAACATGCTTGTCGCCGCCTGCACCATGATTTGATTCCTGGTGAAGTTGGTTGTTTCCGTAGCAAAGTTGGTGTCACGTATGCGAGCCTCAGCATCCTGAGTGTTGAACTCAAGGTTGGCAATGTTATTAACCGTGTATTCCAAGCGGTTAATATATGTACCTATTGCTGCGCGGGCACCGCTTATACTCTTAATTGCATCGCTCAGCGCATCGATAGCAGTAGTAGCACCTACATAGGTGCCTATTGATATCAGTGCTTTGCCTGCATCTAAGAATTTGTGGCCTCCAACACTGACATTCCAGCTACCGTTGTTGATATCAACAAATAGACCGCTGTAAGTTACAGATATTTGATAGGCGTACTTACCCTCAGTGCCCATCATACCCGAATAATTCGGACCTATGTGCAAAGTGTAAGAACCAGCTTTTGGTGTTGCTATTGAGCTAGCCGCGCCAAAGCTCTTGTTTCCGTCTTTATCAAATACGAGCAAGTTCTTTCCGTTGTAATCGGTTGATTTTGCAATTCTACCGACTTCTTGAGAAAGCTGCACAAACTCGTCGTTCAAGTACTTACGCTCAGTACTGGTTAAAGTATCGTTAGCCGCCTGGATAGCAAGTTCACGCTGGCGTTGCATCAGGTTTGTGATCTCCTGTAAGCCGCCTTCAGCTATTTGCAAAGCTGCCTGCCCGTCTTGGGCATTTTGCTTTGATTTTCCCAAACCGCGAATCTGCGTTCTCATTTGTTCAGACATAGCCAGGCCGGCTGCGTCATCTTGAGCACGGTTGATTCTTAAGCCCGTGGAAAGCTTTTCAAGCGACTTGCTCATTGCATTGTTGTT
>Ga0268262_10004158_pt1 | contig 15120 bp, 15 predicted proteins | sample TergutNc150P3_FD_190354 | JGI IMG/M metagenome (GOLD analysis project Ga0268262, IMG submission 190354) | Nasutitermes corniger P3 segment gut microbial community from laboratory colony in Florida, USA - Nc150 P3 (SPAdes) (version 2) | ecosystem: Host-associated > Arthropoda: Insects >... | reverse complement strand
GAGCCGCCGCGCTTAAAAATTCCGCCTCATCCCCGCCTTCCGCCGTTTGGGGCCGGTAATCCAGGGTAAAAGCGGCTTCAATGGCCGCTTCATTTGCCAGTTGTATTATTTCTTCCGTATCGCCTGACGCGCTTACCTGCCGCCCGGTATATTCATCTACCGAAACAGGCCTGGCATGGGTATCCTTTTTTTTGCAGGAGATACAAAAGCCGGCCGCGAGCGCCAGCACAATCAATACCGAAAGTTTTTTCATGTTTTTCCTTTGTTTACAATATTGCCATATTAATTGTTAACAGGCAACATTATTCGAAAAATAACATCCGTTAACGCTATTTATACTCTTGTATAAGGCATTGTTTTCTTGCTATACTGGAGACAGAGTGGGGGTACCATGACCGTAGCGGAAGTAGTTTCATTACTGGATGGACAATTTTTTTGCGGCGAGGATAAGGCGAGTCTCGAAGTGGCTTCGGCCTGCGGATCAGACCTTATGAGCGATGTTATGGCCTTCGTCAAAGACCGGGTGCTGCTTTTGACCGGGCTGGTGAACCCACAGGTAATCCGTACCGCCTCACTGCTTGATATTCACGCCATTGTTTTTGTGCGGGGCAAGGCCCCCAGCCGTGACATGATTGATATGGCGGAGGAATCGGATATTATTCTGGGCGGCACCAAACACCCCCTGTTTATTTCCTGCGGCAAACTCTACGAGGCTGGTTTAAGAACCGGCGGCACTCGGGCGATTTAATCGGCGGCTATAATCCCTACATTCTGAATTCAGCGCCCAGATACACCTGGCGAACCATCTCATTGGCAAGAATTGAGTCACGGTCGCCCCGAGCGACAATGGAACCTTCGGCGATGATAAACGCTTCGGTGGTAATTTCCAGCGTATCGCGGACATTGTGATCGGTGATAAGAACGCCGATGCCTTTTTCGGCAAGGCGGCGGATAATTTGTTTGATTTCGTAAACGGCAATGGGGTCAATGCCGGCAAAGGGTTCGTCCAGCAGAAGGAACTTTGGCTCGGTGGCAAGGGCTCGGGCGATTTCGGTACGCCGCCGTTCGCCGCCGGAAAGGGTAAAACCGTACTGGCTCCGTATTCTGGCTATGCCAAATTCTTCAAGCAGATTTTCCAACCGTTGTTGTTTTTCCTCTTTTTCAATATCACGGCGGCTTTCCAGAATCGCCCAGATATTCTGTTCAACGGTTAATTTGCGGAAAATTGAGGCTTCCTGCGGCAGATAGGCAATGCCCTGCCGAGCCCGCCGGTACATGGGTTTGAGGGTAATGTCGATGTCGTCCATACTGACGAAACCGGCGCTGGGCCGGTAAAAACCGACAATCATGTAAAAAATGGTGGTTTTTCCCGCGCCGTTTGGCCCCAACAGGCCGGCGACCTCGCCGTTGCACATGGTAAAATTGACATCACGAACCACTTCTTTTTTGCCGAAGCGTTTGCAAATATTCGTTACGCTCAGGGTATGCCGTTCCGCTCCGGCACGCAGCGGTATCAACGCGGATATTTCGGCGTGCGGCAGCAGCAATACGGATTCAGCAGTTGGTTCGATGTATTCTTCCATCATCATTGGTTAATTCTTGATTGTACCCGAAACGTCGCCTTCCATGATTACGTCATCGGTGTCCAAATCGACACGGATACGATCCGCCCTGAATTCATCATCTTTTTTAAAGACGACCGGAAAGCCGGAAAGGTCCAGCAGTTTTTCGTTGCGGCGGTATACGGCGTATTCGGAACGGCAAACCAGATCATCTTTAAACAAGCGCACTGAAATTTGAAATACGGTTATCTCGGCCTGGTCGTCATATTCGATAAAGTTACCCTTCGCTACAATTTCATTTTTTCTGTCTTCAAGCGTTGAATTGCCTTCCAGCCGGGCGATCTTCAGTTTCCGGTCATAGCGCAGCCGATCAGTTTGAAAGAAGATTTTTTTTTCTTCTTCCACGCCCCACACTCCGCCGACGCAGTCAATAAATTGATTATCATCCCCCTGAAGTTCTATGCGGTTGGCTTTAAGCAGCAGATTGTTGGATCGGACTTCGGCGTTACCCGCCAGAATGGTAGTTTCCTTGCCGAGAGCTTTGGTGCCGGACATTTTATCGGCTTTAAAACTGAATCTATCCGCGGCGTTGGCGTAGACAGCGGTAAAACACAGGCAGAACAGGGCACATATAAATCCGGCGTTCCGATTCGGCGTCATAGGCCTGTCCCGTTAGCGGCAAGTTCCGCTTCGTTGGGAATGACCACCGTTTCCCCATCAACGGTCAATTCTTCAATGGTGTCTTCTTCCTCTTCATCGTGAACATAAGTACCGCTGACATTACCGGTAAATTCCCAGGTACGGTGACGCGCGTCGGCATGAAAGCCTATGCCGGAAAAAGACGTGCCGCTTTCCTGATAAATGTTGACTTCATCCATTTCCCCGCCGGTAAGGATACGGTCTTTTTCCTTCCAGTCAAGCTGTCTGGTTTCGATAGCCAGTTCTTCGGAATCAACATTGATTCGCACCCCATTATCCATGCGTATATCTCCGGAATCAATCTCAAAAGAGGCGCTTCCGGCCCGTCCATAGGCGTTTACTTCTTCGCCGTGGTTACCAAATTGTTCAAAAGAAAAGTTTCGCAGTTCCATGACACGGCGTTCTTCATAGCGTTCCACCCGTTCCGCCAGAAGCCGTGCCTGGGGATCCGCGGCTCGTACCCGCACATACTCGACACTTTCCATAACAATGTCAGGCTGGTCTTTATTGCTGCCGATTTGATCGCTGTAATCAAAGGAGCATGAGGCAAGTAATATTATGCCGGAGATAAAAATCAGCCTGTTCATATACTATGAATATAATAGTTTTGGGAGAAAATTTCAAGGCAAAAAAAAAGCCAAAAAACCGAAAAAAAGTTGCATTTTAAGAGAAATAATGCTATATTGGCGCTGGTTAAGGTTATTCCAAATGAGCCGAGATTTCGCCGATTATAATCAAAATCCGCAAAATACAAGCTTAAAATTGCCGCAGGCAATTTTAAGCACGAGTCGCAATCGGGCAATCGGGCAATCGGGCAATCGGGCAATCGGGCAATCGGGCAATCGGGCAATCGGGCAATCGGGCAATTATACACATAGCCGTCTAAACCGTGTCAACTATCCAGCAGCATTATTAAAATCACACCAAATAATAACGTCTCATTTCTTTGGAAAAATGCCGTCCGCAATGAGCAACGGTTTTTTTATACATCAAACAATAAAAGGAGTATTAGCATGAAAAACGTAAAATCAAATTGGGGGAGTTTTGCGACAGTAAAACTCCAGGCTCAAAGGCACAGCCTTTTAGCAATCGCCTTAATAGTAACGGCAATGTTACTGCCAGGGTGCAGTAAAAAAGCGGAAGCGCAGGAATTGAAGGGAAGTTCCGCCGCAGGAAGCGCAAAAACAGGAGCGTATAACAGCGAAAGTGATTTTCAGATTGATTGGGATGAAAATGTAAGCGGTGGCGTAATAATTACCAAATATATTGGCACAAAAAATGAAGTCAATATTCCGCCAAGCATACAAAACAATCCGGTTACCGGGATTGGAAGGAATGCTTTTATTATTTTTGAAAACGAACATACTAAAGTAATCTCATTTGTTACTAAAGTAATCATACCTAATACTGTTACCAGCATTGGAGATTCTGCTTTTGTGGCTTGTACCAAACTTACCAGCGTAACTATACCCAATAGCGTTACCAGCATTGGGAGGTCGGCTTTTGGTGGTTGCGCCTTTACCAGCATAACCATACCTAATAGCGTAACCAGCATTGGGGATGCCGCTTTTGGTAATTGCACCAGCCTTATCAGCATAACCATACCGGACAGCGTAACCAGCATTGGGCTAAAGGCTTTTGAATATTGCACCAGCCTTACCAGCGTAACCATACCTAATAGCGTTACCAGCATTGGGCTAATGGCTTTTTCCAATTGTACCAGCCTTACCAGCGTAACCATACCTAATAGCGTTACCAGCATTGAAAGTTTGGCTTTTCAGAGTTGTACCAGCCTTACCAGCATAACCATACCAAAAAGCGTTACCGCTATTGGAGGGAGAATTTTTGAATTTTGCACCAACCTTATCAGCGTAACTTTTGAAAGTAAGATTACTTCTGATTATTTTGATGGAAAAGAGTTCAAAATAAGAGATTTTCAAAATCATGTGATAGCTGATGGAGACTTGCATACCAAGTATTTTGCAAGCGACGGCGGTCCCGGAACATATAAAAGATTTGCCAACGGCACAACATGGAAAAAGCAATAATGTTAGGAAAAGGAGAATAATATGAATAATATAGATAGATGTGCGGAACGAATTGTAAATCAGTTCATTACTGATATAACGGATCATCTTTTTGTTTCTATTGAACAAGATGATAATAAAATGCGCAAATACATGTTAAATGTAAATCGCTATGGACTTAATAATTTGAATAAGACTATTGGTAGAATAATAAGGGAAAAGCTGGCTCTCAGAAATGGAAGAGAAAGCAAAACACCAAAAAGTCGTTTGATACAAAGTTATACACGTCATATGAAGTAACGCCGCACCAGCATCAAGCGCAAATTGCTACTGATACATGATGATATAAGGCCGGGGCTTGAGGGCATATACTTCTTTGGGGCTTAACAGGGGGCTGTCGTAACCGGCGCCGGGGATGCCAAAATTGTAGAACAGCTTGAACGCTTTAATCGGCATGTTGGTCGCTTCAGCGTTAAACGCGTAAGAACCACGTTTCAGGTGGGGCGAGCCAAAACCGTCGGCGCAGTGAACCAGCCGTACACGCCCGAAATTACTTTTTACTTTTTCCCGGCTGCTGATCATTCTCCAGTTAAACTGGTGAATTACCAGCATACGCTCGCCGGGGATATTATTGGCGATAATGTAATCTTCCATCACCTGCTGGGCGCGGTTTATTTCTTCCGCGGTAACGGTTCCGATTTCTTTCATGGGTTTGGTAGTGCGCCATTCAGGATCAAGGGCAAGATGTATGTTGGGATACTTCAGCCAGGGAAGCATCCGTTTCAGGGAATTGATCGGGTCATAACGGCCAATCTGGTGGTCGATAAAAACAAGCATATTGCGCTGGAGGGCGTATTCAACATAGCGTTTCAGGGTTTCCTCCCCGATAATGCCGATTTCCCCTTCCGGCCACACTGTGCCAAAAATAATATAAAACGCCTTGAGTACCTTGCGGCCCCCGCTTTCCGCTTCGTATTCACGGGCAAGGGCGGTAAGTTTTTCGTCCAGCGTTTCTATCGGAAAACGGCCCAAAATGCCCATTATCTGCGACTTGGGATGGCCGTAAAACGCCAGAATATCATTATTGAGCAGGAGGGAGGTATAATCGGTGACCATGCGGTTAAGGGCTTCCCGTTCGCTCTGGGTATGCACCCAGTAGGGGCTGGAGTCTTCCGCCGTCCACGCGGCGTTAATCACTTCGGTAAAATACACCCCCGGAAAAAACCCGCCCCTGCTTTTCCAGACAGTCTCGGAACTGCCCGCTGTTTCCAGGGATGTCAGGGTCAAAACCTGCGCGTTTGAATATGCGGGAAAGAGAATGAAAAGGGCAATACCCAGTAATGCCGCCATCCCCCTCCGATGAAGCATGGTATGTAAAGTCATGTACTTAATTGTCGGTGAAAAAACGGGAAAAGTTTAAGGAGAGGCGTATTTACCGCCTAAAAACCGGTATTTTTTTATTGACTCCACCGGAAAGTTGTATTAAAATGAAGTATCCAGTTTGGAAAAAGACGGTTTGCCGCCGCTTGCCTTGGAATGGAATACATATTAAGAGGCAAGTTTCTATATCACTTATCTTTTGGACTAAAGCGATGCAGTATTTTGATACTCACGCCCATTTGGGGCTTATTGTTGAAGACCCCATTGAGCAACTTATTATCATACAGGAAGCCCGCCAGGCTTCGGTAAACCGTATTGTCTCCATTTGCAACAGTCTCCATGACTTTGCCAGGGTGTATGAAAATCTCAAATCAACGACCAGCGTATACCACGCTGTCGGTGTCAGCCCCTCGGAAGTGCAAAATCCGGGGAAAAACTGGCTGCAAACCATCGAGCAGAGCGTGCAGCTTCCCCAGGTTATTGCCATAGGGGAGATAGGCCTGGACTACTACCGTAAATTTGGCGACAAGAAGTCCCAAATTGAGTTGTTTATCACCCAGCTTGACCTTGCCGCCAAGCTGAATATGCCGGTAATTATCCATAACCGTGACGCGGGACATGATGTGCTGGAAATTCTCCGTGACCGTCTGCCATCCAAAGGGGGAGTGCTGCATTGTTACTCCGAGGATGCCGCTTACGCGCGGGAAGCCCAAAAACTGAACCTGTATTTTTCCTTTGCCGGCAACCTTACCTACAAAAACGCCCGCAATCTCCATGAAACCGTTCCCGAATTGCCGTTGGATCGTATCCTGATTGAGTCCGAAAGCCCCTTTATGGCGCCGACCGGACAAAAAGGCAAGCGGAATATGCCCAAATATCTGCCGGAAACCGCCCTGCACCTCGCAAAAATGCTGGATATGGAGCCGGAAGCGATAGCGGCCCAGCTTTGGGAGAACGCCAACCGGTTTTTCGGCCTGCCCAATGAATAATTTGAACCCCCATGTCCCTCAACTGGAAAGAAATTGACCTGATTCTTGCAGAATTGGACTTACCCGGCTCTCAGATTCAAGGCGCGGCCCAGAGCGCCTTTGACGTTATCGGCTTGCGGATACACAAGAAGGGCACGACCAGACAATTACTTATCGCGCTGAGCCCCGGCGCTTGCCGTTTCCATGAAACTTTTCGATCTTTTCCCAAAAGCGACAAACCGCTGCGCTTTGCCCAGTTCCTCAACTCCCGTGTTGTCAACGGCTGGATAGAAGAGGCGGCGCAGTTGGGGGATAACCGTATTATCCGCCTGCTGGTAAAAAGGGGGGAGAACCGTTTCCGCCTGTACATCAGGCTGTGGTCAAACGCGGCGAACTTTATTGTCACCGATGAGGATGGCGTGGTGCTGGACGCGATGCGCCGCCTGCCCAAAAAAGGCGAAATAAGCGGCGGGCATTACGCCCCGGAAGCAAATGAAGCAAATGAAAGCGGCAGCCGCCGTGAATACGAGATTCGTGAATTACCGGGCGACGGTTCCTTTAATGAAAAAATCGACGCTTTGTACGCGGAGCAGGGCGGCGCCCTTTCCCTTGAGGCGCTGCGGGAACAGGCCCGGCGTGACTGCGAGGGCAGTATGGGGCGGTTGCAGGCGGCGCTCCAGCGTCTGCGCGCCAAAGAAGCGGAGTTTGCCTCCGCCGACCGCCTGCGGGAGTATGGGGACATTATTCTGGCGAATATAGCGGCGATAAAGCCCGGCGACTCCTGGCTTGAAGCGGATAACTTTTACGCCAGCGGCGAAAAGATTCGAATAGAGTTGGATCCCCACAAAAGCCCCGCCGCCCAGGCGGAACATTATTACGAACAGTACACGAAAGCGAAAAAAGGGCTTGCCGATGTCCGCGCTGAAATTGAGTCCGGCGAGCAGGAACTTGAAAAGGTTGAAAAAAAGCTGGAAACGCTGCTTGCCGAAACCAATCCCCTGGTTCTGGCGAAACTCCTGAAAACAGGCGGAACAAAACCCGGCCCCGCCGCCACGCAGGATAAAAAGCGTCCCGGCCTCAGTTTCAGACGCGGCGATTGGCTGATCATCGTGGGCAGGGACGCGGCGGAAAATGACGCTTTGCTCCGCCGTCATGTCAAAGGCGGCGACCTGTGGCTGCATGCCCGGGATTTTCCCGGTTCCTATGTATTTATCAAACAGCGCGCCGGCAAAACCTTTCCCCTGGAAATTCTTCTGGACGCGGGAAATCTGGCGATTTTTTACTCAAAAGGACGGAACAACGGCGAGGGCGACCTGTTCTACACGCCGGTAAAATACCTCCGCCGCGCCAAGAACGGCCCCAAAGGGCTGGTCATTCCCACTCAGGAAAAAAACCTGCACATAAAAGTCGATGAAAATCGTTTGCGAGAATTGGAGTCTTGCCGTATAGAAAAATGAAGGGCTTCGGTGGCTGAGCCTGTCGAAGCCCCCGAAGCCCCAGCCCCCGAATTTTTACTCTACTTTAAACCGTGAAACTTCCATTATCAGATCGTCAATGGCTTCACGGTTCTTGGTAGTCATATTGTTGACATTGTTTACCGCTAAGTTTATTTGCTCCGCTCCGGTCGCCATCTCGTTCATGCCGCCGGTTATTTCCTGCGTCGCTTTTTCAAGGTTCTGGCTTTCACGCATAACTTCCTGGCTGCCACTCAGCATTTCCTCGGAACTGCTTCTTACATTCTGGGTAAGCTCATTCAAACTGCCGACGCCATGCAGAACTTGTTTGCTTCCTTCGCCCTGTTCTTCCATAGCGTTGCGGATATTCTCTTCCTGATCCGACACCGTAGTTACGCTTGAGTCAATCGCCTCGAATCTGGCCAGTACGGTGTCAGTGGATTTGGTAATTTTGGTGATTGATTCCGCAATTTTCTTCAACACCGTACCAATCGTTTTTGACTGCTCGCCGGAACTTTCCGCCAGTTTGCGGATTTCATCGGCGACTACGGCAAAGCCCTTGCCCGCTTCTCCGGCGTGCGCCGCTTCAATCGCGGCGTTCATCGACAGCAGGTTGGTCTGGCTGGCGATGTTTTCCATGACCGCGTTAATTTCCAGCAAGCCCTCTGATTCACGGGCGATTTCCTGAATGTCTGTCGCCACTTCCTGCAATCCGCTCTTTCCTGTTTCGGAGGCTTCTTTCAAGGTATTTACATTGGCGGTGTTATTCACCAGCGTGTTGGTTACCGAACCGATATTGGCTACCATTTCCTCAATGGCGGATGAAACCTGAGCAACATTGCGGCTCTGGTTTTCCACATGACCGTTGAGTTTGTTGATGTTGGTGATAACCTGTTCCATGGTGGCGTTGGTTTGGGTTACGCTGGCGCTCTGGTTAATGACGCGGCTCTTTATGCTCTGGATATTGGCGGTAATCTGGTTGATCGCCGCGGCGGTTTCGGTCATGTTGGCGGACAGGTCATTGCCTATGTCCGACAAGGTATGCGCCTGCTGTTTAATAAGAAGCACCAGTCCTTTGATTTTTTGAATTGTTTTATTGAAGTACAAGGCAAGATCGCCTACCTCGTCTTTGGAAGTGACGGGGATGGTCTTCGTCAGGTCGCCTTCGCCTTCGGAAATATCTTTAAGGGTGTTTGCTACATTAACGATGGGGGCGGTAGTAGTGCTCAGCGTAAAGAATACAACTATCGCCGCTATTACAATGGCTATTGCCGCGATAATGAGCGTAATCCGGGTCAGTACATTTACTTCTTTTAAAATGTACTTTTCCGTCGACGCGACCATTATGCTCCATGACCTGCCCGAACTGCCCAGCGGGAAAGGCACAATGGTAATTTCTACGTTTGATTTCAAAACCGGCGCGTAACTTGAGCAGGAATATTCTTTGCCGTCATTAACAGCCTGATTGGCTTCCTTAAGATGAGAGCCATAGATAGTATCTACGTCGAGAAGCTGCTTACCTACGCGCTCAGGAACATAACTCGCAATAATAAACCCGTTGTTGGAGTAAATTGAAATTGCGGAAATTTCTTCCCTGGTTTTTATGGTATTCTCTATCGTCGGCTGTATCGCGTCTATAATACAAAGACAGCCCACGCCTCCCACTACATTGCCGTTACGATGATTAATGATGGGAACCATCACCCTGAAATACCAGGTATCTTTCCCGTCTATATTTCTTGGAACGGGATGTTCATACCGGTCTTTCTTCGCGTTGGGGCCTGTTAAATACGCCATGGCGTCCGCTACATCGGTGGTAACCGTGATATTCGCGTCCCCGTTTTCCATGCGGAACGCTGCGGCATATTGTCCCGTCGCGGTATTACCGGGACGGCCGGCGAAGCGCGCGTCCATTCCGTCAACAGCGTTTGGCAGCCAAACACAGTAGACTTGAAATATGGTAGTTTCCGCCCTTGCGATGGATTGCATCATACTGTTATACATGTCCCGCCTTTCCGCCGGAGGATCATCTTCAAAATCGCCAAAAATATTAGCCAGCGTACGGGCAACCCGGTAAAGGCCGTCTTCTCTGCCTTGCCAGTACGCGGCGCGCTGGGCGGCAAGGTTATCAATAGCCCGCTTGCTTAAAGTAATGCTTATTTCAGAGGCCTGCCGTAATAAAATTACCGCGACTATGGCTATAATAACCGCCACAATGGCAATCATCATAATGCTCAACTTGATTTTAATTTTCATTTAATCCTCCTAAAAAGCATAAAAACGTTTTTTTACCACTATTAGTATTATTTTAACGCGGGGAGGTATTACTGTCAAATGAAACTTAATTTTTTTCTATTATATAGACCACTATTTGGCGGTGTTATATACTATCCTGTGAGTACGGTAACAGTCACCATAGGGAATTCCCCCTATGGTGACTGTTACCGTTGCTGTCTATCGGCCTGGCATTTTGAGGCCGCCGGGAAGGCTGGGCGCTTGTAAACTTGGCGTCTGACCTTTCTTTAAGTCTTCAATGGCCTGTTGTCCCTGTTTGGCAGCTTCCGCTTTCAGTTGCTGCTCCGCGAAGCCTTTTGCCTGTTTTTCCAGTTCCGCTTTCTTGTTGTTGAGGCTGTTTTTCAGGGTGTCAAGAGCCGCTTTGTCGCCCCTTGCCAGTTTGGACAGGGCGTCCAGGTCTTCTTTGGCGAGGAATCTGCCGTCAATGTACTGCTCGATTTTCGCCCGCAGCAGCCGCTCAATTTTATCCATCGCTTTCTTCATGTAGGCGTTGACTATGCGTTTTAACGCGGCCGCCAGCAAATCGGCGATGTTAGTAGTAATTTTGAATTCATCTTTCGCGTCTACCTGGTGCGTGTACTGTATGCCAAGATCGATGTTTTTCGCTTCACGGATAGCCTCGTCCAGCGCCTCGGCAATGGTTCCCTCGGGATTAAGCAGTTTCGCGTTGGAGAATTGTATGTCGCCGCCGCCGGAAATGCCGCCGTCCGCGCGGCCGGTAAAGTTTACGGAGAAAGCGGCGCCGCTGTTAAAGCCGTTAATGCCAGCGTTTGCCAGGGCGGCGTTTTTCGCGAAGTTTATCGGGAATCCGTTACCGGTAAGTTTCGTTGTAAACCGGTTGGTTGCCTTCGTCCTGAAATCGCCGCTGCCGTCAAACGCGATTTTCCGCTGGTTTCCACTCTGTTCGGTCATACCCAGTTTCAGGGATACCGGCTTGTTGGTTAAATCCGGGTCGGTGCTTACATCCCGCAGATCAAACGCCCAGTTCCACGGCTGAATGGTAAAATCAGACGCCAGGATGCCCAGATAAAAAGCGGGATACGCCCGCGCGGGAAACACGACATCCCTTCCCTTAAATACAACCTTTGGTTCTTTTTTGGGTTTTTCAGTTTTGGACTTTTCAGTTTTGGGTTTAGCCGCCTGTTCCGCCTGGATTTTTTGAAAGATCTCAAGCGCGCGCAGTCCGTAATCAACATACTTTTCGGCGGTATCGGAAAGAACTTCCCTGATGGACGGCTCAAGAGCCGCCATCGCCGCGCCGCTTGAAAGATCGATGTATGACTTCAGGTGATTAATGTCATCGGTTATGGCTGTTCTGGCGTTTTGCTCAAGTTTTCTCGCGGTGTTAATATCATTTTCAATGTCCCTGACCATATTTGCCGCGTCATTTGCGGTCGTCTGCACATCATTTACCATAGCGTTAATATCACTAATTGTTTTGTTAATATCACTAATAGTTTTGGCAATGCTTTCCTTGTCGCTGGTATCGACCTTGAAACTGCCCGCGTTAAGATTCAAGAAGGTCTGGGAGGACGCCTTAAGCCCCTCGGTTTTGGTTTTCGCGAGATCAACGTTATTTTGCCATTTTTCTTTGGAGCCATTGTAAAACTGTATCGTCTCATCGTACAGTTTGGGCGCGCGCAGTTGGTCAAATTCGCGGTCCAGCAGCCCTTTCGCGTCAAAGTTTTGCAGATCAACAAGCGGCGGGGTGTCGCTCTTTGCTTTCTCCTTTTTTACTTTCGGCGGCTTGCTGGGCAGCGCGCCGGAGACCGTTCTGGGCGTTCCAAATTGAATCGAATCCGCCCGTATTTCTTCAATATATACTTTCCCCCTCAGCACCGCTTCCGGTTTGAGTTTGATTCGCATCTTCCCCATTTCAAACAGGTTCGTCATGGGTTCGTCGCGGTTCGCCACGGTAATGCTGTCAATGGCAATGCTGAATTTGAACAGGCTGAGCCGTAACCGGTTAACGTCCGATTTTGCCTCAAACGCGGCTTCCAGACCGGCTTCCATCGCGGCTTCCAGAAGCGGGTTGGCAAATACGGTAAAAAATATGACCATGCCGCCGACGACTATGCCGGTGAGGGCAAGGGGAAATATCTTGATGGGGCCTTTGCTGTTTCTATCCGCTACGGCGAAAAGGCGCTTAAGACGCTTTTTATCTTTTTTATCAAGTCCATCCCGCAGGTAATACTTTTCATCCCGCAGTTCAAACTGGGATTTAAGCCAATCCTTGTCACCGGGTTTTTCAATGTGTTTCAAATAACGCTGGTTAAAAGTCTTTTCTTTTATTATTTTTTTCATACCGCCCCCTAAGACTTATCCGCCAAATTGGCGACAGCTCTGTCGATTGCCGCGAAAAACGGAACCTTCAGAATGGCCCGCACCGGTTTTGAATTTCTGATAAAGGGAGACAATTTTTGCCGGTAGATGTTAATCAACGGCAGCAGCAGAAAGAAAACCGGGAAGAACAAGACCACGCCCGCGATTAGCCCGCCGGCGACCAGCGTGTTGTTAAATTTGGTGAAGGGGACAAACGGCATGTTGTACATGGTAGTAAAGATGGGCTGTAACGGTTCCAGGTGGAGAATCCCCCATCCCAGACTGTCGAGCGGCATCCTGAACAGGGGCGACAACAACAGAACCAACGCCATAGTCACGACTTTCATTCCATGGTGGAAATTAAAAAAGAATGAAACCAAAAAAAGGACAATCCAAAAAAAATTTCCCGCCGGAATCAAGCCAAGCAATACGCCCCAGGCAATGCCTGCCGCGACCTGGGTCTTGCTGATATTGCTGTTCAGAACAAGAAAAAGTTTAGCAATAGATTTTATCACGAAAACGCCTCCTTGATATATTATGTTTAATTGGGAAATTTTGCCCGGAAGAAGACTTGAACTTCCATGCCTGTGACGGCACTGGTACCTGAAACCAGCGTGTCTACCAATTCCACCATCCGGGCTTGTGGGGCCAGTATGGGCTTTTTGGGGGCAAAAGTCAAGGGGGCGCGTATTTGGGCGAAAATTCGATATTTTTTTCGCTAACCTCTTGACCAAACCATGTATTTTTTGTACCTTTTTAGGACTATGTAAACTCGCGGTATTACGCCCCAAAACCCAGGGTTTTGGATTGTAGGCTCCCTGCGGGTACTGAGGCTTAGCCCTTGTAGCTCAGTTGGCAGAGCATATCCATGGTAAGGATAAGGTCATCAGTTCGATTCTGATCGAGGGCTGATGAAACCCCTTGCGGGGCTTTCGTCGAAAAAACCTTGTTTTTGGGTGAATTTTGATTTTGAGAGGTTAAGGTATGGCAAGTAAAAAGACAGCGGTGGAATTGATAGCCCTGCAATGCAGTGAGTGTAAGCGGCGCAATTATACCACCAGCAAAAACCGCCGGAATACCCAGGAAAAGCTGGAATTCAAGAAATATTGTCCCTTTGACCGGAAGCATACGCTCCACAAAGAGACTAAAATAAAGTAGAATCGAGGCGTATAGCTCAGTTGGTAGAGCGGCGGTCTCCAAAACCGCAGGTCGTGGGTTCGAAGCCTACTGCGCCTGAAGGCGCCGCCCCCCAAAAAGAGGCATTGGCGGCGAAAAGCCAGAGAATTTGGTGTGATAGTGAGGAGTAAGCATGAAAAAGTTAATTCAATTTGCCAAAGAGTCATACGCTGAGCTCCGCAAGGTAATTTGGCCGACCAAAGAAGATGTAATCAGCTCGGTAAAAGTCGTGATTGTTTCTACCATTATTGTAGCGGCAATTCTGGGCTTGATAGATGTAATCCTGCTTTTTGGCATAAGGACAGTATTTTAAGGGCATAGCCCCTACAAAAGGAAAAGAATGGCTACAGGCTGGTATGTTCTTCATATCTATTCCGGTTATGAGAACAAAATAGAAAAAACTATCCGCATGATGGTCGAGATGGGAGAACTCGACAAGGAAATCGTCCGTGATGTGAAAATTCCCAGCGAGGAGATTGTTGAGGTAAAGGACGGCAAAAAACGCACCTTAACCAAGAAATTTCTCCCCGGTTATATACTCGTGGAAATGGACCTTCCCGACGCCGATATGGGCTGGAAGATACCTTGTTCCAAAATTAAAAAAATACAGGGCGTTACCGGTTTTGTGGGAACGATGGCGGGCCGCAAGCCCCAGCCGCTTTCCAGCGATGAAGCCCGCGCCATTTTGCAGAAATCGGGCGAGATAAAAGGGGAGCGTCCGGTTCGTACCCGCCAGAGTTTTTCACCCGGCGAGCAGGTCAAAATTATCGATGGGCCGTTTGAGTCCTTTACCGGGACTATTGATGAAGTGTACCCGGAGAAAAACAAGTTAAAAGTAATGGTGGGGATTTTTGGTCGAAACGCGCCGGTAGAAGTCGATCTTCTGCAGGTGGAGAAATTATAGCAAGTGGGAGTTTGATCGCGTAACCAAATGTTACGCGGTTGGACGTTAGCCGGTTGCCGCCGGCATACCACGAAGGAGTATTAAATGGCGAAAAAAAAGGTTGCGGCCTTCATTAAGCTGCAATGCCCCGCGGGAAAGGCTACGCCTGCCCCGCCGGTCGGACCTGCTTTGGGACCTCACGGCGTCAGCGCGCCGCAGTTCGTTCAGCAGTTTAATGATCGAACCAAAAGCATGGAGCCGGGGCTTACTATCCCGGTGGTTATCACCGTCTACGCGGATAAATCCTTCACGTTTATCCTCAAGACGCCGCCCGCCGCGGTTTTGATCAAAACA
>Ga0268262_10004157_pt1 | contig 15124 bp, 16 predicted proteins | sample TergutNc150P3_FD_190354 | JGI IMG/M metagenome (GOLD analysis project Ga0268262, IMG submission 190354) | Nasutitermes corniger P3 segment gut microbial community from laboratory colony in Florida, USA - Nc150 P3 (SPAdes) (version 2) | ecosystem: Host-associated > Arthropoda: Insects >... | reverse complement strand
TTAACGATTAAAACTTTGTCTGCTTTATCGTGGGAAAGAACTTCAACCTTAACGGATGCAGTTTCCAAGACAGGGGTGCCTACGCTTATAGATCCGCCATCGGCGAACAGCAATACGGACTTGAGTTCCAAAGTAGAGCCAACCGCTGCATCTGCAACGCTGGGAAGCTTTATGGCTTTCCCGACTTCGGCTCGGTATTGGAAACCGCCTGTTTCAACTATTGAATACATTTTGGGTATCCTTTTGGGTTTAATGAGCTATTAAATATAGTAAATTTTTGAAATTTTGTCAAATTTTTCTATATTTATCCCTAAAAACGGAGATTCTTTTTATGAGCCGCAGGGAACGCAGGGCAAATGCACGCAGGGCAAAAATTGAAAATTTGCACAAACCGGTTAAAGCTAACCGAGGGGTTTTAATAGGCGTTGCCGTATTCACGGCAGTTGTAGTTATAGCTACCTACTTTATAAGGTACAGCAATAGTTGAGGAATGAGTCCAGCTCATTGTTGATTTTTTGCCTTTCTTTGTTCTCCATAAACCAGGATAAGGTTTGTTTTATTCCCTCTCTGAACGGAATTTCGGCTTGCCAGCCCAGGGCAAATTTTTTGATTTTTGAGTTGTCAAAAATGGCGCACCAGGCTTTGTCGCCCAGCAAGCCTGCACCCAAATCGGGATTTTTTTCGGCTATTTTTTCGCTTGGAACGCAGATGAAATGCGGTTTTGGCGCACCAAGGGCTTCTGCAACATATTCCGAAATGTGCCGCCAGTTTAGCCATTCATCGCTTGTTATGTGAAAAGCATTGCCAATGGCAGCCTCATTGCCAAGCAAGGCTGCAAAGGCTTTTGCAAAGTCTTTTGCATGGGTGAGTGTCCATAGAGTGGTTCCGTCTCCGTGCAAAATAATGGGCTTGCCGGCTAGCATTCTCGCGGAATTTGTCCAGCCAGAGCTACCCATAGCGGCTGGTATAATGGTATCGTAGGTATGCGAGGGGCGCACCACGGTTATGGGAAAGTCCTTTTCCCTATACTCCTTGAAAAACAGCTCCTCGCAGGCAATTTTATTGCGCGAGTATAGCCAATAGGGGTTTTTAAGCGGTGTGCTTTCTGTTATGGGTACCGCACCCAGCGGTTTTTGATAGGCAGAGGCACTGCTGATGAATATGAACTGCTTGCAAAGTTTGCCATAAAGCTCAATATCTGCCTTGGCTTGTTCCTCTGTGAAGCATATAAAATCGGCTATAGCATCAAACTTCAAACCTTTTATAATATCTTTAACTGAATTGGGGTTTCCAATATCTGCTTTTAGCTTATGAACCTCCTTTGGAAGCTCGCGCCTCATAACAGAGCCGCTATCTCTGTTCAATACCCACACCTCATAGCCTTTTTTCAGAGCTTCTTGTGTGCAGTTCCAGCTAATATTGCCATTCCCACCTATAAAAAGGACTTTCATACCACTGAAAAATACAAATAACTATATTACCCCCATGACTAAACCGAATTTGCTTCCCGAATGGAAAGCCCTTGAAGCGCAAGCTCGCAACGCGCAAAAAACGCATATGCGCGATTTATTCAAAGCAGACCCAAGCCGTGGAACGAAATATTGCATAGAAGCGGCAGGTATTTATTTGGACTATTCCAAAAACAGCGTTAATTCAGACACCCTTGACCTGCTGGCTAATTTGCTCCAAAACTGCGGCTTTGAAAAAATGAGAGAAAAGTTTTTCACAGGTGAAAAAATAAACCACACAGAAAAACGAGCTGTTTTGCACACCGCCCTTCGCTACCAAGGTACAGAGCCTGTGATGGTGGATGGCAAAGATGTTATGCCCAAGGTGAGAGCCGTGCTAGCCCATATTAAAGAATTCACCGCCCAGGTTCGCAGCGGCGCATGGAAAGGCCATAGCGGCCGCAGCATAAAAACAATAGTGAATATAGGCATAGGAGGCTCGGATTTAGGCCCCGTGATGGTTTGCGAGGCGCTTAAACACTATGCAGACGAAAATTCCCCAAAAGTTTATTTTGTTTCCAATGTGGACGGCACCCACATTGCCGAAACACTGAAAGAGGTTGATTTGGAAGAGACCCTTTGGATAGTGGCTTCCAAAACTTTTACAACCCAAGAGACAATGACCAATGCAAACACTGCCAAAGCTGCCGTGCTAGCCAAGTTTGGCGGAAACATAGCCGCAATAGCAAAGCATTTTGTGGCTCTTTCCACCAATGCTGCAGAGGTCTCTAAATTCGGCATAGATACAGCCAATATGTTTGAATTTTGGGACTGGGTTGGAGGCCGCTATAGCTTGTGGTCTGCAATAGGGCTCTCAATAGCTTTGCGCATAGGCTTTGAAAACTATATGTTTTTGCACGCCGGTGCTTACGATATGGATCAGCATTTTAAGTCTGCCCCCATTGAAAAGAACATCCCCGCTATCCTGGGGCTTTTGGGCGTTTGGTACAACAATTTCATGGGAGCAGATTCCTACACAATTTTGCCCTACGACCAATATATGCACCGTTTTGCGGCATATTTCCAGCAAGCAGATATGGAATCCAACGGAAAAACAATAGACCGCGAGGGGCATAGGGTGGACTACCAAACCGGCCCAATTCTATGGGGCGAGCCCGGCACAAATGGGCAACACGCTTTCTATCAGCTAATACATCAGGGTACAAAGCTAATACCATGCGATTTCATTGCCCCTGCCAATTCGCTCAACAAGGTGGGAGACCATCACCGCAAACTCCTTTCCAACTTCTTTGCCCAAACCGAAGCCCTGCTCAATGGCAAAACCCTGGAAGAAGCCCAAAACGAACTGATACAATCTGACAAAACCGATGAGGAAGTGGAATTTTTGGCTCCGCACAAAGTGTTTGAGGGCAACAAACCTTCAAATTCCATTATGGTGAAAAAAATAGACCCAAGAACTTTGGGTGCTTTAATAGCTATGTACGAACATAAAATTTTTGTGCAGGGCATTATTTGGAATGTGAACAGCTATGACCAATGGGGTGTGGAACTGGGCAAGCATCTCGCCGGCAAAATTCTGCCAGAGCTGGTGGAGGGCGAAAGCTCCCCCGATATTGAGCTTGACCACGATTCCAGCACCAATGCTCTGATAAGGTGGTATTTGAAAAACAAGGAGTAAAGCCTTATGAATAAATTCCTTCTTTCTGCGCTTTTTTTGGTTTCTATCTGCTTTGCGCAGCAAAAAAGCATGGCTTTGGATGGTGGCATAGAAATTATAGCCATAGAAGACAAGGCAATGGAAATGGATATTTCTCTTTTCAGCGGCAAATTAACCGAAGCCCAAAAACTCGCTTATATGCCTGGGGGCAAGGCTCCGGCATCGGTCAATGTGTTTTTGGTGAAAACCGGTGGAAAAACCTATATGGTGGATGCGGGTTTTGGGAATGCGGTTAAAGACAAGCGCATAGACCCTAAAAAGGTAGATGCCATCTTTATAACCCACGAGCACGGCGACCATATTTCCGGCCTTTTAAAAGAAGACGGCACCGCAAACTTTTCTGCCCCTGTATTCATTTCCAAGCCGGAAAGCGAATATTGGCTAAAAAAAGAAAGCCCAAACTCCGATTTGCAAAAGAAAATGGCAAATGTTTACTCTGACCGCTACAAAACATTCAATTTTGGCGATACCCTGGCACCTGGCATTGTGGCTATAAGCGCCATTGGCCACACACCTGGGCACACAGCCTTTTTAATAGGCACAGGCAAGCAAAAATTATTAATAGCAGGCGATTTTCTCCACGCCGCCGCTTTGCAATTCCCAGAACCAACCGAATCCGCAAGTTTTGACATGGATAAAGAGCAATCCGTTAAAACCAGAAAAGCCCTTATGGAACAAGCTGAGAAAAACGGCTGGTTTATAGCCGGCATTCACGTTCCCAATCCGGGGTGGGGAAAGGTTAAAAGCAATGGGAAGGGCGGGTTTAAGCATGAAGTTCCCCCGTTCTAAAAAAATTGCGATGTTTAACAATAAAGGAGGGGTTGGTAAAACAACTCTCGCGTTTAATTTGGCCGTGAAATTCGCAAACAAAGGTTATAAAACCGCTCTTATAGATTTAGACCCTCAATGCAATTTAACAAGACTCTCGCTTGGAAAAGATTTTTTTACAGAAAATGGCGGTAAAACCATTTATGATGTTTTGAAAGGGGTTATAGAGGGTGGCGCAGATGTTGATTTTTCCGTAGTTTTGGAAAAAATCAATGGAGCAGAGGAAAATCTCTATCTGCTTCGCGGGGATTTGAGTTTGGCAAAATATGAAAACCTTTTGTCAACGGCTTATAATTCGGCGGCAGCAGGCGACAAAATCGGCTATTTTCAAATAAGCGCAATAAATAGGTTTTTGAAAGAAAAAGGAATGAATTCGGCAGATGCAATAGACATATTTGTTATAGATACTTCTCCAACGCTAGGGCTTTTGAACAGAATAATTTTATTAGGAACAGATTATTTTGCCGTACCTGTTATGCCAGATGCTTTTTCTTTGCAGGGCATTGAAAATTTAGGGAAAATATTTGAAGAATGGAAAATTAAATGGAAAAATACAGGGCTTGCTCTTTGTGGCGATATTGAGAATAAATTCGTGCTTAACGGAGATGCTTTGTTTATAGGCTATATTCTAAATTCCTACAATGTTTACGGAAAACGTCCAATAAAGGATCACAGAACTTTCATAGAACAAATTCCGGGTTTAGTCAAGAAATTTTTATCTGAAAAACACTGCAAAAACGGGCTTGTTGCACAAAGTTGCGCAAACTCAATTTGCGATATTCAAGACTGTGGCAGGCTACCATCACTTGCACACGAAACAGCTCAGGCAATCTTTGACATAGACCCTGTAAAAGCAGAAGCCATGCAACTCGGCACAGCCCAGAATATTGAGAAAGCAAAGGAAGAATTTGAGTGCTTATCAAATAAAATTTTAAAATTGCTGGCGGAATATTGATTTTTCCCCTAAAGTTTTCTAAATTTATGCCGATATACCAAGATAGAGGTATTTTATGGCTATAACACTACCATCCGTGAGCGGAAACCAAGCAATTAGCACAGAATTGATGTATAAATTCTATGATAATAAGGCTATAACCCCGCAAATCCGTGCTGCCCTTCAAAAAAGGGAAGACGAAGACCTAAAAGAATCTGGAGAGAAGAAACCCTCTGCCAGCGCAAATGCCAACTCTTCAAAATTTGGTCCGGCAACCCGCGTGGACATAACCGAGCAAGTTGTACGCATGAATATGGCGAATAATGCAACAAAAACGGAAAAGAAAGAAGAGTCTCCGGCAAATACTGCAAATTCTGCTACTTCTGGAACTGCCACCGCTAAAAAACCGTCTAGATACGATGTTTTAGCCGAGGTGAAAAAGAGCGTTGCAGAACGCGAAACAGCAGCAAGAAAAGAAAAAGACGCGCAACTCAAAGAGATAGCAGACAAAGTTGCCGCAGCCGAAGGCTAAACGCTCACTGTGTTTCGTTTGAGATTTTTGCTCCTTTTACTCGCTTCGCTCGCTTATGCGGATTTCGGGGAGGTATGGATAAAGAAATACGCATTTGCGGCGGGCATTGACTTTGCCCTCACTAGAGGTGACTTTGACGGCTCTTCAGACATTAATTCCAGCGAAAATTCTAAAATTGAAGAATTGGTTATTTTGCCAAAAGTTCCATTTTTTCTGGTTTATGCCTTTGATGCCCGCGCCCTTGCCAATGCCCATGCAATGGCTTTTAACTTAGGGCTAGGCTTTCCAGATTACAAACATTCAGAGCAAAAAGGCGAGGCTAGGTATTTGCGCCTGGGCATTGAATATCAATACCATTTTTTTTGGCCAGAGCCTTTTAGAATAGGCGCTGGGCTAGGTTATGCCTTTTCTTCTATGAGGTTTCCGCTAGGTTCTTTTGGAGAGGGAAAATGGAGCTATGCGAATTTCACAGGCAATGGTGCCCATGCGGTGCTTTCTGCACAGTATTATTTCACGGAAAATATCGCTATTGAGAGCGCCCTTCGCTGCCGTTTTCTATATTTAAATAGAGTTGCAACGGATTTGAACGATGTATCCAGGCTAAGCCATGCGGTTTGGCAGGGAGTGGGGGAGCTTGGACTTAGAGGTATGTTTGTATTCTGATAAAATTTCAAAAGCGCAAGATTTGATTGCGGAAATACAGCCAAAATTGGTGGAAAGCCGAGCTGTTTATGAGGCTATTTTGCACTTATATTCTGATGGAGCCTTGATAGAGACCAATCTCGCGGACTTGAGGGAATTGCTAAAACATAAAAGCATAGAAATTCGCGAAACAAGTGCAGAGACATTTAAAGAATGTGTGTATAATTTGCTGGATTCCTTTCCAGAATTGACTTCGGCAAAAGGTATGCTGCGCTATTATGAGGCGGCACCGGATTTTGACTGGCAAGAGTGCGAAAAAGCCGAAATTGCCATTGGAGATGCCTTAACCCAAGATACTTACGGCTGGCAACCCGATTTCTGGACTCTTTTTGAAAAAAAAGACCTAGAAATGGCTTGCAGACTAACTGTGCTAGTTGCTAATTAGTGGTTATATATGCAACGGACAGAATAATAATCAGATTTATTTTTCCCTGTCCAAGATGCCTCTGCACTAAATGCTCCTGCCGCTTTAGTCATATAATAAATTGTGGCTTCGTTTTTTGAAGTTTCGCTAGAAGTCCAAAAAGAATATCTGCCATTAATATCATAATCTATAATAAAGCTAAAATTCGTAGGTTTCCCATAGGCTGTGCTATCTGCCATTTCCCTCCACTCTTCAATGCTCGGTAAATGCCAGCCATTTGGGCAAACATTTTTTGCATCTTCCCATTTATAGAGTTTGCCAAAATAGCTTTTGCAATTTTTCACATCATCGTCAAAGCATTTGCCCTCGCCAATTTCAAAATTCAAATTTTGGCTCATCCACACCGAATTGCCCACTTTATTTATATTATACATCTGCCAATCTCTGGTATCAATAAAGCCCAAAACCTCTGGTGTTGCAAGCGTTGTTTCTGCTAAATCATCAAGGGAATATTGATCTAAATTTCCATTTGCCAGCCTTGCATCTTTTCCACTTGCTACATCTAATACCGCTAAACCAACTGTGGTTCCGTTTTTGATTGCGCTAGTTATAAGAATATCTGCGCCAATTGATTTGCCAAAAGGAAGTATGTCTGCAGCCGCAAGGCCAGTGCTTGAGACTTCTGTTTTTATAACATTAAATCCATTTGCTTCTAGCATAGCATCTATTACTCCTCTGTTTTCTGCCGGAACATAACCCGGAACAACTGCAATTTTAGAATCCATAGGCTTACTGAAATAAACCAGAGTACGCCTTAACCAGAATACAAATTTGTTGCTTTCATAAGTTCTGCTTAAACTTATCAATTCTCCAGTCTCCACTTTTACCACTCTCAAGGTATATCTGCTTCCAAAAGTACCTTCCAGTTCTCTTTTTCCAACTATAACAATATCTGCGCCAATGGCTCTGCCAAAGGAAATTGGGTCTGAAGCAGAAACTGAAGCGGTTGTCTTTGGTGGCTCTGGTTTTTTTGCAATATTATTGAATATAGACCTTCCAAGCATAGACTTCCCTAAAGAAAATGTGTTTACTACGCTATCTGTTTCTGGGCCTGCTGCTGTTTTTTGGGGTTCTAATGCGCCTCTAACAATCTTAAAACCGGTTTTTTCCAGCAAATTTTCCATAATTTCTTTGCTCTCCGGTGGAATATCCAATAATGCGATTTTATAATTTGCAGGCAAATCTGCCATAATATTTATTAAGCCAACTACCTCAGAAGAAAAATTCAATCTATTCACACGAATTTCATTGTATTTTGAGGGAGATGATGCGCAAGAAGCCAAAAGCAAAAATATACCTATAAAAATAATATTTTTCATTTTTTCTCCTCATTGAATTTTTTATACCACGCTGAAATCATGCCATTTTTTTCTGTTTCCACCACTTTAAAAGTTTTAGGAACTTTTATGGAAGACTGCGAACAAGGGTAAATTCCGCAGGGCAAATTATTCAGAGCAACCCTAGCCACTTTTCCAGAAACATCAGCTTCTTCTAAAGTGATGGTTCTCACTAAATCCACCATAAAAATAACCCCATACACTATTGGGTAAACAACAGCTCCATAGGCAAATCCATTTTTTTGGGCTTCGTCCATATCTCTTGTCATATCATCAAGAGTATATAAAGACCTATCCAAAACGTATTCACCTCTTATCCTGTAAAGTTCTTTATTTGTAGCTGTGGACTTAACTATAAATTCAATATCCACCATTCCTTCTCTGCGAATTTTAGATTTATCCGTATCGTATATTATGGTAAAAAGCACAGCGTCCACACCCAAAAGCTCTTCAAATTTATTCAAAGGATTGTTCAGAAAAAGTTCCGCATCGTAAATGCCTTCTTTTTTCATAAGTTCCATTGCAAGGGTTGGAGGAAAAACATAATAGCCATCGCTATAAACAGGAGCTGCCATTTTTGAATAGAACAATTCTTTAGCATCAACATTATTTGTTTTATTTATGGGCGGCATAACCAAAAATGTCAAGGGTTGCTCTTTTTTAAATTCACGGCTTTCGGGATAAAGAGCTACGGGCGCACCTCTGTTAGAAGAGCAGCCAAAGGTGAAAAAATAAGAGAAAATCGCCAAAAAAATGAGACAGTATTTCATTCTTTTTCTCCTAATGCCCTGAGCATAAATGTTTTTGATTCGGGATAAAGTTGAATTTCCTTATACAGAAGCTCCCTGCCTTGGCTAACTTCTCCGTGCTGCATCAACAAAAATCCGTATTCCGCATAATAGCCAGCACCCACTCTGCAATATCCATTTTCTGCAATAATCTCATCGTTTTTCTTATAGACATCTATCAAAGCCTGCAAAGATTCTGCGGTTTGCGTTTTTATGTATTTAAATGTATAGTCTCCTGGGTCTATGCAATATCTGCGCCCTGAGCCGCCACCGCAACCAACTAGCAAAAATATCGCCAAAAGCCATATCTTTTTTAGCATATTGTATTTCCTCTTTTAAAAAAGGTAAGTATATCCTAAAAGCGCCTGAAAGGCTTGCGCCCCCGGATCTACAACATCAAAATATTTTGTCATTCCATAGTAGCAACGAACATCTATAGAGGAGCTAGCATCTATTTGATAACCGAGTCCAAAAGTGGGGCCGGCATTAAAAGAGTTGCGGTCTTTAGATTTTTTTCCCTTCTCATTATCTGCATAATAGAAAGAAAAGCCCAATTGCGGGCCAACTTGCAAATAGAGATAATCAAGGGTAAAAAATTTGAACATAACGGGAATGTCCAAGCTTATATCCGAGGATTTTTCCCCAGGCAAGGCGGCATAGTTCAAAAGCGCTTCTGGAGCTAAAGTGACAGACTCGCTCAATGGCATAGAATAAACGCCACCAATAGCAAAAACAAGCCTCGTGGGTTCGCCGTTTATAATGTCTTCGTCCTCTGTGGAAAAAGCTAAAGCCTCCATTCCAAGCCCAACATGAATGCCAAAATGGGGGCCGCCTTGTGCAAAAGCAAGGGCTGCCGCAAAAAGGCTCGCGAAAATCAATCTATTGAAGTAATTCATGGTAATGCTATTCTCCTTGTCTCTTGACCAGACACAAAAATTTGTTTCCTGTAAAGTTCATTGCCATTATATTGCACAACAACCGTGCGCTGGCCTGCCTCAATTGCATAGGTCTTACCCCTTGGCGTGTTTGAAGAGGGGTCATTTACCTTTGCATTGAAGCTGGTTTTATCGTCTAATATAACCGTTACCCCGCCAACATAGTTCCGCTGGGTACCAACTATATCTAAAAAAGCCTCATTTTCCAAGCCGCCGTAGGTGGATTTTGTTCCTGCGCACCCTAGCAGCAAAAATATAAACGAAATTGCAAAGAGAAATTTTTTCATTTTCTTATCTCCTGTACGTAAAAGTTGCTAATATCCGCACCGCTTGGCAAACCGCCTTCTATAAAGGCTGCAATGGAATATTCGTTTTGCGGGTCTCCGCCGGTGGACTGAATTTGCACCTTGCCAACTGCCCTGCCAGGTAGCTCCATCATCATCCCTGTTTGGGGATTTTTAACCTGCTTGCCCTTTTCAACCACTTCAAAAATATCACGGACTTTCACACCCTGGCTCTTTCCGCCTGCGATGAACATGGCATCGTCATTGCTGAGTATAAAGCTCCTCCAAGGCTTGTCTGTGCAGTTATTTATTATGTTTTCCACCAATTTTGAAATAGCAGCGGAAATGGCTTTATCGCTCAAAGTAGCATCGAAATTCGCTGTCCCGCCCATTCCAAGCGTGGTGGAAGAGGTGGTTTCGGCTTGCCCTTTTGCTTCTTCGGAGTAAATTATTTGCCCTGTGAACACATCAACTAGGCGTATGCTAACACCGGCTTGCACCGTTTGTGTTTTGCTACGCGAAAAAGCACCTTCTTCGCCAGTTGTTTTTCTGCCGAATTCGGTTATGGCACCCAGCAAAAGAAAATCTGCCCCAACTTTCTGAAAGGACTCTTTGCCGCCAAAATCTTCCAATTCCTTTTGAATTTTATCCAAATCATTTCTCTCAAGCAAAATGAATTTGCCGGTTTTGGCAAGCCTTGTGGTGAGAATTTCCTGCCCCTGCCTGCCGAGAGGGTCCCTGGACTGGTCGTAAAAAGCACTGCGCGCAGCCTCTGTTTCGTTGGAAAAACGGGCTATGGCAACTTTGCGCTTTAAACCCTGAAATTCCTCTTGAGGAGGGGGAGGCGTTACCTGACTTTCTGCATGTACAACCTTATTGGTTGCGCAACCTGCTAAAACCAGAGGGATTGCAATGCCAAACAGAATAAATTTAACTTTGTTCATATATTCCTGAAAATAAAATTAACCAATATAAAAAATAATCATTTTTTCAAGATATGTCAAGGGTTTTTGACAATTCAATGACACTTCTGTAAATTTTCCTCCCTTCGCGCCTATATTTTTTCTCAAAACCCGTCTCTATGCCATAAGTTGGCTCCGCATCGTTTTCCATGAGGATTTTTGCCGCCGGAAAGCTGCGGAATGCCTTAATAGCGAGCAAATTGTATTCCTCATGGTCGGTTGCCCAGTGAAAAAGCCCTTTGCCGGGCTTTAAAACCCTGTAAATTTGCTCCAAAAAGCCCTCCCTCAAAACCAGCCTGTTTTTATGGTGCCGTCTTTTGGGCCAGGGGTCTGGAAAAAACATAAAAATTTCGTCAAAAGAGGCGTTTGGCATTAAATCCCGCAAAAAATAAAACAAATCCCCCCGCATAACAGCAGCATTTTTAAGCCCAAATTTCGCTATTTTGTGTGCGGTGAAATTAGAGCAATAAACATCCCATTCCACCCCCAAAATGCAATTTTGCGGAAAATTCAAAGCATACTGGCACAAAAAAGCCCCCTTGCCGCAACCAATCTCCAGCATCAACTTCTCACCTTTAGCCTCAAAAAAGCTCTCCGGCCGCAAAACCCGCTCTTGCAAATCTTGCGACCCAATATCCATCATATAATGCCACAAAAAAGGCGATTCGCCATCTTTGTAAAATTTTCTCGGAAATTCCATGTAGTTCAAAATAGCAAATGTCTGAACCTTTGTCTGAACCAGAATTCACAGAATTAAAGAATTAACAGAATAAAACCAAGAAAGGTGCTTCATTCTGAAAATCCTGCAAATTCTGCGAATTCTGGTTCAGACAATTATTCAAAAATGACAAAAAATGTAAACAAATGTTTACATTTTTCACTTTTCAGGATTTTTTTCCCGTTTTTTTACGTCTAATATATAGAGGAAAAAAACATGACTCTTGAAGAACGCATTGAACGTATTGTTTGCGCAAGCGAGATTGAGCTTGCGGGGGAGGCTTATGCTGGGATGTATGAATTAGGTAATGGGAAATCAATAAAAAAGTTTATAATAGATAAATTGAGGTTGAATGGCGAAGGGAAAAATAAAGTCTATACTAACATTGATACTAGGGAGAAAATTACTCTTAGTGTTAATTCCGCAGGCAAATTAGCTGGTCACTATGGTGAGGCATATCAAAAGACTATAGCTCATATTCCTCAGATAATAGAGAAAATGAAACTCTTGGAAGAAATGCCGCCTGAAAAAGAAAGCGCTAAATACAAAAAATATTCTTATTACATTACCGGAGTAAAAATAGACAGCGAGCCTTATACCATATTAAGCACGGTTGGGTATAATGAAAGTGGCATTTATTATGACCATAATGTATTTGAAGGAAGGCCAGCAGAAGTATTCAAAGAGGCAAAAATCTCTACTGATAATAAATATAGCCGATTGAGAGAAATTTTGAAAGAGAAAGCGGAAGGCGATTGGAATCATTCCCAGGTTAAACCCTGGAGCCTTCCAACCACCTTCTGCTCATAAATATACAAAATTGTCTGAACCAGAATTCACAGAATTGGCAAATTTATTTGCATTTGTCAGAACCCCGATACCCCGGATTTGCGGATTTTCAGGATTCGCAGATTTATTCCCCAACAACGCACGCACGCACGTAGGGGCAGGGTCTGCCTGCCCTGTTACCGCATATAAATTCGCATTTGTGCAACCACACCCGCAAAACCCAACCACACCCGCAAAAACCCAACCACATACGCCCAATGCAAACCGATGTGCAAGGTAGGGGCAGGCAGACCCTGCCCCTACCGGAACCGGCATTTAATCACCCAACATTCGGTTGAACGAAAACGGTAAATGCAAAATCGGGGGGGAAAAACAAAACCCCCCAAAACTCCGAAGCCCCCACCGCTTTCGCGGAGGGGGCAGGGGAGGTTATGTGTTGTTTGTTATCGTGGGTTGGTTAGGTAAATGGACTGTCGCAGAGGTAGTTATCATTGCTGTTGGTGAACGGCTTGGTGTTGCTCGTGGTTCCGGCACCAGGTGCACCATCGGTCTTGCCTCTTACGCTGCCGGAAATGCAGTCGGCCTTCTCTGGCCTGCACCTGTTTCTGAGCAGCCATGTATCCCAATAGCCGTCTACGGCTTTGCAACTTTTGTAGTCTTTGCACTGGTCTTTGGCTAGGTTTGCGCTGCCGACCTTGCATTCTCCCTGCGAGTCTCTGCATACACGACCACCATCTGCGCCAAAGCCATTGGTGCAACCACCCTCATCCCGTGTCGCATCTGGGTCTTCTATGCAAGCACTTACTACTGGATCCCAATAAGCCATGCCACCAGTGCCTAAAGTCATATTAACGCAATCCTCTTGTTTTTTGCAAAGCCCAATATCTTGGCTACCAGCGATCAAATTGGCTCCGGATAAGGTGCCACCGCAGCTGCGTGCAATAGCACGGCAAGAGCCGCCTAAGTATGCAGGGATGATTTCAGTGCCGCCCGTGGCTGGCATGTTGGCGTTAAAGATGCCACCAGTGTTTGACAGGAGCCCTCTGTTGTCTTTGCCGTAGACAAGGTCCAAGCCGGAACCTACCGTGTAGTTGTAAGGAAGGCCGGAGGCAAAAGAATTTACGGCACCAGTTGCGTTCGGTAAAAACTCTATAGAGGGTTGGACACCGATAACATTAATCGGTGATAATATGGCGGGGTCAGTTGGATTATAAATAGTGGTATTAACGGCATTGGTATAACCACTAGAACTTATGCCAGGTATTATGTAACCAAGAGCCAAATCATTGAATCCTGATGATCCAACACTGGAAGCAAAGATGATAGGGCTAGCGAGAAGTGATCTGAATTGTTTAGGGTTTGTGTTAGGAGGGTTATAGCACTGGCAGGCGTTAGCTCCGGCTGGTCTCCACGCATTGGGGATGCATTTGCATGTCTCGGCTGCAGCTACACCATCTGGAACTTGCAAAGCGCTGCATCTGAGCACGCTGAAAAGAACTCTCTGGCTTGTTTGGCTGGCATCGGGATTCTTTTTTGGAACACAGTATTCCCAAAGCCAAGAACCTACGTTGTATCTGTTTTCTACTGCGGGGGTGTTGGCATTGCCGCCACAGAATACCATAGCTGTGGATGCATATTCCTTGCAGCTTACATCTGTTGGATCTTTCTTGCAAGCAGAGCCGTTCGGGTTATATTCCGGGTTTGCGCGGTAGGAGCAGAATCTCTGGGCTGGGTTGTATTGGATGCGGTCATCGCAGTGCGGGGTGATTACGTTGCCGGTGGCGCAGAAATGGGTCTTTTCCTGATACACTTGGTCGCCGCATTGCAGAACAACCTTGCCGTCCTGGCAAAGTTCATTCTTGGATGCCCTAAATTCACCAAAGATTTCAAAGTCGTTAACCTTGTCGCCGCTCTCGTTAGTACCAACGGGGTATACTCCGTATTCATCAGGCGCGCCGCAGCGTGGTGTTACCGTGCCAACAGTGTTGCTGGCGTTGAGCATGCAGAACTGAGTCCTTTTGACGTATCTAGTGGTGGTGCCTGTGCAGGCTTTGGTCACCTGGTTGTTGACACAGGTTTCTAAATCGGGACTGCCGGTTTTGTACTTGTCGCCACCGCACAATTCCCTTATCGTGACGCCATCGCAGAAATGGGTTCTGGAATCGTATTTCACGCCGCCGCACCAGGATGGCGTAACCACATATACGCGCTGTGCACCTTCATCCAAGCTGCTCTGCTTCGGTTCGCAGCTGTTTTCAGCAGGGTTATAGGGCACGCCGCCGCACAAATAAACGGCTTCGGGGTTGTTGGGGCACTTTATTACGAAAATGCCGCTGCCTTTCAGTTTGTCATCTGTGGAGCAGTTGTCAAGCTGGCCTGTGATTTCTCCACCGCCTATCTCCTGGCCATTGCAAATGATGTTCCATTTGCCATCTGCGTTTTGCGTGCCAATCTTGCAGTACTCCGGTGGGAGTGTGCCTGGAGGGCCTTGAATACCCTGTTGGCCTGCGGGGCCTTGAGGACCTGGGGGGATAGTACCTATTCTGGTCCCCTCGCACATGACATCTAAGCCATCTGCGGCCATGGAGCCTTGTAGTGTGCAGCTTTTTAAGCTACCATCTTTGCCGTCCTCGCCTGAGCATGAAATTGTGAATACCATGGCGAGCGCCATACAAATGAAACTCGCCGCCAATAGAAGAACTCTG
>Ga0268262_10004156_pt1 | contig 15126 bp, 13 predicted proteins | sample TergutNc150P3_FD_190354 | JGI IMG/M metagenome (GOLD analysis project Ga0268262, IMG submission 190354) | Nasutitermes corniger P3 segment gut microbial community from laboratory colony in Florida, USA - Nc150 P3 (SPAdes) (version 2) | ecosystem: Host-associated > Arthropoda: Insects >... | reverse complement strand
GAATCTCTCGGTCTGCAGAAAATTTACACGGTTCACAGGATTGACCGCGAAACTTCGGGGCTGGTGGTTTTCGCGAAAAACAGCGAGACCCACAAGACCCTTTCAATGGCTTTTGAAAACAGGCAGATTAAAAAGCGCTATATAGCGGTCGTTTGCGGGCGGCCTTCATGGAAGGAAACCGCTTGCGACCTCGCCCTTGTCCCTAACGGTAACAAGAAGCACCTTACCATCATCGACAGGTTCCGCGGCAAAAACGCGCTGACAAGCTTTCGCCTTTTGGGAAGCGCTGGAAATTACAGCGTACTCGAAGCCCTGCCTGAAACCGGCAGGATTCACCAGATACGCGTACACCTTGCCTCACTGGGGCATCCTGTTGTCTGCGATGAGCTTTACGGAAACACAAAGCCGGTCCTGCTTTCCGCCATCAAGCGCTCCTGGCGCGGCGACCCATTGGATGAACGCCCGCTTCTCTCGCGGCTGGGCCTCCACGCCGCAGAGCTCTTCATTCCCGATTACGCCGGAAAAGGCGCGGAAGCGGGCCTTGCGCTTAAAGCCCCGCTGGCAAGGGACATGAGCGCCCTTATCCGCCAGATGGAAAAAGCAGCCGGGGAGGAATTTCTCCATGAATATAATTGAATTATTGTTATTTTGTATAAGAATCACAATAAAGAGAATATTAAAACTCTTTAAATCTTTTCCCGTGTTGATTATTTGGGTGGCGATAATTGTCGCTTCTTTTATATACGCAGTTATAATCAAAAGTATTGTGATAAGGCCGAATATACAAACAATGGTAATAATTACGCCATTTCTTGTGCTTATTTCCTTGTTTAAATCCCTGAAAAACTACAATGCAATACCAACCTTGACACAATACTCAAAAAGTATGGCTCAAAATAACTATATTTATATCGCGTTCTTCATCAGACAAGCCTTCGTAAATAATATATGGCTATCGGTCTTTAACTTTATTGTATTCTATTTTACCAGAAACAAGAAATATGCCACCATAACAATAACAGCGACAGTGATTTCTTTTGTTCTGTCTTTCCTGTTAATGTACTTAAAAAATGGCTTTAAAATCAAATACGCAAATCACAAAGAATTAAAACAAAAAAAAATCAGCCCAGTGATAAAAAGCGCGGTATTTGATTTTGTAACTCCTGACTTTCTTGCGGTTGCAATAGTATGTATTGCCTTAGTATTAGTTATTACAATTGAAATCACAAAAAACGGCAATTTACTTTATGAACTGGAAAACCCATTAATATTTTTTATCGGGTTAACAATTATTTTATCCATTGGCTTTGCGGGAATTATCGACTCCATAAATAACATCAACTGGAAGTTTCAGGCAATAATCTCCCCGAATACTTTTAGTTATCATATAAAGCGGACAACGCTTTTTCTTATCGCGGTTTTCGGCCTATTGCTACTGTTCTTTATTTTCATTGGCGCCAGGATTGACGTGATGTTATTGTTCAAATATTTGTATTGCATAATTATGTTGTTCTTTATATCAGTATTTATCGCATTTACAACAGGCAGTATAATAACAAAAGGAATAACATTATTGTCTATTATCGTATTTATCTTATGGGTTAGCACCTTGTCAGCAGGTTTATTGCCGATTTTCGCTATACTTTTTTTTGTCGCATTGATGAAAGCAAAATATGAATACAAGGAATGGTCTTTACTATGATTATATGTGAAAACCTTACAAAATTGTTTGATGCCAATTCCGGCATCAAAGATATTAATCTGCGACTTTCACCCGGAATTATTTATGGAATTATAGGTTACAATGGATCGGGGAAAACGACTTTATTAAACTGTATCGAAGGTCTGTACATTCCAACATCAGGGTCTGTGTCTCACGATAATGTTAAAACAACAAATGATAAAGACTTTCTGAAACATCGTAGAAGAATCGCCTTTCTTCCATCTGATGATTATTTATATCCCCGATTAACTTGCATGGAAAATATAGAGCTGTCAACAATACTAAGAACAGGGAAAAATAAATTATCCCCTGAAACGGAGGAATTAATACGCTATTTTGAAATTGATTCATTCTTGCATAAAAGATTTATGGATTGCTCAACCGGAATGAAAAAGAAGGTACAAATTGTTGCCAGCTTAATTGGTGAAATCGATACCATTATTTGGGACGAGCCGAATGACGGTCTGGACATAATTTCCAATATGAAAATAAAAAGCCTCCTCAAACAGTATAAAAGCAAAAAGAATATCACGATACTGTTTTCCAGTCATGTCATTGAATTTTTGAATGATTTTGTAGACCATTGCGTTTTATTGCATGAAGGTAATATAATTGAAAATAAGGATATGCAGGACATTGAATCGTTGGAAACGTTGTTTCTTAACAATTTACCTCAAAACGTTTTATCAATAAACATATAGGGAAATATGAAAACAGTAATTATTTATGGAATTGAGCACAAAGGAAGCACATACAACGCGGTTCAATTATTTAAAGAAGAACTTGGGATTCATGATGGCAACTTAACCGAATTTTTCCTGCCAAGGGATATGCCGCGTTTTTGCACCGGGTGCAACACCTGCTTTATGAAGGGCGAAAGATTTTGTCCTCATGTGGCTTATGCTATTCCCATAAGAGAAGCAATTAATAACGCGGAATTGATTATTCTTGCAAGTCCCGTATATTTATTCCATGTTACCGGACAGATGAAAGCGCTCCTTGATCATTTTGGATTTCAATTCATGAACCACAGACCCAATAAATCAATGTTTTCCAAAACGGCCCTGGTTGTATCAATAGCCGCTGGCGCGGGTATGAAGTCGGCCATGAAAGACATGACAGGAAGTTTGGAATATTGGGGCGTTAGCCGAATTTTCAAATTTGGTTTCGCTATTTACGCCGCCAACTGGGATGAAATATCCAAAAGGAACAAGTTAAAAATTGAAAGTAGAATCAAAAAGATTTCTAACGCGATTTTGGCAAAAAGTAACAAGGTAAAACCCAATTTGAAAGTAAAAGGCTTGTTTTACCTTTTTAGGATGATGCACAAAAATACTGATTCAATCGCTCATGATAAGGAGTATTGGAAAAATCAGGGGTGGCTGGGAAAGGAGAGGCCGTGGAAGTGATAAACAACGAACCTCTTGAAAAATCAGTAATAATTCCCGTTAATTTTAATACACCTTTGTCTTCCATAATCTATTTTTCCTTTTGTATCATCTCAAAAACTATAAAGGCAATTATTCCAAATGTTACCGATATATCGGCCACATTTAATATTCCTGTTCTTAGATGTCCAATCCCAAAATTCATAAAATCTGTTACTGTAAATTCATTAAGCAATCTGTCTACCAGATTCCCAATCCCGCCGCCAACTATACAAGAGCATATTATTATATGGTGATCTTTTCTCTCTTTAAACATTAAATACAATAATCCAACTATACATATAATTATTGGGATTATAAGCAACACAACATATTTTGCGTAAATATTCCAGTTTCTACCCAAACTTAAAAAAGCGCCGGTATTTTCCGCATAAACTAAAACAAATACATTGCTAAAAAAACTTCTTGAGCCGCTTCCTTTTAAGAATTCAACCGCGAGATATTTAGTGAGCCTGTCAAGAAAATAGTTTATGAAGAATATTCCAAGCGCCATTATAATCTGGCGTTTTCTCTCTATTAATATTTTCATATTAAGCCCTGATAACGCATGACACCCCCGGTAAATCCACGGAACTCAGCGCGTTTCCCACTGCTCCGGTTTTGGAGTCCAAAGGACAGGCAGTTACATTGCCGGAATTCTGATTGGCGATGACAACAAACTCCTCTCTGGGGGAGAGGCAAAAACTTCTTGGGCAGTCTCCATAAACCGGGTAAGAACCTATAAACTGTAGCGAAGAATCCTCGCGTACATTAAAGACTGAGATAAGGTTTTTCCCCCTTACAGAAGCATAAAGCCTCCTCCCGTCTTGCGCAAAATGAACGTCGGCGGCGGTATCTGCCTGGGTGAAAGCTCCTTCGACAAGAGGATACTCAGCCACTTGCTTCAAACCTGTATCCGTCAATTTGTAGCATACCAGGCTTACACCCATTTCCATAACGGCATACAAAAATTCACCGCCTGAGTGAAAGGCCAAATGCCTTGGCCCGCCGCCTGCCGGAGCTTTGACGGCGGGGCTTGCGCTGTCTGGAACGAGAGAACCGTTCTTTTGCTGGTTATAGCAAACCAGGCTATCCGCCCCAAGGTCGGCGGCGATCAGAAGGTTAACCACCGGAGCAGGATTGACCGAGTGCGCGTGTGGGCCTTTCTGGCGGGCTGGATTCGGGCCGGAGCCGGTGTGCTGTATTTCAGCTACAATACCGCCGAGGGAACCGTCGCTTAGAATTTCAACGCCAAAAATATTGCCGCTTTCATAATTGGCGGCGTAAAGAAAGCCGTTCATTTCGGCAATATGGCAGGTACCCGCGCCGGACACCTCCCTGCTGTTCAGAAAGGTCAGCGTGTTGCGATCCCCAACCGAGAAAGCGGAAACTTTCCCCGCCTTTCCGGTTTCATTGGCGGCATACAGGAAATCCCCTGAACGCGACAAAAAAGAGGGATTCTCGCCGCCATAAAATGAATCCTCAAGACTCAATTTGCAGCCGTCTGTGTCAAAACTAAGAAGGTGAATTCCCTTGTCTTTTAAGCCTGAAGTATAGCGTCCGGCATAAAAGGAATAAATCACGGCGAAGTTCTAAAGGCTATTGCTTTCTGGATGTCTCAAAAGCCGCCTCGTTAATCCTGGTGTTGATGTCCGATAAAAGTGTTCGCGCGCTTTGGCCCTTGGCAACGGCGTCCAGGTTATTTCCGGCCTGAAAGCTCTGCTGGGCTTCGTCATAAATCTTGCGCGCCTGGTTCAAGTCCTGAGTAAGGGCATTAAAATCAAGCAGGATATTCGGCACGCTCCTGGCTTTATTGATGGCGTTTTGGGTTTCTGTCAATAAGCTCTTTAAAGCGTCAAGAAGAGCGGACGCTTCTGACTTTGAGCGTTCTTTTGCGGATTGCCCTTCGGAAATGGCCCTTTCGGCGTTGTTGATAGCTTCGATGGCGTATTCTTTTACCGCGTCGTAACGCTTGCTGTCAGCCTCGCTTTCCATTCTGGTCAGGGCGTCTCTTGCGCGAACAACTAAATTTCCGGCGTAGGTAACCGCGTCAGCGTCGTTTTCGGCGCGTGTAACAGCGTCCCGGGCTTTCTGCATTTCTTCCAGAGGAGGCACGGTACAGGCGGAAAAAGCCAAAACCAGAATGAAAACCACCGTTAAAGTGCTAATAATCCTTTTCATCTTCTCTCCTCATACAATAATAGCGGGAAATTGCCGAAAAATAAATAGGAAGCTAATGGCTGTTTATATCACGAAAAAATCATCTTTCCTCCGGTTTTTGATTTCATTCCTGCCTGCCGCGGGAATCGCGGCGCTTCTGTGCCTTTTCCTCGAAGGCCCCCGCCTGAGCCTCATATATGATTTTCTCCTTAATTTACGCCCTCCCCTTCCGATTTCCAGGGAGCTTCTAATCATTGACAGCCAAATTTCTGCCCAGGAATTGGGCGATGGTATCCTTGAACCGGGAGCCGCCGCTTCTCTGCTCTACACAATGGCTGAATTGGGCGGGAAAACCCTGATCATCCAGGTTCCAATTCTGGGGCTTTCAGCGGGCGGAACTGTGGGCGAAGAAGAAATACTTTATCGATTTGACGAAGAATTTTCCGTTTTAAGCAGAAACATCCGCAACCTTTTTGACGCCATAAGGATGGGGTCAGTCGCGCCCGCTGATTCGGCCAGGTTTGTGGGGGAACTGGTTGAGCTTTCAGAAAAGGGGAAGGAAAGGCTGGTTTCCGCCCTTGTCCGGCGGGATGACGGGGCTGTTCTCAATATGGAAAAAGCGGCGGCATTTTTTGGCCACGCGCGGCGTCCGGGAGACCTGCGGGTACAGTTGATAAGGGCGGGCGAAGGCGGAAGGCCGGGAGTGCTGGCGGAGAAAAACGAATACTCAAAAGCCAAAGCCGACCGCGACGGGGTTTTAAGGCGGGTTGTTCCGCTAATGACCGCGCCGGATTTTTCTGAAACCACAGCAAGGGAAAGGACTTCGGAGCACATCATTTACGCCGCCCTAAAAACCCGGTTCAGAGAATCCAATATTGAGGCTGGAAAGTACGGCCCCGTTCTTGCTATGAGGGACGGCCCGGATGAGACAAACAGGATTATTCCCCTGGATCGCAGCGGCGCTGTCCTTTTTGAAAAGCCCCACAAGGGAGAAGATTTCAGGCGCATAGGGATTTCGGATTTTTTGGCCTATGACGAAGCCGACCGCGGCCTTAGGCGACTGCTTTCGGAAGGTGAAGCCCTTGGCATTTTCCAAACCGTTGAAGGCGAAAATAATCCCTGCATTCTTTACGATTACGCCCTTTCCATCAGGGAAGAGCCGTCGTCCAATTTCCCAAACGGGGATGAGGGGAAAAAATTCGCGTGGGTCGAGGCCAGAAACAGGTATTTTTCGAGCCTTGAAAATTTTCTCTACGGCCCTGCCGAAATGACGCTTGTAAAGGGCTATGAAGAAATAATCGCCTCAGAATTCAAGGATAAAAACCCAAAGATAGAAGCAGAGCGCTTAAAAATGTCAGAAATGAGGGATTCCCTGATGCGGACTTTTGTGAACATCAGGGCCAGGCAGGAAGAGGTTTTGAAGCTGAGGGAAAAACTGGAAACAGCCCTTTCTTTGTCTTTTTGTATTCTTGGAAACACCCAGGATGTGGAAGCTTCCGCTCTGTTGGCAAACAGCATCCTCACCGGGCGGGCGGTAAAGCCGGGAATAAATAAATATCTGTTTTTTGGATCCCTATTGGCCGTTTTTTTTACCTGCCTCTTTGTTAAAAGACGTGGGCCGCTTTCCAGCCTGGTTACAGGCTTGTTCTTTTGCCTGCTTTTTGGAGCGGCCTTTTCGTCTTGTTTTATTTTCACCGGCATTTGGTTTGATCCTTTGGTTCCCGCGGCGTCATGCCTGACAGGCGTTTTTGTCTCGATTGTCTGGGCGCTGATTGCAAAAAGCCGTTATTCCAGGCGCTTCCGCCAGGCCTTTGGCCCCTATATTTGCCGTTCCTATCTGAAAAGCGTCATCAAGGCGGGGAAGCCTATTCAGTCTCAGATTATAAACGCCAGAGCGGCGGTTGTTGCTATAAAAAACGCCGATTCGTCCGTCCGGCACGCCAAACAAGTTCTCTTATTCCAGGAAAAAGCCGCGGATATTTTTAAGAAAGCCGGCGGCGTAATCGCCGGAACAGAAGAAGATATGGTTACAGTGTGTTTTGGCTCTCCGCCTGAAAGAATATACCTCGCCAGCCAGAAAGAAACTTCGCCTTATGAAAACAACATCCACGCAAACGCGGCCCCCGCGTTGAGAGCTGTCGATCTGGTTTCCGAAGTTGCCCAGCGCTCAGACTGCGCGTCCTGGCACTTTGGCCTGGATACCGGCAATTGCGCTTTTGTCTGGTCGGCTCTATCAGGCTACATCGCCCTTGGCGCGGCGGTTCAGCAGGCAAAAATTTTCTCGCGAATAGCCGGCAATTACGAGGCCAGAATTATCGTTTCAGGAGCGATTTTGGAGGCCATGGAACTGCCTCTAAAAAAACTGGACGAACTCAGAGCAAAGAATATCAAGGAGCCCTTTTACAAGCTGGCAGTCGGAGGGCAAAACCTATGATCACGTTTGCATATGCATAAGAATTGAACTTATTACCCCTAATAAATTCCCGCCCATGTGTACAATTATGGCATACGCTGTATTGTTTTCATATTTTTCCTGATAATACCCCGCCGCAATTCCCAGAACAAAGGTGAACAAAACTGTTCTTGTTAGTAACATATAATCAGCGCCCGTAGTGATCAAAATAAGATGAACCAGACCAAACGCGACAGCGCTAATGATTACCGGCAAACTTAATCTGAGCTTTATAATTGTAATTCCTTTTTCTTTCAGCGGTTTCAGCGAATTAAGCAGAAATCCTCTAAACAAAAATTCTTCGGCAGTACTCGCTAAAATAAATATAAATAAAAACGCCTGCAAACCGGTCATTTCTTCCAACAACGGATTATTTGCCGCTTTTCCTTCCACCAGATAGGTAATGACTGTCATCGGAATATTGACAATTAACATTATTAATACCCCAATGAAGAACGGCTTAAATATTTTTTTAAATTCCGGTAAAGCAATGTTAAAGTTTAAGTCTTTTCGCATAATCCAAATTGCGATACAGGATAACAAGAGCATTAATAAATGCTGCATAAATGAGCCTGGTATTAACTCAATATCAATGTGTATGTTCACACCAGTAAACACCGACACAAGAAATATAACAGGCGTTAAAATTAATCCTAAAATGATTGTTTTTTTATTGTTCATAAATTTTTCTCCTATTGCGATATTGTACAATGAGGCATTCTTTATGTCAAAATGAAAAATCCGAATGTTTACACCATGGGCATATATTCCAATTGAAACCAACCCTCTTTAGACAATTTCTGCATTTTTTTGTTTCTAAAATATCTTTTCTTTTTCTATAATCAGGGTAAAAAAGATACTCCCGCAATTGATGATGCAGTAATTGTAGTTTTTGTATGAATTTCAACATAGCAACAAGCTCCTCTTATTAAGAACATAGCAAAGGCGGCCTATGTTTATATCATCTTTTGGGTTGATTAACGGTTGATTTAGGGTTGATTTATCGCTATTTAGAGGTATACCCGTGAAAAAGAGATGAGAGTGCGGCAATACTGGAAACGCCAGTTGTTTGATAAATATGTATTAAGTGGGTTTTTACCGTGCTGACAGAAATATTGAGGGCGGCGGAAAGCTGTTTATGCCTGAAATTGCCAGCGAGTATCGCTTCGATGACTTCCAATTCGCGCCTGCTCAAAAGCTGAATGTACGGCTCGTATTGGGCGCCGTTTTCAGCCTTCAAGGATGCCGGGCTTTCAGTTTCAGCTAGACCAGTTTTCAAATTATCTCTTGCCAAAAGCGTATAAAGATACAATAAAAACATCATTATTGACAAAAAAAACGCGCCTAAAAAAGTAGAAATTACAAAAGAAATAGACATCGCGTTTAATACATCCTCATACCACGCGAGAATTACCAAGGGAAAAAAAACAAACAGCAGGTTGAAAATCACATAAAGCTTAAGAGGCGGCTTTAATTTAGTTTCGCGCAGAAGACGCGCGGCAAAAAAACAGCAGGCGGCAATGACAATATTGTTCAAAAAAATAGCGCTGTAATATATATTGGGGTTTTCCTGTAGAAATTCCACATAACTTAGCGAATTAATAAAAGGAGCAACGACAAAAAATATAAAATGACTAATAGGCAAATGCGCTAAATTAATGATACCAAAGGCAAATGAAGCTGAAATAAGCGCCCTTGAACGGTTGTTGCCCAACAGAACGAAAACAAGAAGATAAGACGCGATATGAAAAATAGTAATATCAATTAATGTAACGGAATTTACCTGACCAAACATAACGTATCTCTGCCATAACATGGAAAGGGGCCGACCCAATATCACGGCAACCAAAAGAGCGACAGACCTCCAGCGGGAAGCGGGTTTATTCAGCTTATAAAAAAGGGGATAAAATCCTATTACGCAAATAAGACTTATAAAAAAGCTGGGAATGGCTTAACTCCTTTACGCGCAATTAATATGAAATAAGAAGAACAAGATCATCATACTAATTTTTATAGTATCTATCAATAATTTCCGAGACCGCCTTAATCCGCACAACCCGGCCTCCGCCCAGCTCAGGAAAAGCGCGGTAGCGTTTTCCGTCGTCGGAAAAGGGAGAAGCTTTCTCGCCCGGGAACGGAGGATACCTTGGCTGAGTCCAGGTGAGGCCTGGCGATGAAAGGGACACAGCGGTAGAAGCGGGATTAAAGTGAATAAAGGATTCATGGACACCACGCTCGGAAAGAGGCGCTTCGTCGGTGCATTGAAGGTAACGGATAGTCCCGGTAGTGAAATTGATTGATTGAATTACCGCCGAATGCGACATACCCCCGTCTTGCGCCCTGAAGAGCATAATGTCCCCAGGGCGAAGGTTGCGTATTTCATCTTTTACCGAAATGATCTGGGAACTGCTTGAATTGTAAAAACCTGTTCCCGCGTACCTGGAAGGGTCTTCTCCCCTTGCCACTCCCATGGCCCTTGCAAGCGTACTGCCAAGGTCAACGCCCGCGGTTTTGGCTATGTAGGACTGGATGTGCCATACAAAGCCGGAACAGTCCATGCCGATTAAACCCACGCAGTAAAGATAATTGTAGACATCGCTTTCTTCCAGACCGCGGCCAGTTGTCAGCACGTAGGGTCTGTGAAGCAAGCCGCGGTAAGAGCCGGCTTTCATTCTTGCTATGTCGAAAAGGTCGCGTGACGCTGTCCAGCTCTGGCTGGGAAGATCAAAGATGATCACCTTTTCCCGCCCGTCACATAGCGTCTCTGTGTATTTTTTAAAATCCCCGCTGTCAAGAACCTGGTTGATCTTTTCCCAAAGAAAAGCTGGGTTCCCTTTTCCGCCGCCAAGAAAGCCCCATTCCTCTTCTGTAAGCTTGTCGCGCTCGTTGTCCTGGGCAAAGGGCATACGCAGGTTCATCACCTTGCCGCCCAGAATGCGCGTCCTGAAACACAGCCTGTACGCCTCTTCAATGGCGCGTTCAACCCCGGTACCCCAGATTCGCTCCGGGTTCGAGTAAGCCGCCAGTTTAGATTCGTCGTTCTCCGCGGCTTTGGAAAAGCGGGGCAAAATAGAAACCAATAAAAGAAAGACAAAAAAAGCCCGCCTGCTTTTCATACTCAGTGATGTACCGTCCAATCTACATACTCGATTTCTTTATGTTCAAGATCCCTGAAAAACCGGACTGTGCCGTACTTTAATTCTTCCGCCGCTTCCTCATCACAGACGACGATCGCCTTCTCGTGCATTTGGAGGCAGGAAAGGGGACACCACTGGCTGACCGGTCCTTCAACAGCGGCCTGTAGCGCGCGCGCTTTCTGCCGCCCCGACACAATGATAAGCACCTCCCTGGCGTCCATGACGGTTCCGATACCTACGGTAAGAGCGCACTCGGGCACCTTCGCGGGATCATCGCCAAAAAAACGGGCGTTGACTTTGCGGGTATTATCGGTAAGCTTTACAATCCTGGTTCTGGAAACAAGGGAAGAACCTGGTTCGTTAAAAGCAATATGCCCATTGTTGCCTATCCCGCCCAGGAAAAGCTCGATCCCTCCGGCGGCCCTTATGGCTTCTTCGTAAGCGCGGCATTCCGCTTCCGGATCCGGCGCCATGCCGTCAAGGATGTGGACGTTCTCGCTCTTAATGTCAATCGCGTCAAAGAAATTGTCCTTCATAAAGCGCATGTAACTCTGGGGATGATCCGCGGGGATTCTGTACTCATCCATGTTGAAAGTAATCACATTGGAAAAAGAAACTTTCTTCTCGCGAAAAGCGGCGATAAGTTCCCTGTATATTCCCAGAGGGCTTGAGCCTGTAGGGAGTCCCAGCACAAAAGGCTTTTCAGGGCCTGGGGCAAAGGCGTTTATTCTTTTTATAATATAGTCCGCTATCCAGGGGCAGGCATTTTCGTAATTCTTGTGAATTAACAGGCGCATAATTTCTCCTATTCGCACAAATTCTTTTTGATAACCCCGCGCGCTAACACAACCGTTGTCTTGAAGTTTTTGCTAAAAACAACCAAATCCGCGTCATAGCCTGGGATAATAGCGCCTTTGCTCCGGTAGCGCATTACCTGGGCGGGATTGAACGAGGCGGTTTTTACAGCGTCTTCAAGGCTAAAGCCGAAGTTCACAAGGTTTTGTACGCCCTTGATCATGGTCAGGGCAGAACCGGCTATAACATTATCGGCTTTGCGATGAAAAACCCCGTCCTGAAAGATCACTTCTTCCCAGTTGGCAAAGAAAGGGCCTTCGGACTGTTCGGTTGGTTTCAGGGCATCGGTTATAAGCACGATCCTGTCTATGGACTTGTCCCTCAATAGCAATTTGTACAAGTCCGGGTGTATGTGGAAACCATCAGCGATAATTTCGCAGGACATTTCAGGATGGATAAGAACCGCCCCGACTGCATTGGGGTTCCGGTGTTTCATACCGCTCATTGCGTTGAAAAGATGCGTGCAATGCAGAATGCCAGCCTGCATACCTTCCACCATATTATCGTATTGGGCTTCCGTATGGCCGGCCTGCAGCACGATACCTTTCTTTAAACAGAACAGGGCAAGCTCCCTCATTCCTTTAAGCTCAGGGGCTACGGTCATGTTTACGATCCGGCCTCCGGCGGCTTCCCAGAGCTTCTCCATTAAAGCCAGGTCAACACTATGTACCGTCCCGGCTTTCATAACTCCCAGGCGTTCCGGCGAAATAAAAGGGCCCTCCAGATGAAGCCCCATGATCTGGGCCCCGTCCTCCCTGCCGATGGCCGAGACTGCCGCTTTTACCGCCCCAAGCATCTGCTCCATTTCCATTGGGTAAATGGTAGGGTTAAACGCGGTTACACCGTACTGCACCAAAAGGCGGGACATCTCGATTATAGATTCGGCGGAGCTGTCTTCGGTTCCCCAGCCCCCAAAGCCGTGAATGTGGGTATCGATAAACCCCGGCGCGATAATGGCCTCATTGACATCAATGATCTGGGTTTCAGGGTCAAAACGCTTCTGCTCAAAGCGCTTCTGCGAGAAAACATCCGAAATCTTGCCGTCCTCGACAAATACCGCGCAACGCTCCATCGCCGCGAAACTTGTCATCACCGTGCCGTTATGTAGGCAGATTGAGTTCATAACTCAAGTATAAATTATTATTAAGTGTTATGGTATCAGGGGCTCTAATAAATGCTTTATTTAGGGTAATATTTTTATTATTATATTATTATTAGTAAAAAGAGGTGATTAACTTATGCCCAAATGGTTAAAAAACGCGGTCTTCTACGAGATTTATCCCCAATCGTTTTACGATTCAAACGGCGACGGAATTGGCGACATTCAGGGGATAACCCGGAAACTTGATTATGTCAAAGGGCTCGGCTGCAACGCGCTGTGGCTCAACCCCTGTTTTGACTCGCCCTTCAAGGACGCTGGTTACGACGTGCGGGATTACAAAAAGGTCGCGCCCCGCTACGGCAGTAACGAGGACTTATTTCAGCTTTTTGACGAAGCCCATAAGCGGGATATGCGCGTACTGTTAGACCTGGTTCCGGGACACACTTCCGAAGAACACCCGTGGTTTCTGGAAAGCAAAAAAGCTGTTCCGTGCGCGGAATTAAAAAACCGCTATATCTGGACAGACAGCTGGTTTTTCTGGGGGCTTGAGGGCCTGAAGTTTGTCGCCGGCGAGGCGGAGAGGGACGGCTGTTACATTATCAACTTTTTCAAATCACAGCCCGCCCTCAATTACGGTTTCCTCGAACGCCGCGAAAAATGGCAGTTGCCGCCCGAACACCCGGACTCTATCGCCACGCGGGAAGCCCTCAAGGACATTATGCGGTTCTGGCTACGGGGCGACAAAGGCCGCGGCTGTGACGGGTTCCGCGTGGACATGGCCGATTCACTGGTGAAGTTTGACAACAACGAAAAAAGCGCCACGAGCGCTATCTGGCGGAATATACGCGAAATGCTTGACGGCGAATTCCCCGAAGCTGTAATAATCTCCGAATGGAGCTGCCCGCCTCTTTCAATTAAGGCGGGCTTCCACGCGGACTTTCTGCTGGATCATGGATTTAGCGGATACCGCAGTCTGGTTCGTCATTTCGAAGACGGCGGCAAGGATAACAGTTACTTTAAAAAAGACGGAAACGGCAGTATTACGTGGTTTCTCGATCAGTATATGCCCTGGTACGAAGCCACGAAGAACGACGGCTTTATCAGCATGATAAGCGGGAACCACGACACACCCCGCGTCAGCCATAGTCTTTCGCCGCGTGAACTTTCTCTTTTCTATGCCCTGCTCTTTACCATGCCGGGCGCGCCTTTCCTTTATTACGGCGATGAAATTGGAATGCGTTACCTTTACAAGCTCCCCACAAAAGAAGGCGGCTATAGCCGCACCGGCTCCCGTTCCCCCATGCAGTGGAATTCAGGCGCAAACGCCGGTTTTTCAAGCGCCTCGCCGGAAAAGCTTTACCTGCCTGTCGACGCTGAATCCGGCGCGCCTGACGTTGAATCCCAGGAGAAGGACCCGCGGTCGCTCTTAACTACTGTTAAAGGCTTACTGCGTTTGCGTAACAGCAACGAGGAACTCGGATCAAAACCAAACCTCCAAATACTCCACACAGGCATTCCGGACTCAGGGTCAATGGATAGAACATTCTTCTATAAACGCGACGCTTTTATCCTAGGACTCAATCCAGGCTCAAGCGCTGTAAAGGTTTCGCTCTCGGTTCAGAAAACTCCCGAACTCATATACTTCATTGGCGACTGCGGAATTGAGAATGGAATTTTTAAACTTGAACCGCAGAGTTTCGGCGTGTGGAAATGTTAATTTTTATCTTGACCCAGCGGAAAACAAAGACAATAATTATACAAAGGAAAAAAAAGGAGGCTTTTATGAACAATTCCATGATTAAGAGAAGTATTGCTTTATTTGCGGTGTTTGCTATCATCGCGCTGTGTTTTGCTGCCTGCGACAGCAAGCCCGTTGAAGACCCCGCGCACAACTACCGCGTAACCGGGCATTTTGCCGATTGGGGTTCCAATTACGCGAGCCAATTTATGATGACCTGCGTTTCCAAATCTGACCCAAGAATCAAAGCCCTCAAAGCGGCGCTGAAAGACGCGGATTACGTTTATCTGTATGAATATACGCCCAATTTGTCCAAGTCGGCGGGCTGGAATGTTGAATATTCCGGAGCGAACATAAAACTTGACGGCGTTTACGCGGTAAAACTCATCAGGCTAAATCCGGATTCCCTGGAATCAAGCGGCTGGGCCTATGACATGTGGATACCCAGCACCGAAGCCGGCGGAGTCAAAAACCTTTCGCCCGATACTCTGTTTGTGCCGAAAGATCGCAGTGACGAAGAGCGCGACGCGGC
>Ga0268262_10004155_pt1 | contig 15129 bp, 12 predicted proteins | sample TergutNc150P3_FD_190354 | JGI IMG/M metagenome (GOLD analysis project Ga0268262, IMG submission 190354) | Nasutitermes corniger P3 segment gut microbial community from laboratory colony in Florida, USA - Nc150 P3 (SPAdes) (version 2) | ecosystem: Host-associated > Arthropoda: Insects >... | reverse complement strand
AGTTCATGCTATGATATTACCATCAAAATAATAATTTAAGAGACAACCCGTTTGGTTGTAATTAGGAGTTTATATGAATATTATTAACGCGATAATACTTGGTATTGTTCAGGGACTGACGGAATTTTTACCTGTCAGCAGTTCGGGTCATCTTGTGCTTTTACAAAAAATATTTAAGATAGAAGAACCTTCTTTATTTTTTGACACTATGCTTCATGTGGGCACATTGATCGCTGTTGTAACTGTATTATGGAAAGATATTTTTGAAATCTTAAAAAAGCCGATCCAAAAACTGACGGGTTTTCTTATTCTGGCGACAATTCCCGCTGTCATTGCAGCTCTTCTGTTTAAGGACGCTATCGAAGAAATTTTTACAACGGGAAAATTGTTAGGCGTTTGTTTTTTAATTACCGCCATTCTTTTAGTTACCGCAGAATTGCTTTCAAGGCGTAAAAACGCAAACGCCGCCGCTACGGAACCGGACGAAAACGGCGCAAAGATGACTTGGCTTCACGCATTATTTATCGGCGTAATGCAGGCGCTTGCCATTCCCCCGGGTATTTCAAGATCGGGGGCGACGATCAGCGGATCGCTTTTTTGCAAACTTGACCGCAACTTTGCGGCTCGTTTTTCGTTTTTAATGTCTATTCCCGCAATTCTTGGCGCTGTTGTTATGCAAACTAAAGATTTGGTTAAACATGGCTCTGCAGAGGGCGCGCACTTTGGAACTGCGGCTATTATTGCAGGAACGATAACATCGGCGGTTGTGGGATTTTTCGCTGTTAAGTTTATGTTGAAGATTATTAGGGAGAAATCGCTTTTTGGGTTTGCGATTTATACGGGGGCGTTGGGAGTGATTGTTTTGGTTTTGCAAATGACGATGGGGTTTTAAGTACGGATTATTTATAGAAGAAGATTTCACACAAAGGACACGAAGGAAGAGAAGGACACAAAGAGGGAAGAATTTTTACCACGAACATCACGAACCAGCACGAACGGCGACCAGATATGTGTTAATAAACAAAAATTCTATGACAAACGCTCAAGCGTATACCTTTTAGATCATATTAAAATATTGAAATGCTTCTTTAATTAATGGTTTTTTATTCTCGGGACACGGATTTTTACGATTGTTTTTGGATATTCTATTTGGGGCTTTTCGAGGTTTAAGACCATGTAATTCTTTCATATGGGCTATCCAACACGACTTAACTACACAATCATGTTTTTCTTTTACATATTTACTGATTTGTTTATAAGTTGCCATTTATATTCCTTTTATTTATTTAAATTTGGGTAACAGGCACTATGCGTTACCATAATTATCTTCCTACTTTAATCAGCAGGCAAATTTCCATTAATTTTTGATCTTATATACCAGTTTTTTCCCTCAATTAATATATCCCACTGTCCTGAACTTTTTAGTTTATTTATTAATTCTGAATCTATAACATAAATTAGTACACTATTATAATTTCCTTTAGACGAAATTGTACTTCCCCTATATGTTGTAGTAATACCGTTATTTCTTAACGATATTGTAACTGATTCATTAAGAAAACCAGTTGCAGGGTGAAAGACTAAATCACCTATTGTTTCACTATATATGGCAAGAACATTTCGCAATTCATTTGATGGTGTATAAGCAAAACCAGTAGTTACTGATATATCAGTATTTCCATGTGCTATTCCATTTGAGCGTTGAAAATATACATATCCTGTTATATCACCCCAATTATTTTTTATTGTGTCCCTAGTCCAATTTTGAGTAAAAAGTTTAGTTGTCGTTAAAAGGCTAAATATTACCACAAGGACAAATTCGAAAATCATTTTTTTATTTTTCATATATATCTCCTAAATATTTTATTTGCGCCAACAACGCATTTCTTATTATAATACCAAAAATTAGATATTGTCAATAGTATATTTAATATTATCATATGTAAAATATATGCCTTAAATATTACCATAAAAGGTAATTATGGCTGAAAAAGCACTGGCTATACGAAAAACTCTAGCAAACAATATCAAACGATTTCGAGAAATGGAGAATATGACCCAAGAAAATCTTGCGGAAAAGGCTGGGATTTCTACGCCTATGATGTGCGATATTGAAGGTTGCCGAACATGGATAAGCGATAAAACTTTGGCTAGACTTTCAACAGCCTTAAAAATTGAAACATACAGGTTATTTATCCCCGATGAAATAAGCGAAGATGATAAATCCAAACTACTGGCAAAAGAATTTACCCAAGAATTCTTAAAGGTACAAAAAACCTATAATAATGATATAGAAAAAATTTTGAAAAAGAGGGGTTTACACTAAAAACGTAATAAAATCCTTCCCTCTTGTTCGTACTGGTTCGTGTGGTTCGTGGTAAAAATTCTTCTCTCTGTTATTTACTCAATCCCAGAAGCGGTCGCGCGGTAACTTCGGCGGAAAATTCCCCTACGTTGGGGTTTATATCCCCCGTTATCAAATCATAGGCGGCAACCCTGAAATAATAAAGCGTTCCGTTTTTCAGCCCATCAACATAAAAACTGTTTGTTAAGCCGACATCTATCGGGGATGCGCCGGAAGCTGAGTCGGTTCCAAAAAGTTCTCCGCGGACGGGGCTGTAATAGACAAGATACCCTGCCGTACCGGCGGTGATACTTTGTTTCCATTTCAACTGAACGCCCCCGTCGTATGCGGCGGCTGTTAAATTGCGCGGAGGCTGGGGCGGTTCTCCCTGATTAAAAACAATGTGTATCTGTTCAAGGTAGGGACTACATTCGCCGTCCGAGGAAGGGTAAAAATCTACGGCTATTTGCGCGTAACGTCCGCTGACGCCTTTTATATCGCTGCCTGGCGTAAACATGACCCAGGGAGTGTTTCTTAAAAGATAGGGATTTTCTCCGGCGCGGATAAAGAAATTCATCTCCCCGTCGTCGGAAAATTTAAACCTTCCGTTCTCGCGGTATTCGTTCTGTACTTTCGCGCCCCTGATGCTTGTTCTGCCGCCCGACGCGTTAATTTTTACGACGCCGCTTGCGTTGGCTCCAAGATCAATGGCTCGTGTCTCAATCCTTCCGCCGCCTGCGGCGTATCTTTGAATCGAAGAACGTCCGGCGCAGATACTGTGAATCTTAACTTCGTCAAGAAGCCCGGAAAAACGCTCGCAAAGCAGGAATCTTCCGTTACTGCCGAGTACAGGATTATACACCTCGCCGTTTTCGCGTCCTGTGGATGTAGCGTAAACAATCGCTTCGCTTTTGTTGTCTACAATATACTCTATCATTCCCGTCGTCGCGTCGAAACGGATAAGATGATGGCTCCATGTTTTTGGAATAATCGGTGTTAAATTTGTAAATTCAATATTCTGCTTTTTTGAATCGTTTACGGAAGTAAAAAAATTAGTAAAAGACCAGCTCATTTTATTTTTCGCGACAAAACAATCTATCCGTTGTACGCGGCTTGCGTTGTCGGGAAGCGTCGAAAACCATGTAAATATCTGCTCGCCGTTTTCCATATTAAGCGGATACATCCAAAATTCGATGGTAAAGTCCTTAATACGATTACCGGACGAAAAAAGCGCGTTACGGCTTTGCGGTTGAATAACAATCGGTGTGGAAAGCGAGTCATGTCCGCCATGCACAAAATACGCCGCGCCTGCTCCGGCTCTCGCAAGAACGCTGTCTGCGATTTCAACTTGCGGCGGAACGGAAAGACTGTAATTGCCGACGCTGTCCCTAAAAAGCGTCGGCGTTTTCTCGTCGAATGAAATAGCCAAATCCAGAGCGTGTTCCGCCAAAGAGGAATACTTCCCAAAAACGCCGTCCGCCGTCTGATACCCGGCGACAGATGTAACCGCCGATGAAGCAAGGAGCAACACGGGGTGGGGTCGAATCGATGCGGTCTCCGTAATTCCGTTCCTGCTTTCCGCGATATTCCAGGCTTTTTCTCCGCCGAAAGAGAGCGTCTTCTCCCCAATTGCGCTGATACTACCGCAAACAAAGAGGAAGATGTATACTGTATAAATGAAAATAAGTGCTTTTTTCATGGTTTTTCTATATATCGGCATAAATTGATATGAATAATCAGATAAATTCGGAAAAATTAACTGCCCTTAAAGCCGCCGCTCTGGACGCCCCGCCGGAACCGGGGGTCTATATAATGAAGGATATTAACGGGGAAATCATCTATATCGGCAAGGCTAAATCGCTAAAAAACAGGATAAAGTCGTATTTTTACGGTAAAAAGGACACAAAGACCACCGCGCTTCTCCAGCGTATCAATTCGTTCGAGACCATTATTGTCCAAAGCGAGTACGACGCCTTTTTGCTGGAAAATACGCTGATCAAGCAGCATTCGCCGAAGTACAATATCAGCCTGAAAGACGGTAAATCATACCCTCTTATTCGCATAACGCATGAGGATTTTCCGCGTATTTTCCGCACGCGCATAATAATACAGGATAAAAGCCTTTACTTCGGACCGTTTCCGAATATGCAAAGCGTAAATACGATGATGGACTTAATCGACAAGCTTTATCCTCTGCGTAAATGCAAAACGATTAAAAAAAACGGACCGTGTATGTACTACCACATCGGACGCTGTATGGCTCCCTGCCGCGGAAAAATCAGCGTTGAAGATTATTCCCTTCATATACAGCGCGTGCAAAAACTGCTGTCAGGTGAAACCGACGCGTTGATTATCGATCTTACCGCCAAAATGCACGAAGCCGCCAGAGCTATGCACTTTGAACAAGCCGCGCAAATAAGGAATACGATCAGGGCGATTGAAAGTCTTACGAGGGAAGAAAGCTATGTGGAAGATTTAAACCCCGAAGACAGGGATTATATCGCGTGGGCGGCAAGCGGAGTATTTGCCACATTCACCGTCTTTTCCATGCGCGGCGGCAGAATGACAGGCAGAGACCTGTACCGCACCCGTTCCGCCGCCGATGAATGGGAATCGCTGGAAATTTTCATAACCTCGTATTACGAACCTTCGCGCCGTCCGCCTGCGAAAATTTTTATTCAAAATTATATTTCACAAAATACGGAATTAATACAAAACTGGTTTAAGGAGCGTTTTGGTTTTGAGCCGCAGTTACTCGCCCCTGCGGAAAACCACCACACGGTAATTATGGCGATGGCAAAACAAAACGCGGCGGAAGATTTGCGGAAAAGACTGAAAGAAAGAGGCGCTGGTCCTGCCATAGATGAATTAATGCGCGCACTGAATTTGAAATCGAGACCGGAACGAATTGAAGGCTTTGATATCGCGCAGTTAGACGGAAAACACCCCGTCGCTTCGTTAATTTCTTTTAAAAACGGAATTCCCGACAAAAAGAATTACCGCTATTTTAAACTGCGCACAGTTATCGGAATAGTAGACGATTTTGCCGCCATGCGCGAAGCAGTCAAGCGGCGTTATTCGCGTCTTATCCGCGAAGGGAAAGAGCTTCCCGATCTAATACTCGTAGACGGCGGCATCGGACAGGTAAACGCCGCGAAAGGAGTGTTAGACGAACTGGGAGCGGACTGCGGTCTTGTCGGTCTTGCCAAACGCGAAGAAGAGCTATGGCTACCTGCGGCGAAGGAACCGCTGGTTTTATCGAGGCAATCGGAAGCGTTAAAAGTTTTACAGCATGTCCGCGACGAGAGCCATCGTTTCGCCACAGGTTTCAATCAGCGTCTTCGCTCAAAAGACCTTTTCTTTCCCATACTGGAATCCGTGGAAGGAGTCGGACCCAAACGCGCGGCGGCAATAATGAAAGAATACGAATCAATAGCGAACATCGCCGCCGCAGACCCGTCGGAAATAGCGGAACGCTGTCAAATAAGCGAAAATACCGCCAGAGCGGTGCGAGCGGTGGCTAGGTTGGAGGCGGGGAATACTTAAGAATTTTTAACCCGCTAAACATATTTGCGCTTTTAGAATGCGGCACAGTTTGTCCGCGTCAATCTTGTCCGTTGACGGATTTTCGTCCTTCGGTTCGCGGTTTAAGAACTTTGCCGGTATTTTTCCAAAAACACTTCTAGTCTGCGCATGGCGTCTGTAAGGGTGGCTTTGTCGGGGAGGAAGACGATACGGAAGTGATCGGGGTCTTTCCAGTTGAAGCCTGTCCCGTGGACAAGGAGCAGGCGCTGGCTGTGCAGTAAGTCCAGCATAAACTTTTCGTCGTCTTTTATATTAAAGCGTTTTATGTCTACTTTCGGGAAACAATAAAGTGCGCCTTTGGGGTTCACTACGGAAAGACCGGGGATTGCGTTGACCATGCTGACGGCTGTGTCCCTCTGCTCTTTCAATCTGCCCCCGGGAAGGATCAGGTCTTTAATACTCTGGTAACCGCCGAGCGCGGTTTGTATGCCGTATTGAGCGGGCATGTTGGGGCACAGACGCATGCTTGCAAGCATATCAAGCCCTTCGACGTAACCGGCGGCGCATTTCTTGTTTCCGGAAAGAACCATCCAGCCTGCGCGGAAACCTGTCGCGCGCCACGCCTTGCTTAATCCGTCAAAAGTGACTGTTAAAATGTCCGGCGCTATTGTAGAAAACGGAGTGTGCACCGCGCCGTCGTAGGTGATACGGCTGTAGATTTCATCGGCATATACGATTAAATCGTTTTCTCTGGCAATTTGCGCGATTCCTTCAAGGATAGAACGGTCATATACTGCGCCTGTCGGGTTATTGGGGTTGATCACTACTACCGCCCTTGTCTTCGGAGTAACCTTAGAGCGGATGTCGTCTAAAACGGGATTCCAATCCGACAATTCGTCGCAGAGATAGGGAACAGGTTTGCCGCCTGCAAGAGTTACGGCGGCTGTCCACAGCGGATAATCCGGCATGGGGATTAAAACCTCGTCGCCTGAATCAAGGAGAGCCTGCATCGACATCGATATTAATTCGCTTACTCCGTTCCCGATAAAAATATCATCGATTCCTACGTCCATTACTCCCTTGGACTGGAAGTCCTGCATCACGGCTTTACGCGCGGAGAAAAGACCGCGCGACTCGCCGTAAGCCTGGGCGTTTTGTAAATTGACAATCATATCGTGGACAATTTCGTCCGGCGTGTTTAAGCCGAAAGCGGCTGGACTGCCTATATTGAGTTTTATTATTTTAAAGCCTTCTTCTTCGAGCCGCCTTGCTTCCTTGAGTACCGGTCCGCGTATGTCGTAACATACATTTTCCAGTTTTGAAGATTTTTCTATGTTTTTCATTTATGTTTCTTCTCCGAATTACCGTTTATACCCGGCAGGTCGGCGTAAAGCGGCGGATCCGCGGACTCCTGGCTGAATAGCCATTTACCGGCGTCGTTAATATATTTACTTATTATCGCGATATGTATTTCAGCTGTCAGTCTGTCTTTTTCTTTCTGCCAGTTCTCAAGACTGCTGAGCGCGTTCCTTACGCGTTCACGACCGTTATCCGCCGTCTCGCGGCAATTTTTGGAATCTAACGAATGTTTTTCTATTGTGTTCCGCAGGAAATAAGCGGAAAGCCCTGTTATAAGAATACTGTCGGAGGTAACAGCCAGCGATAAAAATTCAGGCTCAGCCTGTCTAAAGCTGCCGTTTAAAAGCTGCGAAAAACCGTAGAACCACTGCACCCATTGTTTGTCGTTTTTTCCGCATTTTCCAAGATAGTTTTTAAAAAAGAGAACCGCCTCATGGTGATCGCCGCTTAAAACCCTCGCGGCTCCGAAAATCAGCACGTTTTTGCTGATTATAGAGGATTTTGCCGCCAAAACCTTGTTTTCCAGCTTTAAAACCGACTGGAAGTCCGAAATTACCAGATAAGAACTAGCTAAAAGCCTTATATAACGGTCGGTATATCTGCCTTTTGAATAGACTTTTTTCTCTAAATAGTACGCTAAAGCAGGCCAATCCTCTCTTTCCAGAAGCGAAAACAGCCGATAATTAATGAAGAAAAATATACTCATGCCAATAAGGAGAACAGCCATGAACAAAAGCAGCGGTAAAGTAATGTACTTAAAAGTTACCGCGTTTCTATGTCCTGAGATTATCATAGGCAGTAACGACGTGGTTAAAACGACAACTATGATTATTACGCCGAATATGATTATCAAATATTTAAATTTCAATGAAAATTCTCCTAATAACATATATAATAGAAGAAAGCTTATGTTACGTCAACAATGCCGGATTTGTTATTTGTTCCGGGGGGAAAAATGAACAATTTTAATGTAAAAGAAATTAAAGCAACCTGTTATTTCTCAAAACCTGTTTACCTTGATAAAGCGTTTGTGCTTACCGTTCCGGAAACCCCCTTTTCAGATGATTTATTAAAACTGCTGGATAAATGGAATTTTAAGGTTATATACAGCGAAGGCGAAACCAGTAACGAATACACCAGAACCGGAGAAGTTGTCAAGCATACTTCGGAAGTATCCGGCGGAGTCGGGATAGGAATGGTAGCCGGGATTTCCCAGCAGACGGATTTTGACAAGTTAAAAAAAGCGGAAGAATTTTATACGAGTTTTCTTTTCTATGTGGAGAATATGTTTGTTAAAGCGTCTGTGTCCGACGAGCTTGATGAAAGAACCGTAACTGAAAAAATTAAAGAGATAGCCGAGTACATAAAAGAGGATCGCCGTTTTTTAATGAGGGTCTTAAAAAATATCGAGCCTGCGGAGGGAAAGAACTATCTTGCCACACATTCGGTGCGGACGACAATACTTTCCATGATAATCGGCACATACCTTAAACTGCCGACTTACCGTTTGATAGAGCTGGGAGTCGCCGCGCTTATGCATGAAGCCGGAATGTTAAAATTACCGTCAAATATTTATTTGAACCAGAGAGCGCTTAATCCTGTTGAGCAGAAAGCGATCGCCACTCATCCTATTCTTGGTTACACTATGCTGAAATCTTTTAACTTTCCGCTCCCCGTCTGCCTAGCCGCGCTTGAACACCATGAACGCGGAAACGGAGGCGGTTATCCGCGAAGACTGCCCAACGAAAAAATCAGTTTGTACTCAAAAATAATAGCCGTTACGTGCTCATACGAGGCGTTAAGTTCCAAGAGACCGTACAAAGAAGCGAAAGACGGTTACACGGGCATGTTAGAGCTTTTAAAGAACGAGGGCAAACAATACGACGATACTGTCGTGAAAGCGCTTGTTCTGTCTCTGTCGATTTACCCAATCGGTCTTTATGTGCTTTTATCAAACGGGAAAAAAGGTCAGGTTGTAGACGTAAACCCCGAAAACCCACGCTTCCCGATTGTACAAATTTTTGACGAGTTCACGCCCGACGGAAAAATAAAAACAGTACAAACCGCTCCCGACATACTTACGATTGTACGTCCGCTTAAACGCAACGAGATAGGCAGCTGACATGGAGCCTTATTTATCTGTTTCAATATTAATCACATTTGCGCTGATTATTTTAAGCGGAGTTTTTTCTCTTTTTGATTTCGCTTTAAGCTTGTGCAGAAAAACCCGTTTGGAAAAAGAAGATTCAAAACGCTACAAGGCTGTTCTTAAAGCAATTGAAAATCCGCATAACTTATCGCTTTCATGCCGTTTATGGGGAAACATACTAAAAGTTATTGCCGCTTTTTCCGCTGTAGTAACTACAGTCATTTTATGTCTTAGACACCGCGATAATTTTTTAATTTTACCGCTTTACGCGGCGTTATCTGCAATAATTCTGGGCGTAATTATCACACTGCTTAGCGACAGTCTCCCGAAACTGCTTGCCGCTACAAAGCCCGAAAAAATAGCCGCGTTTCTTCTGCCTGTCATGAAGTTTTTTTCTTTTTTCATGCTGCCGTTTACACTGCCTGCGATAAAATTTAAATCATTTTTTAATTCAAAAGTCCGCCCTGAAATTGACGACAGCAACATTACAGGGGAGGAGCTTCAGGACGAATTGCGTAACACGCTTATTGAAGGCGAGAAATCCGGCGTTGTTGAAAACGGTGAACGCGACATGGTAGAGGGCGTTTTCTATCTTGGGGATCGCCCTGTGCGCGCCTTTATGACTCACCGTTCTGAAATTCAACTGCTTGACATTAACGCCCCTTATGACGAAATCCGCGCGAAAGCGGTTGAATACCGCGAGCAGAGATGTTTCCCGGTTGTAAACGCAAGCCCCGATGAGATTGTCGGCGCGGTTTACACGGAGGACATTATTCTTGATTACGCGTTAAACGCTCCTCTGGGGTTACGCGCAATAATGAAAAAAGCGCAATTTATTCCCGAAACAATGCCTGCCATTAAAGCGTTTGAATCTTTTAAGCAAGGGCGGTCAAACTTCCTGTTTGTCATGGACGAATACGGCGGACTTGCCGGGCTTCTTTCCATCACATCGTTAGTCGAAGAAATTGTCGGCGAGCTTTCTATTTCCGCCGCAAGCGAGGAACAGCTTTTACATCAGGAAGACGGCAGTTTCTTAGCCGACGGCATGCTCAACATTGACGTTGCGGCAAAAGCGCTTGGTCTTACCGGTTTTGGAGAGGAGAAAGATTTCCACACTCTTGCCGGGCTTATTCTGTATATAGCCGGTGAACTTCCGCGCGTCGGCGACAGTTTTAATTTTCAGGGATATAAGTTTAAAGTAGCAGCTAAAGACGGTAACAGGATTGATAAAATCCTAGTTACAAAATTGCCTGTTCAGGAATGATACCGAAGAATTCTACCGCTAACCAGATAACATTTACTATATTACTAATTTTATTCCGCACTCGCCCGCGCATTTTATTCATTAATTAAGGAATTATTTAACTGTGAGGCATTTCCGCATAGGGGAAATCCCCTATAAAGCTGTCTATATTAAACGGTCGATTGACAATTATTTTATACAAGGTAAATAACGTCTTGTTTAATGAAATATTACCATAATTTTTATGCTTTGTAAAGAAAAATTTTAAAAAGAATACAAAACGCAACATAGGGGATTTCCCCTATAAAACTGCTAGGTTATATGACCGTTTAATCTATCGTCTTTATAGGTGAAAAGTCAAGGAGTGTGTTTTATGAAAAAGATTTTTAAGGTAATCGGGATTATTGCCATTGCGGCGGTAATCGGGTTCGCTCTGACAGGCTGTCCAACGCCGGACGACAACGGAACCACAGGCGGAGACAGCAACGGCACAACGCCGACCATAACCCATACCCACGTATGGGGCGCATGGACAGTAACAACACCTGCGACTTGTGTAGCAAAAGGAGTAGAGACACATACTTGCACCCTTGACGCTACGCACAAAGAAACACGGGAAACAGCGATAGACCCCGAAGCGCATGACTGGGAACTGTTGGAAGGAACAGCGCCGACCTGTACAACAGACGGAAACGGAAAAGAAAAATGTAAACTCTGCGAAATAGAAGAAAACGGTGTTCTGCCGAAACTCGGGCATGACTGGGGAGAATGGATACAAACCAAAGCCCCCACCGAAACCGAAGACGGACAGGAAGAAAGAACCTGCGCCCATGACGCTACACATAAGGAAACCAACGCAATAGCCGCGCTTAATCATACGCACGACTGGGGCGACTGGTCGGTAACAACTCCGGCGACTTGTACAGCCGATGGTGAAAAAGTAAGAGTGTGTAAGTTGAACGCAACGCATAAAGATATAGAGGACATAGACGCGCTCGATCATGATTGGAACGACTGGGAACAAACAACAGCGCCCACTTGTACAGCGGCAGGTGTAGAAACCCAAACATGTAAACGTGACGCATCACATAAAGAAACACGCACAGGAGCGGCGGCTCTCGGACACAGCTACGCATGGGTAACGACAACCCCTGCAACTTGTTCAGCGGCAGGAGTAGAAACAGGAACCTGTACCCGTGACGGAAATACCACGACACGAGGCATAGCCGCATTAGATCACAACTATCAATGGCAAGCAACAACACCAGCCACTTTAACATCGGAAGGAATTGAAACGGAAATCTGCACCCATGACTCAACGCATACAAGAGGCACACGCACAAGTGATCCGCTTCCCATAACAACCGCCGAACAATGGAACACCGCCACCGCCGAAATCTCAGGCGGAGGCAACGACAAAACTTATGACATCAACGTAACAGGCAATTTTTTCATTCCGGGATATTCTTCTGAAACCTTCGGCAATGTTACAGGCATTACCGTGAACATAAGAGGAGCAGGCACAATAACTTTAACCGCAGGTTCTACGGGCAGTTTGCTCAATATTAGTACAAACCAAACAGTCAGCTTAAAAGACACACACCTTAAAGGACATTCAACTAATAATACTTCGCTTGTTTATGTTGGCGGAACATTCAACATGACAGGTGGTACTATCTCAGGTAACACTAACACTAAAAGTTCCAGTTCCTCCTACGGAGGCGGCGGAGTATTAGTTGTTTCTGGCGGAACCTTCAATATGTCGGGAACAGCGGAGATCAGAGATAATATAGCTAACGGCGTTAATGGCGGAGGAGTGTGTTTAAACTCATTCTGGAACCAAGATGCAACATTTAACATGATGGGCGGTACAATCACGGGAAATACAGCCATAAGAATCGGCGGCGCATTATTCTTATTCGAAGGTGGTAGAGGCGGCGGGATAGGCACTGGAGATTATGATATATCTTCCGGCGCTAGTTCTCTCAAAAAAACTTTCATCAACATAACAGGTGGAACCATCTCTGACAATTACGCCGCAGTCGGCGGAGGCGTGGCTTTCCATGAGGGAACCTTAACTATGTCAGGCGGAACCATCTCAGGCAACCACGCAACAGGAACAGTCGATAACAACTACGGAGGAGGAGGAGTGTATTTATACACCTGTTTCTCCGAAACCACATTCAACATGACAGGCGGAAACATCTCAGACAATATTGCCAGCAACAACGGTGGCGGTGTACTTTTTTACGACGGTGGAAAAAATAATATTACCTTCGACATGACAGGAGGAACCATAACTGGTAATAGTGCCGACAATCGCGGCGGTGGAGTGTTTTGTAATGGCGCTTCTAAAACCTTTTTTTATCTGGGAAGTTTGGATTTTATTTTAAACAACACCGCTAGCGCTACAGTAAACCCAGGCAATCAGGCATCTTTAGCATTAATCGGTAATTTCTTGATAAACGGAAGTACACCGCCAGATAGTATAACAGTTAATGTTGCAAGCAAGGTCTATAGGTGGTAGTAAGTAAAACGCAATAATGTGGGTAGCGGATAGAGTTTCTATTCACTACCCACTAATCACTAAAAACTAATTACAGGAGATTAATAATTTAAAGAGCGTAAAAGATTTATGCCCAATAAAAGTAACACAGGCAGGGCAAACTGCGTGATGGAAAAACATTTTCTGGGGCTCTTAGCCGGAGGAGACTTCTGCAAGAGGCTCCGTAGGCGGCGTTCCCCCAGAGTTTTTACAGCACGCAGTTTGCCCTGCCCACGGAACAAAATCTTTAGGCATACATCTTGCCCTCACTTCTCTTGTATGTTCCGCCTGACACACAAATCATTTAAATAATAAACTGCTCAGGGATTTTCAGCGACTTGGCGATGTTTCTCATTTCTTCCAAAGTTTTTTCGTTGACGGGAATGCTTCCGTTTTTGCGCTGAGCCATTAACTGCGTCGATTTTTCCCCGTGCGTGTAAATCCTTGTCTGTCCTTCCGCCTTTTTGCTGTCGCGCAACTCCTGCAAAAATTTAGACATCCCGGATTTTATCGCGGTCTTATCGCCGAAAATGCCGTAATCAACAGCCATGAAGTAGTGGCAAATGCCAGTGTGCCCGGGTTTCCTGTTTACATGATTCGATGTAAGACCGCCTGAAATTACGGCGGAAAAAAGATCGACAATAATGCTCAGCCCGTAACCTTTGTGTCCGCCGTTCAGCGTACCCATTCCGCCGAGCGGAGTAATGCCTCCGCCGGCTTTCGCGATTATATTGTCAACTACGACAGCGGCGTCCGTGCACGGATGCCCGTTCGCGTCAAGCGCCCAGTGTTCGGGCAGGGGCTGACCGTTTTTTCTGTAGACTTCAAGTTTTCCGCGCGGAACGACCGTTGTTGACGCGTCATAGGAAAAGTGGTAAGGCTCGGCTGGCATTGCAAGGGCGATGGCGTTTGTACCCGTCATCGCTTCAGAGCCGAAAGTGGGAACGCAGATCGCCTCGGTATTTGTCATGCAGACGCCCATTAAATCCTGATCCGACGCCATTTCCGTGTAGTAGCTCGCGATGCCGTAATGGTTGGAGTTGCGGACTGTTACCATGCCGCAGCCGCTGTTACGCGCTTTCTGGATTGCCAGCTTCATCGCGTGCACGCTTGCAAGCTGACCCATCGCTTTGTTCGCTTCAAGGCAGGCGGAAATTCCCGTCTCGTGCACAATGTCAATTTTCGCTTTTACGTCCACCTGCCCGGAAGTTATTTCGTCGTGGTAGCGCGAAAGCCTGTGAATACCGTGAGATTCAATACCGTAAAGATCGGCGCGAAGAAGAACGTCGGTTATAATTTCACTCTCGTCTTTGGAAAATCCGTAAGCCTGAAACAAATTTACACAAAAGAGCCTTGCCTTTTCAGTGTCAATGTTCATTCCCCCTCCCGTTAAACAAATACAAAACATATAAAAACTTCAGTTTTTATATGTTTTCATAACCCTTGAAGAAAATCGCATTAAAACAATTTCTTGTAATACAAAGATTTTGCGATTTTCTTCATGGAACCTCTGAAAACCCAACCGGGGTTTTTAGAGGTTCCACTAGTTAATAGCTTTCTTTAGTTCCTCGACTTTATCGGTTTTTTCCCACGGGAATTCCGAGCGACCGAAATGACCGTAAGAAGCGGTCTTTTCGTAAATCGGGCGGCGCAGATCAAGCATCTTGATAATTCCGGCAGGGCTTAAATCGAAAACTTTTCCGATGGCTTTTTCTATTTGTTTTTCTTCGACCTTCGCAGTCCCGAATGTGTCTACCATTATCGAGACAGGGAAGGGAACGCCGATCGCGTAGGCAAGCTGGATTTCACAGCGCTCGGCAAGTTTGGCGGCGACAATGTTTTTGGCGACATAACGAGCGGCGTAGGCTGCGGAACGGTCAACTTTGGTGGGGTCTTTGCCGGAGAAAGCGCCGCCGCCGTGGCGACCCATGCCGCCGTAGGTGTCTACGATAATTTTCCGCCCT
>Ga0268262_10004153_pt1 | contig 15135 bp, 12 predicted proteins | sample TergutNc150P3_FD_190354 | JGI IMG/M metagenome (GOLD analysis project Ga0268262, IMG submission 190354) | Nasutitermes corniger P3 segment gut microbial community from laboratory colony in Florida, USA - Nc150 P3 (SPAdes) (version 2) | ecosystem: Host-associated > Arthropoda: Insects >... | reverse complement strand
TCTTTATTAATCTTGGCGCCGCTTTTGCGCAGAAAAAAGAAGTGGTATGGACAGGTTATGCAGTGAAACCCGAAAGCGCTGATTCTGAAAGCGAAGAAAGGTTTTATGATATCACTTTTTATAACGCCCTCAGGGAGTTTGACAAGAATAACGGTTATCTCACCGTCCATCCTGGTTATCCCGGTGGTGGTTTCTCCTTTCCCCCCGATTATCCCTACATAATTAAAGGCGCAATAGAACAATACAGAGGGAATATATATATTTTCAACACAGTTTTACAGGTTTACAATAATAAGAAAAAGGAAATATACCCTAATTTGGAGAGAGTTGATATTATCAATACCAGTCCGAGTGCCATAATCCAGAAACACGCAAAAAGTATATATGACGTTCTTATATATTATGTCAATTTAGAGAAAGCGGGAAGCCTGCAGCAACCGCTGGCTGATTTTGACAAGGAATATATGCAAAAAATAGATTCTATGAATATTGAAGGATTGAATAAAGCCTTACAGCAGCTCTCCATAATGGAAGGCCGATTTGGAGAATCCGCAGAAATGAATAACCGGCGCCGAATAATAGAATATAGCGCGATTGCTGTTCCCCTTTCCAGGGCAGAAGAAAAAATAGATCGTGCATTTGACTTACGGATTCCGAATGACTCATCGGAAAGCTTTTGTAAAGAGGCCGAAATTCTTGCCTTGCAGGTCAGGCAGGTTATCGGGCAATCAAAAGATCCAGAATTGCGCTCAAGGCTGGAAAAAGTTGAGAGTAAAATTGATGAATACCGAACTACGGCGCAATTTGCCGTTTATACCGGAGGGTTAGGGTTATTTATCGAAAAGCCACTGCCAATAGTGTTATCCGGCCCGGATATTGATTTTCAGAAAGCGTATCCTTATATTCTGGGGCTTAACCTTAGATATATTATCCCTCTTTTTTTACCTATGCAGTGGTATTTTCAGTTCTCCTATACGGGGGGAAGCATGAAGGAGATCCCTGTCGCCTGGTTAACCGAGGCGGCCATACATTCTCTTTCCCTTTCCGCAGGTATGCATTTACAGTTTTATATTAACAGAATAATCGCGCCTTATGGTTACTTCGGCGTAGGATATAGACACTTAATTGAATATGCTTCCGACGGTAAGGACAGAGTTTTCCTTAATATTCCCGGTGCGGTTATGGAACTTGGTTTAGGAACACGGTTTCATATTACATCAAGATTTGCGCTGGAGGCAAAGGCGGAATGGAATTTAATAACTACTCCTTTAATGATGGCAGTTAATTTTTCTTTGGGCGGGTCATACTTGTTTCACGGTAAAGAATATATTATCAGGAGATAGAGGGGGCAGGGCGCTATGAAAAAAATCGGGAAAACGTGTTTTATCGCTGTTGTTGTTGTTTTGGGCGCTTGTACGCCTTATGAGCCGTTTGAGTTGTCAACGGGGAAAATAACCGTACAGGAAGCGCTGGGTTATAAAAGCGACGCTCCTTATATGGCTGTTGTTGCCGACTCAAAGCATTATCAGATTTTGGATGCTTCTTCTCTTCGTCTATATGACGGTGTGAAATATGAGGCAAACGGCAATGAAGACAGAATACTTAACCCTGGAGAAACGGTAATCTATAAATTAACAGTTACCAATTACGGTAAAAAACCCGCATTTGGTGTAAGTGCTGTAATTTCAACCGATGATAAATATATTTCAAATATGGTTAATGCCAGAGGGGAGATAGGCCATTTCAAGAAAGGTGACAAGTATTCTTTCGACAATAAAAGAACAATATTTTCCAGAGACGAATATGATAAGAACCTGCGCTTTACCGTTTCTCCGGACGCTCCCCCGGGCCATGTTATAAGATTTGAAATAGTTTTTTCAGATTCATCCTATAATACATGGCGGGACTATTTTCTTTTAACTGTGTATAGATAAAAGGAGCGAGGTGACAGCTTGGCATGACCAAGGGACTGGCGTGGTCTAATTTTCTCAAAGTAGATTTTCCAAAAACTGAAGTTTTGGAAAATCCCTACGATGTACAACTCAGCGGGGACAGAGCAAAGGCGTATATTACGCTCCTATATTTATTTCTTCAAATTTAAAAATAACCGTATATTTTTGTTGTTTTTTAAATAAAATACAGTAAAATATTACCATAATAATGAGGATATTCAAATATGCGCGGTTTTCCAGGTTCGCCAGGAAAGAAGGCATCAATGACGATGAACTGTTGAATATTGTGGATCAGCTTGAAGCGGGACAGCCTGATGCTGATCTGGGAGGCGGTGTTTTCAAAATGAGGATAGCCCGGACTGGCGAGGGTAAATCGGGCGGGTATCGGGTTATCATGTTTTTCAAAAGCGGGGAGCGTACATTTTATGTATACGGTTTTGCAAAATCAGATACGGCGAATATCAGCAAAAAGGAACTGTCCAGAGCAAAAAGACAGGCAAAAACCTTGTTTGCCATGACCGATATCCAAATACAAACAGCTCTAGATGAAAGAGTGTTTGAAGAAATCAGGAGGGATTAAAATGGAAAATAAATATAATAGTGATTTTCTTGAGTCTTTACATGAAACGGCTGTTGGATTACATAATATCGGAGTAATTAATGATAAAGAAATGCGGGAATATGATCAGGATTGCCTTGTTTCCGCATCCCGAAAAATTTCTGAAAGTACAAGTGTTCAGATAAAAACAACGCCGGTTTATGCCGGGTTTCCCAAAATGTGGAAAGGATTGGGAAAAAAAGGTCGTTTGAAAATAGGGCTTTTAATTATTGGTTCTATTCTTACTTTGAGTACTAGTGTAATACCTATCTTTGTTAATAAAGATGCCAATCAACCACCGCCAGTAGTACCAGAACCGCTAGTAGTAGTAGTGCCACCGGTAGTAGTGGTACCGCCAGTAGTAGTAGAGCCACCGATAGTAGTAGTACCGCCAGTAGTAGTAACACCGCCGCAAGTACAGCAACCGCCAGTAGTAACAGCACCGCCAGTAACACCTCCGCAAGAAGAAAAAGAATACGTAACGCTCACTGTTACCCCAACCACCGAAATCGCAAGGGCAGCGGTATTTGACGGTGACGTTAAAATCACACTTAAAGAAGTACCGTATGACCGAGGGTGGGTTTTAGTTGAAATCATTGTGAACTCCTCGCGGGAGTCGTTACCGCCTACAAGATTAAAAGAACGCGATTTTAAAGAAATAGGCAACTATATAATAAACGTGGAAAAGATAGAGCGTGATTCTGCGGAATTCCGTATTGTCAGGAGACAGCGGTGAAGCAGAAATATAGCATAGTTTTCATCTTGCTCTTTATTAATCTTGGCGCCGCTTTTGCGCAGAAAAAAGAAGTGGTATGGACAGGTTATGCAGTGAAACCCGAAAGCGCTGATTCTGAAAGCGAAGAAAGGTTTTATGATATCACTTTTTATAACGCCCTCAGGGAGTTTGACAAGAATAACGGTTATCTCACCGTCCATCCTGGTTATCCCGGTGGTGGTTTCTCCTTTCCCCCCGATTATCCCTACATAATTAAAGGCGCAATAGAACAATACAGAGGGAATATATATATTTTCAACACAGTTTTACAGGTTTACAATAATAAGAAAAAGGAAATATACCCTAATTTGGAGAGAGTTGATATTATCAATACCAGTCCGAGTGCCATAATCCAGAAACACGCAAAAAGTATATATGACGCTCTTATATATTATGTCAATTTAGAGAAAGCGGGAAACCTGCAGCAACCGCTGGCTGATTTTGACAAGGAATATATGCAAAAAATAGATTCTATGAATATTGAAGGATTGAATAAAGCCTTACAGCAGCTCTCCATAATGGAAGGCCGATTTGGAGAATCCGAGGAAATCAATACCCGGCGTCGAAGAATAGAATATAGTGCTATTGCTGTTCCTCTTACCAGGGCGGAAGATAATATTGCCAGAGCTTTCGATAAACGGATTCCGAATGACTCATCGGAAAGCTTTTGTAAAGAGGCCGAAGATTTTGCCTTGCAGGTCAGGCAGGTTATCGGACAACCAAAAGATCCAGAATTGCGCTCAAGGCTGGAAAAAGTTGAAAGTAAAATTTATGAATACCGGAACACGGCGCAGTTTGCCGTTTATACCGGAGGGTTAGGGTTATTTATAGAAAAACCGCTGCCAAAACTGTTAATGGGACCAGTCATTGATTTTCAGAAAGCGTATCCTGATATTCTGGGGTTTAACCTTAGATATATTATCCTCTCTGATTTGCCTATGCAGTGGTATTCTCAGTTCTCCTATACGGGGGGAAGCATGAAGGAGATCCCTGTCGCCTATGTAACCGAGGCGGCCATACATTCTCTTTCCCTTTCCACGGGTATGCATTTACAGTTCTATATCAACAGAATTATCGCGCCCTATGGTTACTTTGGCGCAGGATATACACACTTAATTGAATATGCTTCCGACGGTAAAGACAGGGTGATCCTCAATTTTCCCGGTTATATTATGGAACTTGGTTTAGGAACACGGTTTCATATTACGTCAAGATTTGCGCTGGAGGCAAAGGCAGGATTGAATCTCTTGGTTTATCAATATTTGATGACGGCTGTTAATTTTTCTTTGGGCGGGTCATACTTGTTTCACGGTAAAGAATATCTTATCAGAAGATAGAGGGGGCAGGGTGCTATGAAAAAAATCGGGAAAACGTGTTTTATCGCTGTTGTTGTTGTTTTGGGCGCTTGTACGCCTTATGAGCCGTTTGAGTTGTCAACGGGGAAAATAACCGTGCAGGAAGCGCTGGGTTATCAAAGCGACGCTCCTTATATGGCGGTTACCGCCAGATCAAAGCATTACCAGATTACGGATTCTTCTTCTTATTCTTCCCCTTTATATGACGGTATGAAATATGGGGCAAACGGCAATGGAAACAGAATACTTAACCCTGGAGAAACGGTAATCTATACAATAATAGTTACCAATTACGGTAAAAAACCCGCTTACGGCGTAAGCGTTGCAATTATAACCGATGATAAATATGTTTCAAATGTGGCGAATGACAAAGGGGAGATAGGCCATTTCAAGAAAGGTGACAAGTATTCTCCCGACAATAAAAGAACAATATTTTCCGAAAACGAAGATGATAAAAACCTGCGCTTTACCGTTTCTCCCGACACCCCCCCGGGCCATATTATAAAATTTGAAATAATTTTTACCGATTCATCCTATAATACATGGCGGGACTATTTTCTCTTAACTGTTTATAAATAAACAGAGCGAGGTGACAGCTTGGCATGACCAAGGGACTGGCGTGGTTTAATTTTCTCAAAGTAGATTTTCCAAAAACTGAAGTTTTGTCAATCTTCAGTTGTCAATTTGTGCTATGCTATAAGTAGGCGGTAGCCAAAAAGCCGTATACGCGAGGACGATCCATTGGGTCATGTTTCCCGACTACGGCTTTTTTTAATTCCTAACTCCTAATTTTTCCGCTAGGGGGTGTCAAACAGAAAGCCAAGGGGTTATTTAGATTATGGTTACAGTAAAATCAAAGTCCGAGGCAATTCTGTCATTTTTCAAGGGTTTTGCCTCGGTTTTTGACATTACCGGGCAAACCTTTACGGACGACTTTTCCGGCGGATTTGAACGTGACGCGCAGGTTCTCCGTAGCGACTGGAAACGGGCAGAAAACGATCTCCACAAGGCTATAAAGCAAGGAAAAAGAAGTTGATCACCGCCATAAAAACGAGGACAAATCTGTCAGGCTTAACGGAAGAGGGCAATTATTTGCCTTTATAATTGCTATTTTTTCCATTGAGGCGGTTTATTTGAGCATTTTACTGAAACTGTACTGCTCACTGTCTTTATTCCTAATTCCTCACTCCTCATTCCTAATTTTTCTTCCCTCATTCCTAATTCTATTGTGCGCTACGGCTAAAAAAGCTTGCGGAATGCAAAAATAAGGTGCATAATTATATATAGGAAGTTTTTTTAGATTTTTGGTGTAATTTACAAAGCTTTAATCGCCAATACAAAAGAAAAATTCTCTCCGTTTTACGGGGCAGTAAAACGGTGCAGCCGCACGCTGTTTGCAGTAGGGGGAAAGAGATGAAAATCAAAATCAAACTGAGTCTTATGATGATCGCCATTGTGGCGGCTGCGGCGGGCAGCCTGGGGTTCCTTTTGCTGAAACAGGCTTCCAATATAAGCATGGATCTGAGCAGGCAGGGCATCAAATATATGGCCAGGGAACAGGCCGTATACTGGAAAGGCCGCGAAGACGGCTATTTGCGGGTGCTGCGTTCGCTGGCGAATATAATGGGCGATTACGAATCTCTGCCTGTAACGGAACGGCGGGACCGGTTCGACGATATGATACGGTCTACCATAGAAGCGGAACCCGATATGTTCCTGGCCTATACCGTCTGGAAACCCGACGCCATTGACGGGATGGACGCCCGCTTCGTCGGGCGCAAAGGCTCGGGCAGTACCGGGCAGTATGCCGTCGCCTATACCAGGGAAACCGGATCGATAACAAACCGCGCCACTATTGATATACCGGACGCCATGGCCTATCTTACCGGCCCCAACGCGCGGAAAGACCGGGTGGAACACCCCATCCCCAGGGTGGTGTTCGGGAAAAACAACTTTATTATCAGGTTTATGGTTCCCATTGTTAATGCCCGTACCAACGAGGTAGTGGGGGGCGTGGGCTGCCTGGTGCTTATCGACGGGATTCAGCCTTTGATACAGAGTACCATCAAGGCCAATGACGAAATCGCGGCAATGACGCTTTACGCCGGAAACGGGCTGATTATGGGCCATCTGGTTCCCGAACGGGTGGGAAAGATGCTGATTGATGTGGACACGATATTCGGTTCCTACATACAGGAAGCGAATCAGGCCGTGCTAAACGGGAAGGAATTCGAGCTGCACACCTATTCTCCCGTGCTTCGTTCGGATGTGGAAATACTCATGCTTCCCTTTGAATTGGGCAACTCGGGCAGAACATGGTCAATAATGATAGTCGTCACCGATGATTATATTTTGAAAGAAGTCAGGGCCATAACCAGATATACCGTTGTCCTTGCGGTGATAGCCATTATAATAGCGGCGGTAATCGTGTACCTTGTCCTGCACAAGACTACAAAACCGATTGTTACGGTGGCCGATACTTTGAAGGACATTTCCGAAGGCGAGGGAGACCTGACGCGGACTATTGCCGCCAATTCCAATGACGAAGTCGGCGAGATGGCGCTGTACTTCAACAAGACCCTGGAAAAGATCAAAAACTTGATGATTATCATCAAGAAAGAGGCTGCGACCCTCCACAATATCGGCAACGACCTTGCCCAGAACATGACCGAAACCGCAGCTTCGATCAACCAGATTACCGCCAACATCCGAAGCATCAAGGGGCGGGTCATCAACCAGTCCGCCAGCGTTACCGAAACCAACGCCACGATGGAACAGATTATCACCAACATCAACAAACTCAACGGCCATTTGGAAAACCAGGCCACTACGATTACGCGGCGGTCGGCCTACATCAAGTCAATGGTAGCCAGTATCGAGTCGGTAAACCAAACCCTGATCAAGAACCTGGATAACGTTCAGAACTTAAAAGAAGCCTCGGAAATAGGCCGAAGCGGGCTGCAGGAAGTGGCGGCTGATATTCAGGAGATAGCCCGCGAGTCCGAAGGGCTGCTGGAGATTAACTCGGTAATGGAAAATATCGCCAGCCAGACCAACCTGCTTTCGATGAACGCGGCGATAGAAGCCGCCCACGCGGGGGAAGCGGGCAAGGGCTTTGCCGTAGTAGCGGACGAAATACGCAAACTGGCGGAGAGTTCCAGCGAACAGTCCAAGACCATCGTTAATGTTTTGAAGAAGATAAAAGGCTCGATTGATAAAATCACCAGTTCCACGGAGAACGTGCTTAACAAGTTTGAAGCGATTGATACGGGCGTTAAGACGGTGGCGGAACAGGAGGAGAATATCCGCAAGGCGATGGAGGAACAGGGCGAAGGGAGCAAGCAGCTCCTTGCGGGAACCGGCAATTTGAATCAAATTACCGAGCAGGTAAAGAGCACTTCCGAGGAGATGCTTGAAGGCAGCAAGGAAGTTATCCATGAAAGCGAGAACCTTGAAAAGGTAACGCAGGAAATCACTTCAGGCATGAACGAGATAGCCTCCGGCGCGGATCAGGTGAACGTCGCGGTAAACCACGTCAACGAGATAAGCGGCCAGAACCGCGAGGGCATTGACACTTTGTTACGTGAAGTTTCGCGGTTTAAGGTAGAATGAGTTCTTCTAACCCAAGGATGCTGTCGCCAGTGGCTAAAAACCCGCTTGCGGAATGTGAAGATAATATGCATACTGTATATTATTTATTGAGGCTTTCTCTGAGATCTAAAGAAAGTCTTTATCTACATTAGGAGGTTATAGATAATGAAAATCAAATTCAAGCTGAGCATCATGGTTATCGCCATTGTGACGGTCATTGTAGCGGGAGTTGCCATAATACTTCTGCGGCAGGCCTCCAATATAAGCATAGAATTGAGCAAGCGGGCCATTGATAATCTTGCCAGCCAGCGCGCTTCATACTGGCAAGGCAGGGAAGACAGTCTTTTTCGGGTTCTGCGTACCCTGGCAAATGTAATGGGTGATTTTGAAGACGATCCGGTGGAGCGAAGGCGGGATATGTATGACAGTATGATGCTGTCTGTCGCAAGAGCGGAAACTACCATGTTTCAAGTCTACACTGTATGGAAACCGAACGCCGTTGACGGAATGGACTCGCGTTTTATTGGACGTGTCGGTTCCACCCCGACCGGACAGTATGCTACAGCCTTTATTATAGACAAAGGGGAGATAACAAGCAGGGCTTCCACTGATGTAGAGGCTGCCATGGCATATATAAGCGGCCCCAACGCGCGTAAAGACCGGTATGACCACCCCGCTCCCAGAACTGTAGACGGGAAAGATACCTATTATTTCAGGTTAATGGTTCCCATCGTAAACAGACGCAACAACGAAGTAGTGGGAGCTGTAGGCGGTCTTTGTGTTATAGACGCAATACAGCCGACGGTAGAGAGTACCATAAAAACCATGGAAGAAATTTCCGCAGCATCCATTTACTCCAGCAACGGGTTTATTATGGCAAACATAGTGCCGGAACGCATAGGCAAGAAGCTGATCGATGCGGAAACGATATACGGCAAACATCTCAAGGACGCAAACCAGGCTGTTCTTGACGGCAAAGAATTCACCTGCTCAAGCTATTCGCCGCTTTTAAAAACAGATGTAGAAATTACGATAATGCCTTTTCCGATAGGCACTTCGGGCGCGACATGGAGCATAATGCTTGCCTCCGAGGATTCGTACATCTTAAGAGAAGTGAAACAAATGACCGAGTTTACTATTTTCCTCGCGGTGATAGCCATTTTAATAGCGGCGGTAATTGTGTACATTGCCCTTCAAACTACTACAAAACCGATCGTTACGGTGGCCGATACTTTGAAGGATATTTCAGAAGGCGAAGGCGACCTGACCCGGACTATAGCCGTCAGTTCCAAAGACGAGATCGGCGACCTTGCCCTGTACTTCAACAAAACCCTTGATAAAATCAAAAAACTGATCATTGTCATCAAGAATAATGCGTCAAACCTCCATAATGTCGGCAATGCCCTTGCCAGCAACATGACCGAAACCGCTGCGGCGATAAATCAAATCACCGCCAACATCCAGAGCATCAAGAACCGCATTATAAACCAGAGCGCCAGCATTACCCAAACCAACGCGACTATGGAACAGGTTGTTACAAACATTAACAAACTCAACGGTCATGTCCTAAACCAGAGCAACAACGTTTCCCAGGCTTCGTCCGCCATTGAAGAAATGGTAGCCAATATCCATTCCGTAACCGAAACTCTCATCAAGAATACTGAAAATGTAAATTCGTTAAAGGAAGCCTCCGAAGTAGGCCGCAACGGATTGCAGGAAGTGGCGGCGGACATTCAGGAAATCGCCCGCGAGTCCGAGGGCCTTATGGAAATCAACGCTGTAATGGAAAACATTGCCAGCCAGACCAACCTGCTTTCAATGAACGCCGCGATTGAAGCTGCCCACGCCGGGGAAGCGGGCAAGGGCTTTGCCGTAGTCGCAGATGAAATCCGCAAGCTGGCGGAGAGTTCCAGCGAGCAGTCCAAGACTATCGGCAATGTTTTGAAGAAGATAAAAGTGTCTATCGACAAGATAATGAAATCTACCGAAAACGTGCTTAACAGGTTCGAGACGATTGACACTGGCGTCAGGACGGTGGCGGAACAGGAAGAAAACATCCGTAACGCGATGGAAGAGCAGGGAACCGGAAGCAAGCAAATTCTTGAGGGCATCAGCAATGTGAACGAAATAACCCGCCAGGTAAAAAGCGGTTCCGAAGAGATGCTCGACGGCAGCAAGGAAGTAATGCACGAAAGCAAGAATCTTGAAGGGGAAACCCAGGAGATAACTTCCGGCATGAACGAAATGGCTACCGGGGCAGAGCAGGTGAACCTGGCAGTAAACCAGGTCAACGAGATAAGCGTCAAGAACCGCGAAGGCATTGAATCTTTGATGACGGAAGTATCGCGATTCAAGGTGGAATGATGCAGAACGAAACCCTGCGTATCGGCGGGATGACCTGCGCCGCCTGTTCCGCGCGTGTGGAAAGGGCGCTGCGAAAACTGGAAGGCGTAGAAAGCGCCGTAGTAAACCTTGCCACGGAAAAGGCGACGGTGGTTTACGATACCGGCGTTTTGCGCCTTTCCGCAATCAGGGAAGCGATCGTCAAAGCAGGGTACCAGGTTATTGAAACCTCAAAAGATACGTTAGACGAAGACAAGCTCCGCAAGGAAAAAGAAATTAAAACCTTGCGGACAAAATTTATCGTTGCCGCAGTCCTGGGGCTTCCCCTGCTGTATATCGCAATGGCCCCCATGATTACCTGGGTCGCCCTGCCTTTCCCGCCCGCTTTGTCCCCGATGAATTTTCCTCTTATATACGCCCTGTTGCAGTTGACGCTTGTCATCCCCATTATAATCGCGGGGTACCGGTTTTATACCGTCGGTTTTAAAAATCTTTTGCTCCGCAGCCCGAACATGGATTCGCTTATTGCGATTGGAACCACGGCGGCGGTGGTTTACAGCGTTTATAATCTCTTGCAAATTGGGGGCGGGAATTTTCACGCGGTTGAATCCCTGTACTTTGAAACCGCCGGGGTGATTATCGCCCTGATTCTTTTGGGAAAAACCCTTGAGGCAATTTCCAAAGGCCGCACAAGCGAGGCGATAAAAAAACTCATGGGCCTGGCTCCCAAGACCGCCATCATCATATTTAACGGCGAGGAAAAAGAAATCCCCATTGACGAAGTTGTGCCCGGCGACATTATCGTGGTGAAGCCCGGCGCGAAAATCCCCGTTGACGGAGTTGTAACCGACGGGCAAAGCGCCGTTGACGAATCCATGCTCACCGGGGAAAGTATGCCGGTTGACAAGAAGCCCGGCGATCCGGTTTACGGCGCTACCATTAACAGCAACGGCGTTATCCGCTTTAAAGCTGAAAAAGTGGGGAACGAGACCGCGCTGGCGCAGATCATCAAACTGGTTGAAGACGCGCAAGGCTCAAAAGCGCCGATAGCGCAGATGGCGGACATTGTTTCCGGTTATTTTGTGCCTGTTGTATGCGCCATCGCGGTTGTTGCAGGTATCGCGTGGTTCTCTGCGGCATCCGCAGGCGTTGTAAGTGTGCCGACCGGAAAAACCATAACGGAATTCGCCCTGACAATTTTTATTTCCGTGCTGGTCATCGCCTGCCCCTGCGCTCTGGGCCTTGCCACGCCTACGGCGATTATGGTGGCAACAGGCAAAGGCGCGGAGAACGGTATTTTAATCAAAGGCGGCGAAGCTCTGGAAACAGCCCACAAGATTCAGACGATTGTGTTTGACAAGACGGGGACTATTACAGAGGGAAAGCCGGAAGTAACGGACATTGTAGGGAAGAGGGAAGAGGGAAAAGTGAAAAATGAAGAGGATGTGAATTTTCTTCTTCAAGCAGTGGCTGCGGCAGAGAAGGGAAGCGAACACCCGCTTGGTCAGGCCATTGTGCGAGAGGCGGAGAAGCGCGGCCTCAGCCTGCCTGCTGTAACTGATTTTCAGGCCATACCGGGCAGAGGCATTGAAGCGAAAATTAGTAATCCCCCACTCCCTATCCTCATTGGCAATCGCAAACTCATGGACGAGCGGAACATTCCCCTTGCGGAACTTGAGGCCGATTCTGACCGTCTTGCCGGTGAAGGGAAAACGCCGATGTATGTCGCCTTGGACGGTAAAGCCGCCGGGATCATCGCTGTGGCGGATGTGCTTAAACCTTCCAGCAAGGCGGCTATTCAGAGGCTTCACAAAATGGGAATAGAAGTTGGCATGATCACCGGTGACAATAAAAAAACAGCTAACGCCATCGCCAAACAGGTTGGCATTGACCGCGTACTTGCGGAAGTCCTGCCCCAGGACAAATCCGCCGAAGTGAAGAAATTGCAGGATGAAGGCCGTAAAGTAGCAATGGTTGGAGACGGCATTAACGACGCTCCGGCGCTTGCCCAGGCGGACATTGGTATCGCTATCGGAAGCGGGACAGACGTGGCGATGGAGTCCGCCGACATTGTGCTTATGCATTCCGACCTGCTCGACGTTCCCACGGCAATCAATTTAAGCAAGCGGACGATCCGCAACATAAAACAAAATCTGTTCTGGGCATTCGGCTACAACGTGCTGGGCATTCCCATTGCCGCTGGTGTTCTGTATCTCTTCGGAGGGCCGCTTCTTAACCCGGTTTTCGCCGCCGCCGCCATGAGTTTAAGTTCGGTATCGGTGCTGACCAACGCGCTCAGATTAAAAAGATTTAAAGCATAATAGGGGGATTTTCCGCCGCCGGAATTATCCATTGGATTTCCTTTTCTTTCCGCTGATCGATTTTTCTTCCAGTTTATTCAGGCTGGCAATAAATCTGTCATAATCGCTTTCAAACAATTTGTCCTGAATGACGCGGTATTTCTCGAATTCGCTTAATGCGTGATCCTCGGCTATCTGCGCCGATATTTTCCCGGCATTGGTCAACAACTCGTTACCGTCAGCTTGTAAAATTAAATCAAGGTGATGAGCCCAGTCTGCCATCGTCATGGGTACACGCGTCCTTGCGCGGCGTTCAGCCAGGTCAAGATACGCCGATACAATTAATTCCAGCGACTGCATTTCTTCCGTTGATAAATAGTTTTTTGCTACGACAACATCACTACGCTGGATTTTTCCGTCAGGGGCTTCGTTCCATGTGGTCAAGCCCATATATTGCTTTTGCGCGTCTGCACGGTTATAGATAAGTTCGGCGGCAGTATTGCCATGAACTGCGAAATGCAGTTTATTCTGCACTTTGGCAAAGAAATCTCTGGTAGTCTTTGCCGTTTTATCGTAATCAAGGGCTGTTGAGTAAATATCAGTAATCTTCTGATAGAACCGACGTTCAGACAGGCGTATCTCACGGATTTTTTCAAGCTGCTTTTCAAAATAATCTTCGGTAATTATGGTACCGCCGTGTTTTAGGCGTTCTTCATCCATCACCCAGCCCTGAATTGTGTAATCCTTGACTATCCTATTAGCCCATTTGCGGAACTGTACCGCCCGTTCATTATTGACTTTGAAGCCCACGGCGATAATCATTTGGAGATTGTAGTGGTCTATTTGGCGTGAAACTTGCCTATTACCTTCATTTTGAACTATTAAGTATTTCTTAATAGTTGCTTCCGGCTCAAGCTCATGATCATCGAATATGTTTTTTATATGCTGGTTGATAGCGGCGACACTTATATCATACAGTGCCGCCATCATTTTCTGCGTTAGCCAAATATTCTCGTTTTCATAACGCATTTCAAAAGTTTGCGGATTATCTCCGGTAGCGGCAATATATGTTAAGTATTCTGCCGCGCTGGAACGAATGGTTATTTCTTTGGATTTTTTAGGCATGGCTACTCTTATTCCGTTTTATCCATAAATTTTGACACCTTCCCTGACTATTTTTCTTTCAAGTGTCGCATACAATATGATTGTCTCAAGAGTTACTTCTTTTTCTTTTTTTGCCCTTGTTTTCGCCATTTTTTCCTGATAATATAGTATACTACATTTATAGAGTTTATTAAATGGGTATGAAAAACTCTAAGGAGAAAAAATGAGGACAACAGTAAAATTAACGGCGCTTTTTGCACTGCTTGCAATGATGGCTGTTTCCTGTTCAAAGCTTGATGTGGTGGGCAACGATTCCGTGCGCTCCTTCAACGACCTTTTGCAGAACGCGCCTGAGTTGGTATCGGCTGACGAGGCAAACAACGGCTGGTCCCTCGCCGCGCCGGACGGCAACGCCCGTTTTATCTGGAGCAAAAATTACGCCGAAAGCCCGCTCTATGATGTGATGCTGGAATTTAACGTCGCCCCCTTTATTGTGGCGGGTCTTGATCTGGCAAAACTTCCCGACAATTTTATTTTTAGAAACGGCACTCTGACGGTGGGAACAAAACTGGGAAACCAGATTTTAAGCTACCAGGGGGAAGCCACGCCGATTGCCTCTTATGAACAGATTGTAAAACTGAACCGTTCCAGTATCGGCTATCACGGGCAATTTGATCACTACGGCATATCTTTGGAAAACGGCAACATGTTTGAATGGGCGAAAAATATAACGACTAACGACAAAGACATTGTGTTTGTGCTAGACCCCGCCCCCTTTATCGCCGCCGGAACAGACCCCGCCAAAATTGACGGCTGGCTTTTCGCGAAGGTTACAGTTGACGACGCCAACGGAAAGCCGGTGCAGGTTGACAAGATATTGAAACCGTTTGATTTGAAGTAATTTTCTCAATACAAGAAATTCCTGCAATTCAGCCAATAACGACACACAGGCGAAAGGGGGCTTGACTATTATATGAAACGCTGGTATTTTATTTCTATGTACGGACAAATTCAATTAGCAATTAGAAATGAGCAATTAGCAATGAAAGACTGCGTATCCCGCCATTGCCGCCTCTTCCATTCCTCATTTCTAATTCCTAATTCCTCATTGGCATTG
>Ga0268262_10004152_pt1 | contig 15142 bp, 11 predicted proteins | sample TergutNc150P3_FD_190354 | JGI IMG/M metagenome (GOLD analysis project Ga0268262, IMG submission 190354) | Nasutitermes corniger P3 segment gut microbial community from laboratory colony in Florida, USA - Nc150 P3 (SPAdes) (version 2) | ecosystem: Host-associated > Arthropoda: Insects >... | reverse complement strand
CCGCCAACATCCTGGCAATCTCCTTTTTCCGTCCTTCGGCGCTTAACGGTCCGATTCCGGTGTAGGTTCTGCCTCCTTCGGTTCTTTTTTCTACCTTAAAATGATTATCGGCGCGAACTGCTATACTCGCTAGATGTGTTACGCAGAAAATTTGCTTAAATTTGCCGATTTTTGTCAGATATTCGCCGACTTTCAGGGCGACTTCGCCGCCAATACCGGTATCTATCTCGTCAAAGACGAGGGTTTCAACGCTTTCCGTTTCATCGCGCCGCGCATCGGACAAAAGAGCGGTTTTAATAGCCAGCATTACCCTTGAAAGCTCTCCGCCGGAGGCTATTTTTGCCAGGTCTTTAAGCGGCTCGCCGGTATTTGCTGAAATTAAAAAGTCAATGTCTTCCGTTCCATAGGGCCCGTAAGAAATCTGCCCTTCATTTTTCCGCGGTGAAACCGCCGCCTGAAAACGGGCGTTAGGCATTCCAAGATTTTTTAAAATTTCCGTAATTAATTGGCTTAATTTTACGGCGGCGGCTGTTCGTTTTTCTTTTAAAGTCTGCGCTTTTGAAACAATCGCTTTTTCCAGAACGCCAATCGCCTCTTTTAATTTTCCCCTGTTTTCTTCCGCGCCGCTAAGGGCGTCTATTTCCGTCTGAGCGTTTGTTTTATATAACAGTATCGCCTCTTCTTCGTTTCCCGGCTGACCGTCTTTCGCATACTTCTTTTTTAATTTATTCAAAAACGCGAGACGTTCATTTACATCTTCCAGTCTTTGCGGATCAAAGGCGAGGTTCTCTTTGTAGGAGCGGAATTCCCCGGCGATATCCTCCGCTTCATAGTACAGGTTTTCAAAGCGCCTGTTTATTTCTCCAAGCGATGAATCAACCGAGGACGCGCCGTCAAGGGCGTTTTTCGCCCTGCGCGTAAGGCTTAACGCCGATTGTTCCCCCTCAGTAAAACAGGCGGCGGCGGTATTGATAAAGCCTGCTAATTTTTCAAAATCCGATAATTTTTGCGCTTCGTTTTCAAGTTCGCGAAGTTCCCCGGCGTGAACCGCCGCCTTGGTAATCTCATCCACGGCATAATTTAAAATCTCAAGCCTGTCTTCCCTCTCGCGTTCGCTCTTCAGGGAAGCTTCCATTGTTTTGCGCCTGTCAGTCAGTTCCAGAAAAAGAGATGAAAATTCTTTAACTTCGTTTTCAATTCCGGCAAAACTGTCCAGGTAGCGGCGGTGGCTGTCCTTGCGCAGGAGGGACTCATGGTTATGCTGGCCGTGAAGATCGAATAACAGTCCCATAAACTCCGATAAATCCTGCCGCGTTACGGGAACATTTTGAATAAAAACGGAACCCCTGCCCGACGTTTTAATGCTTCTGCGTACGATAACGGTGTCTTCTTCACATTCAATATCACGCGCTTTAAGCCATTCGTTCGCGTCGGCGTTATTTTTATTTACTGATATTACGGCGGATACCGCGGCTTCTTCGCATCCTGAGCGGATAACGTCAATCTCCGCCTTAGCGCCCATTAAAAAACTTAAAGAGCCGACAATGATCGATTTGCCCGCTCCCGTTTCGCCCGTTAGAACGTTAAAACCTCGGCGGAAAGAAAGCGTAATTGAATCAATAAGAGCGTAATTTCTGATAGAAAGCTCTTCAAGCATTAGCATCCCCTGACCAGAAAAGTTTCGCTCTTAACGCCTGATAATAAATGGATCGTCCGTTAAATATCAATTCCGCCCCGAAAGGGGCCTGCTTAATGTGAACTTTATCTTTACATTCAAGGGGGAAGGTGTCCTGTCCGTCAACCATTAAAACTACGCCCGATCTTTGCTCGTCGGCTACGGTTATGGTAAGCGTCTGTTTGGAATGAAGCACAAACGGCCTGTTTGAAAGGGCGAACGGGCAGATTGGGTTAAGTATCATAGCTTCCATTTCAGGGTCTAAAATCGGCCCGCCCGCCGACATGGAATAGGCGGTCGAGCCCGTGGGAGTCGCGACAATAATCCCGTCGCACCTGTAAGAAATTAACTCAGTGTCTGAAATATGCGCGTTAAGTTTAACAAGTTTCGCTATCTCCGTGTAGGAAATAACGGCGTCGTTAAGGCAGACGTAATTATTAATTATTTTTGAATCACGCTCCACGGAAATTTCAAACATACATCTGCGCGTGGGGGTAATTTCGCCTTTTTCCCATCTCAGGAAAACGTCAAGCCAGTCTTTTTTATTTATTTCCGCAATAAATCCAAGCGTTCCAAGATTGATCGGCAAAATAGGCACTCCCAGGGGGGCGACGCTTCGCGCCGAATAAAGAACCGTCCCGTCTCCGCCAAGTGAAATGGCCAAGTCCCACCTGTCACTGGGAAGGGGGGATCCGTCCTCTGACAGATTTTTAGATTTGTCCTTAATGGAAAAAATTGTAACTTCCGTTCCGTGTTTTTCCAATTCGGTTTTTATTTCATCCGCGGCGGACATCGTGTTTTTTTTGATGACATTTACAAATAGAATCGCCTTTTTAACCATAAAAAGCCCCTATGGAAGAGTCATTATAAGCCGCGACACCCGCTCCACATCCTGGGAGCGAAGCCTCGGATACATCGGAAAAAGAACGGTCCGCATTACAAGCGAACTGCTGACAGGACAGTTATCACAGTGAACGGAGCCCGCTATTGTATTTTCAAAAGCGTTCTCAATTTCAATTTCTTTTTTTCTGGCGTAAGCGGTTACGTCTTTAAGCCCCGTTTCCAAAACAAGCGAAAACGAATAGTTGCAGTATTCACCGTCATTAATCGGGATAAAACGTTTGTGCCTTGTCCTCAGGCTTGCCTGAATATAAACTTGCGCTATTTCATGCCTTCTTGTAATATTGCGGTGCAGTTCTTTAAACTGAACAATGGCAAGCGCGGAATTAATGTCAGGCAGAAAATACTCGTCAGCTAACCCCGCAAAGCCGCGCAGTAACATTCCTTCTTTCCTGTTCATCGCAAAAAGCAAAGCGCCCCCGCCTGAGGTGAGCATATCCCTTTCTTCAAGACCCAGTATGCAAAAGACTCCGCTGAACTTTACGGCAGGCTCTTCTTTGTCAGGTTTGCCAGTTGGCGAAGACGGCGCGTCTTCTTGCTGCCTGTCTTTTTTATTTAAAGGTTTAAGCCAGCTTCCGTAACTTTGCGAAATATCTTCTATTACGGGAACGCCCAATTCGGCAATGGAGGCGGCGTCCGGAGTAAAGCCAAGCGTGTGATGAAGAACTATGGCGCAAACCTCAAGCCCTTGCGGTTTCTTGGCGATTGTATTTTCGATTAATTCCCTGCTCATGCACGGGAAGTCATAACTCACGTCGCAGTACAGGGGCGTTATGTTTAAATCCTGTAACACCTGCAAATAATACCGGGGAGAAAGAGCGGAAATTACCGCCGCTTTACAGGCCGCCTGTCCTTCCGCGGAATTATCCTGGCCGTCTGAAGGATTGTCCTGGGTGCCGGTACTTATGGGTTTTAACGCTTTAAGCGCCGTAAACAAAGCGACGGCTGGACTTCGCAGGGCGAGGGCATAATCAAAATGAAGCTGTTCTTTCGCGGTTTGAATCAAAAGGCGGCCCCGCTCTCCGGGACCGATTTTTTCCTCCACCATCGCGGTTAAGACAGAATCCATTTCTTTGCGTCTGATTGTGGGAGAATAAATTTCTATTTTCATGCGTTACCCGAAATTAAACCCGCGTTATTCTATTTTCTAAGTTCGGCGATTTTCTTAAGTTCTTTTGGATTGAAGAGGTCTCTTATGTCAAGAATTATTAAATATCCTTCTTCCTGGTGAACAACACCCTGAATATACTCAGCGCCAATACCTGAAAACATCTGGGGCGGCGGCTGAATTTCATCTTTTTCTATTGTTACAACCCGTGAAATCCTGTCAATAATGATCCCAAGTTTTATTCCGTCTATATCGACAATTACAAAGCCTGACAACAATTCATCTTCTTCGGAAACTGCCAATTTCTTTAAATGAAAACGCTTATGTAAACTGATGATTGGAATAATCTCGCTTCTAAGGTTGAATATACCCTCAACATAAACTGGGGCATTGGGAATTGGACGGATTGCCTGTACGCGGACAATTTCTTTAACGTCCATTATATTAACACCATACAGTTCTTCCCCGAGGTGAAAAGTAACTAATTGACTAGACTCCGACTTATTAACTTCTGTTTTTGTTGCCACTTGGAATATCCTCCATCTTTAATCAATATATCATACATTTGTATTAATGATCAAGTATAAATTTACTCTTTAACCCAAATCTGTCCAAATCCCAAAGAACCCAGCCTGACCGAGGCGGAATATACTTCGGCGGAGGATATTTTTGCGGCAAAAACACGATAAATTGCGCCTGAATGTTCAATTTCCGCATTAAAACCTGAATTTCTCAGAAGCGCCGCCGTCTTGTTTGCGGTATCCTGCGATGAAAACGCGCCAATTTGCAGTTTATAAACCTTGCCGGAATGTCTGTCGGGCAGTCCCGGAATAATCTTTAAAGCTTCCGGTTTAATAGGTTCAAGCGCCGCCTGGACTTCTTGTTTTTGAGCCGGTTGATTTTGAACAGCCTGCGACTGGTTGGCGGAAACCCTTAAATCGGAAGAGGGAGCCGTCCCATTTTGCTGTGCTTTAGAAACAGGTTCGCGCATCTCAGGATTTAACGGCCATATATCCCTTTTTGGCCTTTCTGTGGAAGGCAGGTTTATCACAGGTTGATTCGTCTGAGGGTTAGCCGGAGCTTCGGCAGGAACTTGACTGCCTGATTGAGTGGTTTGAGCGGCTGCTTGTGCGCTTGCCTGTGCGGCGGCTGCTTGAGCCGCAGCCTGAGCCTCTTTTTGCGCCGTTGCTTCTTTTTGTGCCGCCACAGCCTTTGCCGCTGCCTCACGCCTTTCTCTGGCTTCTTTTGCCTCCCTTGTCTCTTTTGCTTCCCGCGCTTCCCTAGCCTCGCGGGCTTCTCTTGCCTCTCTTGCCTCCCTTAACTCTCTTGCCTCCCTTGCTTCTCTCGCCGCCCTTGCTTCCCTGATTTCACGTTCTTCCCTAATCTCCCTTAATTCCCTTGCTTCACGAGCTTCCCTTGCCTCTCTCGCCTCACGCGCTTCCCTTGCTTCAACAGTCATAACCATTAACCACGCAAGGAATTCAGGATCATTGCTATTTGCGCCGGAAAAAAGCGCGTCTTTAACCGTTGGATCGCTGACAAAAAAATCAGGATAGTAACCTTCACTGGGCGTCGTGTCCGGCAAAGCTTGAGCGGTTGCCGCGCTTGTAGTTTCTTTTTCGTTTGCGGCGGCCTTATCAGTATCCCTGACAACAGGTTCCTGTCCGCTTAAAGGTTTTTGTACTGTTGTCGGCGCGGCAGTCTGGTCGGTTGGCTGAGCAGTTGGATGTGTAGTTGGTTGTGTAACTGGTTGAGTAGTTGGCTGCGCAGGCGTTTGAGCCGTAACATCAGGCTGTCTTGTTTCCCTCGGCATTAAAACAGGTTCCAGCAGATCAATTATAGGTTCCTGTTGGCGCGGCGGCTGTGTTACAGGACGCGGCGGAGCGCTTACGGTAACAATTACCTGCTCGCCGGCTTTTAACTGTAAAGCGTTCGCGGCATCCGCCGAAATGTCAATCATTCTGTTTTGTGAAGCGTCGATGCGTCCGACAATGGTTATTTCCACTTCTATGCCATTCTTGGGATTTGTAATTTTTACCTTTGAATTAAGCGGAAGGCTTGGATGCGCCCCTACAAGTCCCTGCTGAGTCATCTGTTGGCTGGCAGGTCCGCGCACGGAATAATCCCCATGACTCGTCTGAGCCGGAAGATGGGATATTATTGCCGCGAATAAAAAAGCAAAAAAAAGCCGTTTCATCGTGATAACTCTCCTGTAATTAAGCCCTCCATATATATTTTAAGGAATATTAAATCTATTTGCAAGAAAATATACCTTAATATATTTAATTCTACTTTCTCCGTAACTAAAAAAACGCTTCCGCCGCCTCGCGGGCTTCTCTTGCTTCGCGTTCTTCACGGGCAATCTGTGCGGCTCTCACCTCACGCGCTTCTCTGGCTTCACGCGCTTCCCTGGCTTCCCTTTCTTCTCTCGCTTCGCGAATTTCCCTTGCTTCGCGATCTTCACGGGCAATACGTAATTCCCGTATCTCACGCGCTTCCCTTGCCTCGCGAACCTCGCGTTCTTCCCGCGCCGCTCTTGCCTCACGCGCTTCCACGGTCATTGCCATCAGCCATGCCAAATACGCGCCGTTGCTTTGCGATGCAGATGCGGCAGGCGCAGGCGCTGGCGTTGGGGCAGATGCGGGCGCGGGTGCCGCAGGCGCTTGCACAGACGCAGATGTCGGCGCAGGCGTTGGCGCAGCCGATGGATAAACTGTGGCAGGGGCAGGATTAGTATTAATTACGATTATTCTGTCGCCATTGTATGGTTCGTTTCTTGAATACGGCGGAGGATAAACGGGAGAATAAACCGGCGGATAAACCGGAGGAACGGGGGCGGTAGGAGTAGTAATTGGAGTTGAATTTGTTACTACAACATTTATCCCCGGCAATTGGCTTGACGTTACCGTAGTACCCGGCACTGTGGTTGTTTGCCCAGGAACATAAGTAACGGCTGACTGCGAAACGCCGGGCTGACCTGTTGCAGCCGAGGACGCCTGACCCGCATTAGTCTGGCCATTTCCCGAACCCGTCGCGGCGACCCTTGGCGGCGTAGGCGTAGAACTTGCGGGCGCCGCATTTACAGAAATTGAAACAACACCGCCTTTTTTTAATTCCAGCGCTTTATACGCCGCCGGAGAAAGATCGATAATTCGAGCGGGCGAATTGCTTATTCTGTTGGTAATTTTTACGTCTACTTCCTTGCTGGCGGCTTCATTTTTTACTTTTACCATTGTATTTAACGGAAGCGAAGAATGTGCCGCGACAAGCCCATCGTCCTTCATTTCCTGGGTGGCGACTCCATTTTGGGTAAAATTTCCCAATCTTACCTGCGCCCAAAGCGGCAAAAACAGTGTAAAAATAAGAAAAAATGTAAAAAACAGCTTTTTCATCATATTTATATGTCCATTAATTTAAGTTTAAGGAATTAAAACGCGGATTTCAAGAAAATATCAAATTTTTGGCAAAAATATTTGTTTTTGGTCAAGCAAAACCGCGAGTCCACGCCATATAAGGGTATGAAAAATTTAATTACAAGGTCGTCTTTGTACGACCCACTCAACGACTTCCTTTTCTACAAAGTTATGGGAGAAAAGGGCGATGAAGTCCAACTTCGTAACGAACATAATATGGACAAAAGAAGCCTTTTTTACTGGAGTGAGGAATTTGTCAAAAGCTTGAAAAAGGGACAGGATTACATCGAACTTCCTGACGTGATAGCGATAAATATTGTTGACTTCGACTATATCAATACCCGTTCTTTTCACAGTTGTTTCCACCTGCGCGATGACAATGAGAGGGATGTAATTCTGACAAATTCACTGGAAATACACTTTATAAACATGGTAAAATACAGAAAAATGAAGGGAAAATTAAATGATTCCCTTAGCCATTGGCTGACATGGTTTGACAGAAACAGTACGCCCGAATTGTTAGAGGAGGTGTTAAAGATGGATAACGCGATACAGACGGCTAACGAAAGGCTGTTATATGTTACAGGAGACGAAGACGCGCAGCGTGAATACCTTGTGCGGTTCAGGGCGATGTGCGACATGACCAGCATGAAAAATGCCGCCCATAGAGAAGGTGTGAAAGAAGGTTTAGCTCAAGGCCGCGAAGAAATCCTTAAACTTTTTGATCAGGGATTGTCTGTCGATGAAATAAAAGAAAGGCTTAAGAGACAGATAACAGATAACAAATAACAGATAACAAAGTGAAGAAGCCTCGCCGCTCTCCGTTAATAATTCGCTCATAAAAAAAGCGCTCATAAATAATTTTGTGTAAATGAAAATCCCATTATTTTCTCATTCCTATTTACAAAAAATTTTTGAAAATCCTGGCAAAAAAATTTCTGGAAATTTGATTTTTTAGAAGTAAAGAAAAATGAAATTTCACTTAATACCGGTAATGGTTTGAATGTCAAGCCCGGTAATCTTCTGGATAAAATCAGGTGAAGCCCCCTGTGCAAGGGCATTACGTGCAACTTCTATACGCCCTTCGGTTAGTCCCTTGGTTCGCCCTTCGATTCGTCCTTCATTTCGTCCCTCGTCTCGTCCTTCGGCCCGCCATTTGGCTGCCAATCCGGATTCTTCTATTACTTTATCGAATGTACTGCTCATTTTTATCGCCTCCCTTGCCGCTGCAGAATTCGCCTGCATTAATACGTATAAAAAAGCCGCTAATCGCGCAGCTTTCCCTTGCTTGTCTATCTCTTTGCCTATTTCGGTAATTGCCGTATATCCAAGATCGTTACTCAGGCTTTTCAGCCATAAGTTCTCTTCTACAGGCAGCTTCCGGCTGTCAATTACCTGAATCGGCAGTATGTCTCCTCTTACAGTATATATCCCTGAACTGGTTTGTGCAACCTCGTACTTGCGCTCATTCTCCAAATGCCCAAGCAGTTTCTGAGGATAATGACTTTCCACAAAAGATACCGTTAAACTGTTTATTGGCGCTTTGTTAAACGAAGCATATAGGCAGGCATAGCCATAAACCTTATAAAAATCCGCTACAGACACATAGTCGTCCGGGCTTTTATATTCCAGCAGGTTCCACTCCCGGAATATGACGGCGATGTTTTTATTGATTACAACGTCTTTCGCTTTTTTAATGATTACGCAGTCTATACGCAAAGGCTCAGAAGTGAGCTGGTATTCAGGATGGAACTCTAACACGTCTTGATACGCCTGAAGTTCCATTTGCAGGGCTTCCACAAAAGCGGGATGCCAGGCGATATGCGTTGACTTGGCATCTGTGTTTTCTTTCATGTTAATTTTACTTTTTTCTACCGGCATAGTTTACCCCCGGAAACAGGATTTTATATCAAAAATTGATATACCCTATATGGCGTGAACTAGTGGTTTTGCTTGACCGAAAATGAAAATTTTTTGAAAAATTTTTAAAAAAAACCTCACGCAGAGGCGCGAAAATCTATTTACACAAAAATCAGGATACGTCCAATAACAAATTGAAGAAGCCTCGCCGCTCTCTCGTTAATAATTCGCTCATAAAAAAAAGCCTGACCGCTTGTAGGTGATCAGGCTTTATGTTTTATTTTTCGCTGGATGCGGCGCCGTCAATTTTTTGACGACGCTGCGCTAAGTTTCAGACATTTAAGCCTGATTACGGTGCCGGTGAATACACTCCTGATACGGTAATCTCAACTTTACTGGAATACACTACGCCACCTTTTTCTGCAACTACACCAACAGTAAATTTGGTAGGAGTACCAATCTCAGAGGGATCAGAAATTAAAGGAAACCAGATGCCTCCATTAGTAATAACTAATGTATTAGTATCGCCTTTATTATCCTCACCAATACCAAAATCATCATCTAAATCATCATCAATACTAAACCAAATGCTGCCTGGATCCCATGAACCGGTACCGTCTGGGTTTGGACCGTTTAATTTTATAGTAACTTGCCGATCTTCATTATAATGCTCTCTAAGGAGAGTAACCCCACCAACAGCAGTAGCATGCGCTAAATCAGTAGGTGTTGAAAGATTAAGATTAAATCCTTGATTATGAATCCATTTTGCAAATAAAGTAGTGGTTTTTATAACCCAATCTGTTCCAAAATTCCACTTGTTACTTGTTCCACTTTCTTTGAACCAGCCTTTGAAGACATATTCAGGATCGTCAGCTAATGGCTTAATCCCCAAACCACCTTTTGCCTCAGGATCAGTTGCAAGTTTAGCATTTTTAATCCATTGTGGAGCAAAAGCAGAATTATTTTCATTTGTAACTGTTATTGACAGAGCACCAATATTCATGTCAAAAGATACTTCAAATTCGTTTTGTATAAGAGCAGGCACTTCGAGTTCTAATTTTGAGATAAATCCCGGATATATATGGAGCGCTTCTGTATATTGCCTGGTTAGATAATGTTGTTTGGCGACAATTACTTTTATAATATAGTAACCAGAAAGAAGATCTTTTGGTTCTTGTGTTATACCGGTAGTAAAATTTAAATCAATATGATTAATTGGATTATTTAAATCAGAAGGAGCATATATATTCACTATGCTGGTACTATATGTATCAATAGGAATGGTAATATCACATTCTAAAGTACCATTATCATTACCTATAATAAGCTCCAAGTTGAAGGGACCTGCAGTAGATGTATAATTGCCTGTAACAGTAAGATTTGCAGCACTGGTATACCTTGCAATGGGAATAGTTCCGGCAATATCATTAAAGGCAGTTATTTCAAAACTATATTCACCAGAATCCAGAGGAATAGGACCGGTCACTTCATCATAATCAGCTTTGTTATCAGGCGGGACTGTCCCACTTAACTTTGTCGACGGAAAGTATGTTACTTTATTCAAATCAGGATTATCTTTTTTTGTAAACTTTACCTCAAAATACATGCCTCCAATATTGTTTCCTCCTACATCATAATCATCAAAGGTAGGCATAATTGTTCTTACATTTTTGTCAGCTAATTTAAATCTGACAATACCTTTCCCTTCAGGAATTGGATAATTGATGATTTCATCATCATCCTTGACAGTTATTTCGCCTATTTGACTCATACAACCTAAAATCAACATAGCCGAAACCAACAACGCCGCCGTTATTACGGCAATTACAGTTTTCTTCGTCTTCATTTAATTCTCCTCTTTCATTTAAAATTAAAACTTGTAATATAAGTATTTTACAAAGTTTTATGTATATATACAATAGGATTTGCTAAGAAACTCTTAACAAATTCCTAAAAACCTCCTACTCAATTACCGTAATCGGAACCGCCGCCGAATACGGTTTTCCGCTTAATTTGGCATAAACAGTAACGTCAAAAGAACCAACCACAAGTATAGGGAAGAAATCTTCGCTATTATTTATTGTTAATTGACCGCCGTTAACATGATTTGCAGTAGTGGAATCAGGTATACCTCCAATACTCCATATAATACTGCCTAAATCCCATGAACCGCCGCCTTTTGGATTGTCTAATGTTAATATTACCGAATTGCCTCCTGTGAAAGCCCCTTTGCTAATAGTACCATGTTCATTATTAGAGGAAGCTTGCCCTTGCGCTTGATCAACAGGAAATGTAATTTTAATTTCTAATGTAACCGGTTGGGCATATGGCTGAATTTTTACCCTTAAAACTAAAAAATCAATAACAGCGTCAATTTTGTAAAAAACATAATCGAATGTACCCGATGATTCCAGCTTAAAAGAAGCCCAATCAAGATCATCGTTATGGTTAAAATTTTCGTGATCTCTGCTTCTAGAAGTCCAATTCCACGGACTAGTTTCCGGATTATCAACGGAGACCGCCATAACTTCATAATATCCAGGATTATCTTTAATAATATCTGAAAGATCCAGTCTGCCTGTACCGTTTTTACCGCTGTCAACAGTTATAACCCCGTTGGTTACCTGTTTATCAGTTGTTTTCCCATCGACAGTGTATGGTATCTTCAGCGGTAAAGTAGCGTCTTTCGAGGCTACTGGTTTGGCGGATTTTACAGTATAAGTATTAAAATTTACAAGGCCATTTATTTTTCCGCCGCTTACTCTCATAATCATTCCCAAATCATTAATCGATCCGCCAAAACCATACCTTGCATCATTGGTTACGAACGTGGGATGCTTGTCCGGTTTTACAGGAAGGCCGTCAGGGTCAATTTCTTTTTCAATCATGTAATATTTGTTGGGATCAAGACCGGAAATTCTTCTGTATTCGCCTGTTAAACCGGGATCTGAAGCAGGATCTAATTTAACTGTTTCATTGCTCTTCTCAATAATTGCCTGCACCTGCGGGGAATCCAGGAACAGTTGAATATCAACCGGAACTATACAAGAGCATACAACCAGAACAATTGCACATAAGAGAAAAATAGCAGTTAATGTTTTAACAGAGATTTTTTCCGCCATTAAAATAATTATATATCAGTTTGCGTATTAATTCAAATGACACAATTATTTTAAAATTATTTATTAAATATTGATATCTGTTGCAAAAACAGCAAAATATTCGCCATTAAAACGGTACTTTTTTCCATATTTCTGACAAAATATGCGGTTTTGTCAATTGGACTGACACCAATATTAAAGAAAATCTATTTTAATTCTTTTCTCTTGTTCAAAGGCAGCCACATAATTTCATGTACATGACTATGCCATGTATAATTGAGCATCTCCGATCCATGAGTTTTAAAAGACTTCTTCCCTCTGAAGCCGCTCTTTAATTTCTTCTATTGTCAACCCTTGATTTAGCAATTCAAGAACATAATGCCTCTCTTCTTCGCGTCCTTCTTCAAGACCATCCTCCCTGCCTTCTTCGCGTGCGACTTCTATTGCCTCTTCTTGATTCCATTCACCCAATAACATATTCAATACCTCCGAACCATGAGTTTCTAAATATTCTTTCAGTACATTATTCTTTATACAATAGTTTATCGCGGATCTGACCGCTTTTTCAAGTGATTTTCTCTTCTTTTGATATTCCCGTATTTTTTCTACAAAAATACTATAACTGTCAAGAGTTTCACATTTTTTTAGTATTTCCGGATTACGCCCATAATTTATATTATACACTTGTACAATTAATTCCAGCGGTATTACATTTTTCCCCGACAATTTTAACCCTTCAATATCTTTAAAAGCGTCAGATAGTTTGAGTTCTTTATAATCAGGATAATCCTCCTTGCCATTGTACAGAACGATAAACTCCGGTTTTGGGATTTTTTCAAGCTTGGACTGATACCGTTTTCTCTTGTTGACAATTTTCTCATATACACGGGCAATGTACATTAACAGCCTAAGAGGTATGTTATTGTTTATTGTTGACTGATGTTCAATCAAAACAACAAAGCGATTGTCGATGATGAAAGACAAATCGTTAATCTGACTATTAAAAAGTACATTTTTTAATGTGTTAATTTTGATAGAAATATCCGGCGATATCGTAACACCTTCGATAGCCGAGTAAAGTTCTCTTAAAATGTCCGGATCACTGAACAACGAAGAGAACACGCTGTTCTTGTGATTTCTTTTAGCCTTTCCCATAGTTTTCTCCAAAATGGTTTTCCTGCAAACCGTCACAAGACGGCTGCCGTTAAAAACAGCTTAAATTTGCATACCCTATATGGGTGCGGACTTGCCATTTTGCTTGACCGAAAATGATTTTTTTTCAAAAAAAAACAAAAATTTATTATCTTGACAATTCGCAATTAATACTTGAAAATTCTTCTATAATATTATGGAGGAATTATATGGCTAATAAAGATTTAATAGAAAAAACACTGCAAAAGGGAGAGGGCATTTTCCGCCTGAATCCTAATTTTATACCACGGCCCTTCGGCGTTGAAGGCAGGCGGTTGCGGCTTCATCCGGATGATTATTTTGCATACGGTCTTGCGCGCGGTTCCATAAAAGAACGATGGATGTCTTCCACGAACATTGCCCAAAACGGGCCGCTGGCGGGACCGGAAGAGGGGTTGAGCTTTGTCGCGGTTGATTATGGTAAAGACGACAAATTCAGTTTAAAAGAGGCGATTGAAGTTCTTGGCGCGGCAATCATCGGGAAAGAACTTATCGACAAATACAAAGGCTTCCCTGTTTTTTCAAAATTCTACGATCTTAAAACCCCGCTCTTCCACCACCTTCACCTTGATATGGAAGCCGCGGCGCGTGTAGGCAAACTTGGCAAACCGGAGTGCTATTATTTCCCAAGACAGTTTGCAAGCCACACAGGGGAAATAAACGCGACATATTTCGGCTACGACCCGGACACGAAACCTGAAGAGGTAAAACAGCGCTTGCGCGATTACAACAAGGGTGATAATCGCATAACGGAACTTTCCCGTGCATGGCGAATCGAACTTGGTTCGGGCTGGTACTCCCCCGCCGGAGTGATTCACGCGCCCGGCTCCGTAATGACCTACGAACTTAACTGGAACGGCGACGTCAATTCAGTGCATGAGAACGTCGTCTCAGGCGTTACATACCCGCGCGAATTTATGAACGGCGAATGTCCTCCCGACAAAAAAGACGACATTGATTATATTTTCAGCCTGTTGGATTGGGAAAAAAATACCGACCCCCACTACAAAAAACGCTTTGGCCGCCCGCCAATCACCATTGTTAAAAACGCGGACTATGAGGAGAAATGGATTTCCTACGCCAACGACGGTTTCTTCAGCGCGAAGGAACTTTCCGTTAATCCTGGCAAGAGCGTTACAATAAAAGAACCTGCGGCGCACGGCATCATCTTCATACAGGGACACGGCAAGTTCGGTCCCTACTTATGCGAAGCGCCGGGCATGCTCCGTTTCGGTCAGCAGAGCGCAGACGAATTCTTTGTAAGCGAAGACGCGGCGAAGAAAGGTATCGTGATAACCAACACAAGCCCGGTTGAGCCATTGGTACTGTTAAAGAGTTTCGGCCCCAATCACCCCGACGCGCCTGCAAGTATATAGAAAATATTATAACCACGAACCACACGAACACCACGAACTTTTAGCACATATCTTGTCGCTGTTCGTGTTGGTTCGTGTGGTTCGTGGTAGATCTTTGTATTATTTAGTCTTTGTCTTCTCGCAGTAATACTCCCACGCCTCTTTGTCGGTATATTTGTTATGCACAATTTTTCCGATAGAGTCCGCCATTTCCGCGGGATGGTAACTTTGAAAAATATTTCTGCCCATGTCAAGACCGCGCGCGCCGCCCTGCATTGACTGGTATGCCATTGTAAGCGCTTCCTTCTCCGGCAGTTTCTTGCCACCGGCTACAACAATTGGAACGGGACACGCGGCTACAATTTCTTCAAACTTGTCGCAGTGGTAAGTTTTAACGATATTCGCGCCAAGCTCCGCCACAATGCGGGTCGCCAGTTTAAAGTACTGGTCGGTGCGCTCCATGTTTTTCCCCACGGCAATAACGCCCAAAGTGGGTATGCTGTAACGCGCCCCCGCGTTAATCACTTTGGAAAGATTAT
>Ga0268262_10004151_pt1 | contig 15144 bp, 15 predicted proteins | sample TergutNc150P3_FD_190354 | JGI IMG/M metagenome (GOLD analysis project Ga0268262, IMG submission 190354) | Nasutitermes corniger P3 segment gut microbial community from laboratory colony in Florida, USA - Nc150 P3 (SPAdes) (version 2) | ecosystem: Host-associated > Arthropoda: Insects >... | reverse complement strand
AATCCGCGCTTGCCCTGTCCAGCGCGTCGATCAGGTCGCGCTGACGGGTAAACATGCCGCGTCCGCCCGATTTGAGCGTTATATCCGCGTTGGTGATTTCTTCGTCCAACGCGTCCGCTTCTTCTTCTGTCATTCGCGCCATTTTACATCTCCTAAAGATTAAGTTGGCTTATAAACTTTTTTCTGCACGGCATAGCGTGAAACACGTTGACCGTAACATCGTCTATCACGTTATAAACGATTTCTATAAGATTTCCGGCGGTATCGTATCCAATAATGAGCCACTTATTTTCATACAATTCAAGCAACTGCTCATGCACCGGATGCCACATAGCGTATCTGATACCGGTTTCGGTTACGCCATGTTTAAAAGCGGCGCTGTTGAATTTAATATTCGGAAACATAAACATAAAATATATTACGCCATGAACAAAATAGTATTTTTGATATATAGTACGTCACTTCTCACTTAGGCATAAATCATGAATAACGCTGAATTACAGTTTTGGGGCACACCTGAAACTTTGAGAGACTTCTTAGAGTCAGTAATGCGCCCTGGCGAGAAGCCATGCGGCTATGATAGCAGACATCCTTTTGTGTTTGCTGAGGCGCTTGCGGAGAATCTAGGTGAGGCAGGTGAAACTCTGCGTGCCGAACTTATGAAAATGGAGAGTGTGTCAGAAATCGAGCCCGAGCCGGAGGTGACCGCTCAGGAGTTGGTCGCGGTCTGATTTCGGGTCAAAACTGCCCCCGCACCCCCATCGCCCCCAAAATCCGCTTGGGGATATCCGTGTTGTCCATCCGACCCACGAACCGCTCGCTGCCCACGCCGAGCGCGTAGACTGGGACGGGTTCTCCGGTGTGCGCGCCGGTGGTCCAGCCGAAGCCGGCCTCGGCGTTCAGCGCGGCGGTCTCCGCGTCGGTCATCGTTCTGCTTACGCCGCCGTTCCGCGTATTCAGCAACTCCGGCTTGAGTTCGTAGGGAAGACTGCCCACGCCGAGCGCCAGCCCGCCGGTCGCGTGGTCGGCGGTCACCACTATCAGCGTCTCGTCGGGGCGTTTTCTGTAAAACTCGACCGCGATTTCCACAGCGTCCGCGAAGTCGAGCACCTCGTACACCACCCCGGCGGCGTCGTTTTCGTGAGCAGCCCAGTCTATCCGCCCGCCCTCAACCATGAAGAAGAAACCGTTGGAACTCTCGAGGCGGTCTATCCCCGCCCTCGTGAAATCGACGAGCGTCCACCCGTCATTGCCGGTGCGTTTCACCGCCGGCGTAAGCGCGTCTTGACTGCGTGACTCCTCCTGAAATAGGATCAGTTTTTGCGAGGCGGGGGTCTTCTTCAGATCCGCGGGCGTCCGTACGACGGCGTAACCGTATTTATCTATCTGCGTAAACACGCTCTCCTCATTGCCGTCCCGACCGCTGGGATGGAGGAAACCCGATCCGGCGAAGAAGTCGAAGCCGGAGGGCGCTAACTGGCTGGCGATGGCGTAGTAGTTATCGCGGCTCTCAGTCACCGCGTAAAAGACCGCCGGCGTGGCGTGGTTTATCGATACGCTGGTGGCGACGCCGATCTTGTATCCGGCCTCTTTCAGCGTGTAGGCGATGCTCTTGTACTTCTGCCCCTGCGGGCCTACGCAGACCATGCCGTTGTTCGTCTTGTACCCTGCGGAAAGGGCGGTGCCCGCCGCCGCGGAACATGTTATGTAGGAGTTGGCCGAATAGGTAGACACAAAGCCCTGCGACGCGAACCTCGTGAACGAAAGTTCGGCGTTCCCGATCCTGTCGGACGACGCGGAAAGGAAGACCTCGGCGGCCGCCACGTGGGAGAGGCCCATGCCGTCGCCTATGAACAGGAAGACGTACTTGGCGGGCGACGACGACGAATCGACGGCCGCGAGATCGTCGGGCGGCGGGACGTAGGGCTGCTGCGGAGCGCAGACGGACAGAAAGAGGACGGCGGCCGCTATGACTGCGGATAACCGCGACGCCATTGATAACTTGATCGGCTTCATTGATTTGGTCGGCATTATTGACATCCTCATTTTCAGACTCCTTTTGTTCCCTTTAGGATTAAATTCTTTCTACTCGCTATCTCTTCTTGTTAATTCTTCACGAATTTCTCTTAACGCTTTTATGTTTCTAATCTTTTCAACTGACTTTATCACATACACTGCGTCTTCTTCGTATACCTCAATTCTGTACGGGTAACGAATTTCATTAGCATATCTGTTCAGAAAACCGCACTCCATTTTTATTTCTTGAAAAACACTGTCTATTTCAATACATTTATCAATTAACAGCACTAAATTATGGGTTTTTTGTGGAATAATATCATTGTACGTTAAATAACATTTTAAGTATTTTTCCACAGCTTGGGCACATAAATAACAAATAACTTCCAAATGTTTTCTAACGGATTCATTCAATATCTTCGCTGAATCGAAATCATCATCGGCTATTATCATCCATTCTTTAACATCGTTAATGTTCATACAACACTCTGCCTTTTTGATAGACTGTCTTCTCAAAAACATTCTCTACCCTTCTTTTATTAAACATCGTCTCGCTGTTCAAAAACAAGTCTATGAAGTAAATCTTTTTGTAACTCAAATCAACGACAATCTTTGCGTAAATTTCAGTCAGATTACCCACCCCATCCGGCGTTACGATATAGATGTCGATATCGCTTTTATCGGATGGGATTCCGTAGGCGTAGGACCCGAATAGGTATATGTACCTAGCGGGTACGAATTTTAGGATAGAATCCTTGATGTTTTCTATTTTTTCGACTAAGTCTTCCATATATTATCTTCTTTCGTTCGTTTTTTTGCTTTAGCGCTGGTCATCGCAACCCAAGTCACCAATAACTTATAAAAATAGAATAATGGCACGTTAAATGTCAATACTTGATCTATATTTCTTATATTTTGATTATTTATTTGACCTTACCGCTGGAAATGTTGTATCTTAAAGAGTAAGTTTATATTGGATACGGATAAACAAATAACCGGCGATATCATGAATCAACAAGAAACGCTAGCCCTCTTGACCCAAATCCGCGACGGCGCGATCTCCCCGGAGGACGCCCTGCTTCGGCTGCGTACCGCGCCCTTTGAGGACTTGGGGTACGCCAAGCCGGACCACCATCGGGGATTGCGGCGGGGCGTCCCGGAAGTGATCTACGGGGCGGGCAAGACCCCCGACCAGATCGTCGGCATCGCCTCCGCTATGCGTAGCGGCGGGCAGGGGACGGTCATTATCACGCGGCTTTCCAAGGAGGCCGCCGAAATGGTCAGCAAGAGCCTCACCATAACCTACCACGCCGACGCGCGGATAGGGATAGCGGGCGATATGCCCCCGCCCGACGGGATCGGCAAGATCGTTGTGGCCACCGGCGGGACGAGCGACATGCCCGTGGCCGAGGAAGCGGCGGTCACCGCCGAGGCGCTGGGCAACGAGGTGGTCCGGCTGTACGACGTAGGCGTGGCAGGACTGCACAGACTGATGGCGCGCCTCGGCGACATCATGGACGCCCAAGTGATCATATCGATCGCGGGGATGGAGGGGGCGCTGACCAGCGTAATCGGCGGGCTGGCGGACTGCCCGGTCATCGGCGTGCCGACGAGCGTCGGCTACGGAGCCTCGTTCGGCGGGGTTAGCGCGTTGCTATCAATGCTAAACTCCTGCGCGTCGGGAGTGAGCGTGGTGAACATTGATAACGGGTTCGGGGCGGGGTACTTGGCGAGTTTGATAAACCATCGGCGGCTGGAGAGGAAATTGTAGCGTGGAAAAGAAAACGTTATACTTCGAGTGCGGTATGGGCGCGGCTGGCGATATGATGATGGCCGGACTGCTTGAGTTGCTTGATGATAAAGATCGTGTTGGTTTTTTGAAACGGTTGAATAACGCGGGAATACCGAAAGTTGATGTTCGTGTTGAGTCGGCTGTGAAATGCGGGATTAGCGGGACGCGGGTGATTGTTAGTGTCGATGGGCATGTCGAGGGTGATGATCATCACCATATTGATGACGACCATAATCATATCCACGATAACAATCATCACCATGATGATCACCACCGCAGTAATCATCACCACGATAATGATCACCACCATAACGACTACGCCAATATCGAACGCTTAATCAACAGTCTCCGCATATCCGATAACGTTAAGAAAAACGCTCTATGCGTCTACAAATTGATAGCCGATGCCGAAAGTTACGTCCACGGGAAGCCGGTTGACAAGATACACTTCCACGAAGTCGGCGACATGGACGCGGTCGCCGACATTGTGGGTGTCTGTATGCTGATTGACGAACTCTCCCCCGACCAAATCCTCGCCTCCACGGTGAACGTCGGCGGCGGAAGCGTACGTTGCGCCCACGGCGTCATGCCTGTCCCCTCACCCGCCGCAGCCTACTTACTGCGGGGTATTCCATTTTACGGTGACGACAGCGGCGGCGAACTCTGTACGCCTACAGGAGCGGCTTTGCTCAAACACTTCGTCAATAAGTTTTGCAATATGCCGACTATATCAGTTGATAAAATCGGTTACGGGATAGGGAAAAAGGATTTCAATAGAGCGAATTGTTTACGTGTTTATATCGGAAACGTCAACCGTATTAATGATATTAACGGTATTAATGATAATAGCGACATCAATAATATCCGCCCCAACGACCAAATCGCCGAATTTGTCTGTACCATTGACGATATGACCCCCGAAGCAATCGCTTTCGCTCAAGAAACGCTGCTCTCCGCCGGAGCGCTTGACGTTTACGCCACGCCGACCGTCATGAAAAAAGGACGCGCCGGAATCATATTAACTTGTCTATGCCGTATTAATGATAAAGACACTATCATCCCGCTTATCTTTAAGCATACATCCACACTGGGTATCCGCGAATACTTTGTCAACCGCTATATCCTGCACCGCGAACAATCAACACTCCAAACGAAATACGGCGAAGTCCGTATCAAATCGTCAAGCGGATTCGGCGTAAAAAGGTCAAAACCGGAGTACGACGACGTCGCGGCAATAGCCCGCGAACACGACGTTGCTTTGGGCGATGTGTTGAAAGAAATAATATGAAAGCGGCAATGGTAAAGGCGGTTGCGGCGTTGACAATCGTTGGCACGCTCTGCTTGTCGGGATGCTCAAAGAAACCGGGGCAAGAATCGGCACCTGAAACACTCGACACGCTATCCGAAACATCTGACACGTCATTTGCAACATCCGATACGCTACCTGAAACAACGTACAATAAGCCGCCTATACCTGTTGTAACATACGATACGCTCATCGACGGCAGGGACGGTAAAAGGTATCGCATAGTGCGGATCGGTAATCAGACGTGGATGGCGGAGAACCTAAACATAGCATTGGGCAACTCTTGGTGTTATGACGACGAAAGCTCCTCATGTGATAAGTACGGCAGGCTGTACGATTGGAACACGGCAAGGAAGGCTTGCCGCGCCGGCTGGCATCTTCCGACTCGTCAAGAGTGGCATGGCTTGGCGAAAGCTATAGGCGGCGACTGTGAGTTTGATGATCGTCTGGATGAAATTAATTGGTACGGCGTAGGCAAAAAGTTAAAAACGAGACACGGTTGGGACGATTACAACGGTACAAGCGGCGGCGGTTCGGACGACTACGGATTTTCGGCCCTGCCCGGAGGCCGGCGCCGCTCCGACGACGTGTTCCTCTTTGCCGGTAACTACGGCGTCTGGTGGACGGCCACGAAGCACAGCGACGGCTACATCTACACTCAGCAAATGGGCTACGATTACGAAAAAGACGACGCTATGTACGAACAACACTACAACATCAAGGATGATGGATTTTCGGTGCGCTGCGTCCAAGACACGAAAGAAGAAAAAATAACGGCGGAAGAACGGATGAAAAGAGAGAAACAACGGATTAAAAATTTATCCGGTCATTTCAAAGATTCAAGAGACGGCAGGATTTACCGCACCGTAGAGATAGGCGGCAAGAGGTGGATGGCGGAGGATCTTAATTATCAATCGCAAAACGGCACCTCTCGGTGTTATTATGGTAACAATAATTACAACACTGATAAATACGGCAGACTGTACGATTGGACTACGGCAAAGACCGTTTGTCCGACCGGCTGGCATTTGCCGTCCGGTGAGGAGTGGGATAGTTTGGGACGGGCCGTGGGAGGTTATGGACATCATTCTTATAACTATATCTCTTGGTACGGGTACGGCGCCGCTACGAAGCTAAAAGCGAAAAGCGGTTGGAAATACAATTGCAACGCCGGTAACGGTACTGATGATTATGGGTTCTCGGCGCTACCCTGCGCCTACATCGACACCAATTCAATTAACAAATTACTCGGCGGCGACTGGACTAACAAAATCGGCGTAGGCGGCACTTGGTGGACGGCTGATAGCCACAGATGCCTCAACTTCGCCTATTACCGGAGCATGATATACTACTCCAACGACTTGAGCGAGGGCGATATGAGTAAGAGTAACGCCTATTCGTCGGTACGTTGCGTTCAAGACTAGTTTAGCAAAAAACGTTTTTTATGGCGGCCTATAGGCGGTTTTCATATTATATTTAATATGTCAGGCTTAACATCAACAACGAGAGCTTTTATGAACAAGTTCACCAGACACAAACGGACGCTTTTGTTCGCGGCTATCGCGATAGCGGTCGCTACGCTCCGCCTGTCCGACGCCGCCGAGCCGCCGGGGACTTCCGCGTCAGGGACGTTTACCGACACGCGGGACGGGAAGAGATACAAGACGGCGGTGATCGGCGGGAAGACTTGGATGGCGGAGAACCTGAACTATCAGCCGAAAATCGGTAACTCTTGGTGTTACGACAATGATAAATCCTTCTGCGATAAATACGGCAGACTGTATGATTGGAAAACCGCTATGAAGGTCTGCCCCGCCGGATGGCATCTGCCGTCTCGCATGGAATGGGACATTTTGGGGCGGGCGGCGGGAGGCGAGAAGCGGCCCGGAGAAGCGTATGACGCCGTCGATTGGTACGACGCTGGTAAGGCGCTGAAAGCGAAAAGCGGTTGGATCGATCCCGTCGGCAAAAGCGGCAACGGTTCCGACGATTACGGATGGGCTGCGTTGCCGGGCGGCTTCCGCAGATACTACGACAGCGCTTTCGCCGCCGCCGACGCCGACGGCTACTGGTGGACGGCCACGGAAAGCTGGAATGACCGCGCCCACAGCCGGAATATGTACTACGGCAACGGCTACCTGAGCGAGAACGGCTTCCACATGGGCGTCGGCCTTTCGGTACGCTGCGTTCAAGACGGAATTATCGCGGCGGAAGAGACGTGGAAAAAGGAATTTGAACAACAGAAACAGAAACGTGAGGCGGAAGAGAGAAAAACGGCGGAACAAGAGATTGAGAAAAACACCACATACTTCGCCGACTCGCGAGACGGTCAAAAGTATCGCGCCATAAAGATAGGCGGAAGAACTTGGATGGCGCGGAACCTGAATTATCATACTGCAAAAGGCTCTTGGTGTTATGACGACGATACTTCCAATTGCGGCAAATACGGCAGGCTATACGATTGGGAGACGGCAAAAAAGGTTTGCCCGTCCGGCTGGTATTTGCCGTCTTATCAAGAATGGAACAGCTTGGTTTTCACCGCCACGAAAGACGATATGTGCATCACCGGCGGCGGATGGGCCGGTATGCGGCTGAAGTCGAAAAGCGGATGGCGCTATAACGGCAACCGCTATAGCAGTACCGATGAATACGGGTTCTCGGCAGAGCCGGGCGGTTACCGCGAATTTCTCCAAAATTTCAGTTACGATGAGGACGAGAGCGACAGCGGCGAAGAGACTGACGACGGCCGCTTCAAAGAGGCCGACAGCGGCGGCTATTGGTGGACGGCCACGACGGATGATGAATTTAGCGGCGGCTACGCAAAACGTCTTGGCTTGCGATACGACTACTTCGGCGTGAGCGATCTCACCAACAACAAGGGCGACGGCTTATCCGTTCGCTGCATCCTCGGCGACGGCGGCGGAGAGCGGTCGGATTCGATGCGGCTTGTGAAGGAAGCGAGGGAAGAAGAAAGAAAGAAAAAGGAGAAAGAAAGAAAGAGAATGGAAGCGAAGAAGGCGGAACTCGCGGCGCAACAACGGGCGAAACGATTGATCGCAAAGGTCTCGACATATTTTACCGATTCGCGCGACGGTAAAAAGTATCGCGCCGTAACGATAGGCGGCAAGAGATGGATGGCGCAGAATTTGAATTATCAACCGAAATCGGGTAACTCTTGGTGTTATAACGACAGCGTTTCATATTGCGATAAATACGGCAAACTGTATGATTGGGAGGCGGCGAAGACGGCTTGCCCGCCTATGTGGCGCCTACCTACCGGTAAGGATTGGGATGGTTTGGACACGGCGGCGGGCGACGCGTTTGAGCGCAGGAAACTGAGAGCGTCAAGCGGTTGGAATTGGGACGATTTCCATGACGTGAGCGGCAACGGCACGGACGACTTCGGCTTTTCCGCCCTGCCCGGCGGTAAACGCTACTCCTACGACGGAGATTTCGGCGGTGTTGGCAAACAGAGCCAATGGTGGACGATAGCGGACAGCGCAGACAAAAACTATCCGGGCGACGAAGCCTACGCCCGCGGATACTACATGAACAATGGATGGATGTCCCCCACCCAAAAAGGCGCCGGACACTCTGTGCGCTGCCTGCAAGACACGAACGGCGGCAAACCTATCCGCAGTGAACTGCGCAAAGCGAAATGACGCGGGAGACATTATGAGCAAGTTTCCACGACATAGACGGACGCTGCTGTTGTAAGTCTTGCCCAACGTGTCGGCATATATTATATTTAGTATGTATGGTAGGTACGGCCCGTTAAACATCAAAAAAGGACTCGCAATGGACGCCATGGACGCCATCGACCGCGCCGACGAAGCGGACGAGTATTACGACAAAGGGCAGACCCTTGTGATGGACGGGCAATATATAGCGGCGCTGCTGTGCGTAAGCAAGGCTATCGAATTGCGCGGTTCGGAGGATGCCTACGATTATTACGGGCGCGGCGCGGTTTATTACAAACTCGAAAATTACAAGGAGGCCGTCCGCGACATAACAAAAGCCATCGAACTGCGCGATAAGGAGTACGCCCCCGATTATTACGGGCGCGGAAAGGCTTATGTCGGTTTAGAACAATTTGAGGAGGCTATCAGCGATCTGACCAAGGCGATTGAAATTTGCAACGCCCCTGATAACTGGTATGAGATGACTAAAGAGTGCGCCGACGCGTACAACGAGCGCGGAATAGCGTTTTTCCACAGCAGGAAGTACGATGAGGCGGTAAGCGATCTGACCAAAGCGATTGACATGAGGCCCGAGGCGGACATCTACGATTACTTGGCGCGCGGAGTCGCTTATCTCGAAAACGGGAATTACGGGAAGGCGATCAGCGACCTGACCAAAGCCATGACATTGAGGGATAATGAGGAATCGATGGATTATCACCTTCGGGCGGTCGCCAATTTCCGCGGCGGAAACCGCAACGCCGCTCTGCGCGACATCGACAAGGCGTTGAAATTAAACCCGTCCTGCAAAGAGGCTAAGGTGTTGCGGCGGCAAATAATAGCCTCATAATTAATCAAATTCCCGACACGCGTCCCCGCCAATATATATATTTACAATATGGCGACAGCAAAAAGCAAAGCGGCCCGCGGCGCGGGCGATTCAGAACCGACTTTCGAGTCGGCGCTCTCCGAGCTTGAGGGCGTCATAGAGCAATTGGAGAGCGGCGACCTTACGCTCGATTCAGCGCTCGGGCGCTTCGAGGAGGGGGTGCGGCTGATGCGTTTCTGCGACGCCCACCTCAAATCCGCCAAGGGGCGGCTCTTGGAGCTGTCGCGCGGCGAGGACGGCGAACTTGTGACGGAGATTCTGGGCGAGGGCTTGGAATCCTTTACCGACGGGTTGGGAGATAAAGACGATGGATAATCTTAACGCATTCATAAAGAGGGTGAGCGAGGCGACCGACGCCATGCTTGAGCGCGTGCTGCCGCCGGAAGATCGGTATCCGGCCTCTATCCACAAACTTATGCGCTACTCGAGTTTCGCCGGCGGCAAGCGGGTGCGCCCCTGCCTCGTGACGGCGGCCTACGAAGCCTGCGGCGGCGCGGACGGGAACGAGAAGGTCTTAAAGGCGGCGGCGGCTATCGAGATGCTGCACACCTTCTCGCTGATCCACGACGACCTTCCGTGCATGGACGACGACGACTTCCGGCGCGGCAAGCCCACGGCGCACAAGGCGTTCGGCGAAGCGCTGGCCGTCTTGGGCGGCGACGCGCTCTGCATATCGGCCTTCGAGACGCTGGCCTCCGTGGGGCGGATAGACATCATCGCGGAGATCGCCGTAGCTCTGGGAACCAGCGGCATGCTCGGCGGCCAGGTGGTGGACATCGAATCCGAGGGGAAGCCGGTGGGACGGGAGACCGTGGAGTACATCCACATGAACAAGACGGCGGCGCTGATCAGGGCGTCAATCCGTGTAGGGGCGCTTCTGGCCGACGCGCCGCCTAGCGCGTTGGAAAAGCTGTCGTCATACGGGAACAACGTGGGCTTGGCCTTTCAGGTGGTTGACGACATACTTGACGAAGAGGGCACCACGGAGTCCTTGGGCAAGGACGCGGGGAGCGACGTTGAGAAAGGCAAGGCGACCTATCCGGCGGTCGTGGGGATGGACGAATCAAAAAAGTACGCCCACGAGTTGATAGAAAAAGCGTGGGCGGACATCGCGTTCTTGGGCAATAAGGGAGCTATCCTGAAAGATCTGGCGGAGTACATACGGGTCAGGATTTCGTGAGCGGTGTATTGACGTTTCAAAGCCCCCGCATCCTCAAACTGTCCAATTCTTTCTGAATCCCTCTCTCCATATCAAGCGACGTCGCGGAGAGTTCGTAGTCGAACCTTTTATCCGGCGCGGAGATATTTATGGAGAAGATCACCCGCGTTTTTGGGAAGTCCCACCGGGCGTAGGCGGCTGTGACTATACGCTGATAGTAGTCGTAGGGATGGTAGCGCAGATTCCAACGCTCCTGCTTTAGATATGCGTCGAGCCGCGTGAAGGCGTAGCGCGGGTCGAGCCCCTTGAAAATCGGTTCTTTCTTGCCGTACTTCTTGCCGAGCAGGGTGTATATGTCCTGCACGAAGTTGATCGTCTTAGCCCGTATCGCCGAGTAGTACTCGTTCACACTGCGGTAGACGTTGTAGTTGAAGTCGAAAGAGGCGAGTTCGTCGAAGTCGAAGCGCACTGTCGCCTGAAAGAACCTGTCCCGCCAGAAGTAGTAGGTAACCGCCGCCTTGTATCCGGCTATGGTGGAGTTGGTCCTGAAAGCGGTGACGCCCATCTCCGGGGGGAAGTCTTGGGCGACGCGGTCGGGCTGCCACCCGGTAGCCCCTACGTCACGCTGCACCTGCGCCGCCGGGCTGCCCCAAAGCGCGCCGTTGAATCCGTCGGGGGTGCTGCTCGGCGGTCGGGGCGGCTGTTGTTGCTGTTGCTGCTGTTGTGGCTGGGCGAGCGCGAACACGGCTGTAAGCAGGATTATAGTTTGCGGGATGACGGCGGTCAGTGTCCTCATTTTGTCTCTTTCCAATCATGGTATTGATACACTCTTATTAATATATATTAATCTGTATCAACACCCAACAAAAATAGTTGTCAGCGCCATTAAAAAATCACCGATTATTCGCTTAATATCCCGCGGGCCCGCGATTTTTATTATCTCCCCCGCGCACATCCGCGCCCCGCCGCCGTCGTCAGGCTTCATCTTATTATTATCGACAACCCCGTCCAATAGCTTTAACCATCCTAAGCCGCAAAACTCTTCGGTCTCGACGCAGACCCCGCTCCCAAGCCTCTTAGCCTCCGCGTCCAAGACCGGAAACTCCGCGAAATCCTCACGCGGCAGGTAGATCAGCGGTATCCCGTTAAGTATCGATTCGGAGAAGACCCCGTACCCCATCTTGGCTATTACGGCGTCCGCCGAGGCCGGCAGGTCTTGGTACCGGAACTGTTCTTTTGATACTAAGTGATAATTCTTCGGCCCGCCCGGTAACGGGTATACGCCGACGAACTCCCACCCGTCAAACCTCTCAAGCCGCCCCCAGTCAACGCGGTCAAGCCCGAAATTCCCTACGTAGATCACCCCGAGGCGCTTGCCACGGTCGATCCCAAAGTGACGGCAAATATCCTCACGCCTGTTGACGCCGCGTCTGCCGAGGACAGGCATCTGTTTCTTCCTCTCAAAGACCGGCATCGGCAAGGACGGGCAGAGCGTCAACGCGATTGAGGCTTTGCGGTACTGATCCGCCATCTCCGCCAGCATCTCCCCGTACTCCGGGAACCGCTCAACGTAGGGCGAGTAGATGTCATGCCACGTAAAGTTGCTGATCGCCACGGACGGGATCCCCGCCTTTTCCGCCACGTCAAAGGCGAAAGGCGTGATGTCGCCGACGACGCAGTCAACATTATTAAACTTGCACCACCGTACCTCCTCGTCTAAGCGCAGTCTGTTATTAACGGATATCTCCTTATAGGCCGCAAGCGTCTCCTTTATTAATACGGAGACCCCGTCGCTCTGGAGGCATCCGACGTCGAACCCGCCTCTACGCCAATTATGCGGGAAAGGGAGTTCCTCTTTGAAGAACGATTGCGGAACGTCGGTGCAGATTGTAAGGCGCAGTTTAAGGCCGTCTCTATCAATATCAGCGCCGACTCTGGCGGGACGGGTACAAGCGCCGACAGCTTCAAACAGCGCGTTGCAAACCGCGGCGCTTCTGACAGCGTGGCCGTAGCCGTGAGACGTTATGTAGTAGAGAATGTGCATTCCCGGCCTATCGGTTAGAGATATCCGCATCAACCGCCAAAGCCAACACCCGCTCAATCAGAGAGTTGATTCGGTCGAAAAGCAGGTTCGTTAAGCTGGCGCATAAAAATTTCAAATGTCAATATTCCGCATATTTTCTCGATATTAACGCCTTTACGCGCCGGATTTACGGCAAGATATTCTCCCGACATATATTGCGGGTAGAACGCTTTTTTGTCGGATAGAATATTTTCCATCAACTTATGATTTACATCACTGTTAAATATTTCAGAAAAGTTGAAGTATAGTTTGGAATCATATATCGGCAAACCCATGCCATGCAATTTCCTCTTTAATCGGCTTAGCGCCTTTTTGTATACGGTTCCGACCCGAAACAGCAAAAGCGGCAAACTAATAGGAACGCCGGCCTGCTGCCATGGAATTTTTTTGTAGTATCCGGCAAAATTATGTAACAGCGCGCCATTGTAGAAAAAACCTCTTTTTTTCACATCATGCGGAAGCGCCGTCACAAAATTATAAAGCTCGTTGCCAAAAAACGGCATTCTGATTTTAAAGAACGACTCATCCAGCCTAAATCCCGGACGAAGCATTCGTCTTCTTATCATTTGCAATCCCGGGACTCCGTTTTTTATACTGTCAAATTCATAATGCTCGGACGTTCCAACAACACGCCCTCCCTGCATCCTGCCGCCTCCTATACCGTTCAAGCTGACGCCGAGTATATTTGAAATTGCGCTCAGGTGTTCAATACCAAGTTGCGAAGAAACGTTCAAAGCGCCGTCTGTCGCCCAAATTCCCAGACAAGCCCTCTCAAACCACCCGTCAACCTTAAGAGGGAAGATTTTATGATTCGCGCCCTTTATTTTTGCGGCCATAGCTGCAAATCTCACATCATCGCACTTGTCACCGCCCAACGTCACCGCGTTTATTTTGTCTCCGCTAATCGGCATCGCGGCAAGTATCGCCCTGGAATCCAGACCGCCGCTGAGAGTAAGCCCGATACGTTCGTCACCCATTGTCCTTTTAGCGACCGATAATTTAAAAAGCCTACCCCATTCTTCGTAATACTCGCGAAAATCAGTATTATCTGTGAGCGCAAACCGAGATATCTCGTCCGGCGACCAATACCGCTCAGCTTGAACGGAATCTGTTTTCATATCATACGTCAATATAGTTGCCGGATTGAGCAGTTGCACCCCGTTAAGCCATGTTCTATCCTCGCATAGGATGCCGAACTTCATAAACTCTTCGACAGACTGCCTATTTACATCAATCTTAAAATCAGGCTCCGCTAGAAAGGCTTTATACTCAGAGGCCCAGAGAAATTTTTTATTGTATTTCGTGTAAAAAATGTGCCTGAAGCCGAATCGGTCTATTAACAACTTTAATTGGCGCTTCCCGGAATCGTAAATTACCGCAGAAAAATAACCGTCCGCTCTCCTGAGAAAATCATTTAAAGTATCCGTCTTATAAGCGCGGATTATCAACTCCTTAACGCTCCCACCGGACACGGCTGACGGCTTACTCCCGCTCAATTCATCCGTATTGTATATCTCGCCGTCAAACCAGCATATTATATCCGATTTTTCAACAGCGTATTCATCTATGTCTTCAAAACAAGGCGCGCAGTATCCGGCGTAAACACCGTATTTATGGAAAAAAGGCTCCGATTTACACCCTTTTCTATAAACCAGCATATCCCGCATTTTTTCAATCACACGATTGCCGCGGTCATCGGATAAGTCATTTGGGTCGAAATAGCCGAATATACCGGGCATTGTCTTTCCTCTCTGTCGAATGCTTGATATTCAAAATAAAAGAGGGGCTCTCCAATGTTATACATCGAAGAACCCCTTATAAAAAACCCGGCGATGTCCTACTCTCCCACGCAGTCGCCCGCGCAGTACCATCGGCGCAGCAGGTCTTAACTTCCGTGTTCGGAATGGGAACGGGTGTGTCACCTGCGCCAAAACCACCGGGAAATCGGCGGACATAAAACCTGCGGATGAAGCGCATTCAGTAGAAGTTTCGTTGTCATCGAAGATACGGAAATAATAGGTTCGGTATTGCGGGGGCGGGGTTTCAAATCCCGCCCCTTAGTTGGTTGGCGTATAGTGGGGGCGGATCTCGTCCGCCCCGGAAAACAGTATCAAGCCGCACGGATTATTAGTATCACTCGGCTGAACGCGTCACCGCGCTTACACCTGTGACCTATCGACCTTGTAGTCTTCAAGGATCCTTTTGGGGGGTTATACCCC
>Ga0268262_10004150_pt1 | contig 15145 bp, 10 predicted proteins | sample TergutNc150P3_FD_190354 | JGI IMG/M metagenome (GOLD analysis project Ga0268262, IMG submission 190354) | Nasutitermes corniger P3 segment gut microbial community from laboratory colony in Florida, USA - Nc150 P3 (SPAdes) (version 2) | ecosystem: Host-associated > Arthropoda: Insects >... | reverse complement strand
GTTTTATGCTCTTTTACCAGCTTTTCAAAATGAGATCTCGAAATAAGGGCTGTCATTTGTCCCAGTATTGTGTTATGCTTGTTCATGCGCTAACTCCTTTTGTAGCAATGATTTAGTTGTGGTAGACAATTCATTCTACTTGAGGAGTCGCGCTTTTTCAACCTTTTTCTTCTTTATTTTGGACACTAATGATGGTATACAAAAGATATAGATTCAGAAGAAATACGAAAATACTATAAATCATTAAAAGGCATCCAGCGTTATTTATTAAGTGACTTGTTAATAAGATTTTGTGAAATGCATGATATAAAATTTAAAGAAAGACAAAAATTAGCGAGTATTTTACAGATTGATTTAAGGCGATTAAATAAAGATATTTGAATTCATTTGTTGATATTAACTAATGACACGCAAAGTGACAAGGAATCTCCCTAAACTCCATCTTCCCGAAACGAGAGCCATTTAATAAAATCTAAAACAAATGCCTTTTTTTTATCGTCCAATTGCTCGGCAAGCTGTGCAATATGACGTGAGGTATTACTAAATTTTTGAGTGGGTTTCGGGCTGTCTTCCCCTGTAACAAGGTATTCAACAGATACACCCAAAGCTTGCGCTATTTTTACACCTCTCTCAAGAGTTGGGATTTTACCTTTTGCACTAAGCCAATGATCGATAGTAAGTTTATTGATACCTGATTTTGCAGCTAATTCCTTAACCGGCATATCTAAATATGTCAATTCTGACTTTAGATTCTCTCTGAAACCCATAATTTTCCATTTATAAGGTAAAAGTCCTAACAAAGGATTGACAATAGGACAATATGATGTATTAATATAATATAATAGGGCTACTGTCCTATTGTATTTTTTTTATATGCATAGAGGCATATTTGGGAGACATTGATAAATTAATGCAAAATAATACCCAGCCAGATACAAACGGCTTAAAAGCCATCCTTAAACACAACGAAACAGCCCAGCCAAATGATGATCTGCTGAATATTCTAAAAGCCGTCATTCCCCAATTCTTTGACAAAGATGGTAATTTCAAAATAGTCAAATTTGAAGATGAACTAAAAAAGAACAATATCGCAGAAGCCAGAGATGGTTACAAATTGGGCTTTGTCGGCAAGGATTATGCACGCTTGCAAGTGGGGCTAAAATCCGAAACAATGATAGTTCCCGATAAGAAACATAATGATCAACCAGAAGATGCCAACAGCGGCAATGTTTTTATCACGGGAGATAATCTTGAAGCACTTCGCCATCTAGTCAATGCCTACGAGAACCAAATAAAATTTGTCTATATTGATCCGCCTTATAATACTGGCGAGGAATTTACATATAACGATGAATTTGAATTCAGTGATGAAAAACTAAAAACCGTATTGCGCTATACCAATGAAGAAATATCCCGTCTCAAATCCATACAGAAAAAAAGTTCACATAGTGCGTGGCTTACATTTATGTATCCACGACTGAAAATCACTCAGAAACTACTTAAAGAAGATGGAGTAATATTTATATCAATAGACGATAATGAACAGGCAAATTTGAAATTAATTATGGATGATGTGTTTGGGGAAAATAATTTTGTAGCAAATATTGTGTGGCAAAAAAAATATGCTGCAACAAATGACGCAAAAGGGTTTTCAACGACTCATGATTATATTATGTGTTATCAGAAATCTATATTATTTGATCGAAATTTGTTACCTCGAACAGATGAACAGAATATGCCATATAAAAATGATGATAAAGATGGTAAAGGACTTTGGAGAAGTGATAATCTGCTTGTAAAATCATTTTCACCGTCTTGTGTTTATGCAATTAAAAACCCAAATACAGGAAAAGAATATTACCCACCAGATGGAAGTTGTTGGCGTGCAAGTCAGAGTACGATGCAAATATGGCTGGCAGAAAATCGTATCTTTTTTGGGAAAGATGGAAAAGGTGCACCACAATTAAAAAGATATTTAAATGAAGTTCAACAAGGTAAAGTTCCAATTACATGGTGGACATTTGAAGAGGTAGGACATAATGATGCAGCTAACAAAGAAATCGCAGAATTATTTAATTCAAAAGCACCATTTGATACGCCAAAACCATCAACTCTTATAAATCAAATGTTAAAAATTGGTACAAATAAACAAGGTTTAATCCTTGATTTTTTCGCCGGTTCAGCTACAACCGCCCATGCAGTGATGCAACTTAACGCAGAAGATGGCGGTAATCGCAAATTTATCATGGTACAACTGGATGAAAAGACAAATTCTGACTCAGAGGCACGAAAAGCAGGGTATAACACAATCGATGAAATTGCCCGTAAACGGATTGATCTCGCAGGAAAGAAGATACTCGCGGATTATGAAAGCGATCTTGTAAAACAAACTAACGGCTGGGATAAAGACATAGGATTCAAACATTATCGCCTTGTCACGCCGGACGTAAAAACACTCGAAAAAATTGTTGAATTTAATCCGGAAGAAACAAATCTCATTGCCGATGACATGATAAAACTCTTTGAGTACAAAAAAACAGAAACCAGCGGTTTGGATACTATTCTTGCCACTTGGCTGATTGATGACGGTTACCGTTTTGATACTCCTGTGGAAGAAATCACTTTTGGAAATTATAAAGCCCACTATGTAAGCGAGGCGGTAACGCTTTATTTGATTAACATGGGTTGGGATACAAGAGCGTTAAAAGACATGCTTAATCAAATTGGCACAAACAAATTATTGGTCAAAACAATTATAGTTTATCCCTATTCTTTTGAATTTGAAGCCATGCGAGAATTGAAAACAAATATCAAGACTAATTTGGATAATAAGCCTAACCTTATTGAGAGGTATTAATGCGCTTGGACAAACTTCAATACCAGTTGGACGCAATTGACAAAGCTGTCGAGGCAATAAATCAGAACGATATTTCTGTCAATATAAATACTTATGCCAATCCCATTATCAGTAATACGCCATTTATTGATGTTAAAATGGAAACTGGTACTGGTAAAACTTATGTATATACCAGATTGATACACAGTCTACGGCAGAAATACGGCATATTCAAATTTATAATTCTTGTTCCAGGCGTTGCGATTAAAGAAGGGGTAAAAATGTCCATTGCCTCAGATGTCTGGAACAAACATTTTCGGCAGGAATTTGGCAATCAGTCCATTCATTTGGGAATTATCAATGCGGGAGATTTTGACACAAAAAAAGGAAAACGCAAGCAAATACCGGAAGCCCTTCGCTCGTTTTGTGACGCTTCCGTTGTTGAAGAAAAAAACATACATGTATTATTGCTTAACGACGGCATGCTTTCATCTTCTTCAATGAGTAAATCGGATTATGACTCAACCCTGTTTGGAAATATCAGTTGTCCTATGGAAGGACTTAAAGCAACACGACCCATTGTAATTATTGATGAACCTCACCGATTCAATAAAACAAACAAAGCATGGAAAAATATAACAGAAGGTCTTTGCCCACAAATTATTATCCGTTTTGGAGCAACTTTTCCTGAAACAAAGACCGGCGGCATTACAAAAAAAGATTATGAAAATCTTGTATACGATTTAAATTCAATTCGTGCGTTTAATGAAGGGCTGGTAAAGGGCGTTCACATTGAGTATCCTACGTTGTCGGACACCAAAACAGAATTTGTGAAATATAAAGTTAAACAAATAGAACGTGGAAAATCGGTAACATTCAGCAAGGTAGGTTCAAATAAGGAGTGTGAGCTTCGTATAGGCGATGAAATTACAGTTGTTGATCCGCAATTTTCAGGCGGCATTACGTTGGAAGAAGCTAATTCCGCCAATTTCGCGCTTCTATCAAATGATCTTGAGCTTCATCCGGGAATGGAATTAATTCCGCAAGTTTTTTCCTCTGGTTATCAGGAATTGATATTAAATCAGGCGCTAGAAGCTCATTTTGAAAAAGAAAAAGAAAATTTTTACCGAAAAAGCGCGGGGGGCAATTTACCCAGAATCAAAACCAATTCGCTCTTTTTTATCGATAATATTGCTTCATTTCGGGGCAGAGACGGACAAGGCTGGCTTCGTGCGAAGTTTGAAGAATTGCTCAAAAATAAAATTGATAAAGAAATGAATACAGCAAGAGGGGAATACAAAGAATTTTTAAAGGCTTCTCTTGAGCAAAATGAAAATGATGAAATGAAAGCCATTGCCGGATATTTTGCCGAGGACAATTCCAAAAAAGGTGATGCCGCTATTCAGGATGAAGTCGATAAAGTCTTGCGCGATAAAGAACAATCTTTACAATTCAAAAACAAAGACGGTAAATGGAATGTATGCCGCTTCTTCTTTTCAAAATGGACTCTTTGTGAAGGCTGGGATAATCCCAATGTTTTTGTAATTGCTAAACTGCGAAGTTCCGGCTCAGAAATCAGAAAACTTCAGGAAGTAGGTCGGGGTTTACGCCTTCCCTTTGATGAAACTGGTTCGAGAGTAACTCCGGAAAGATACAACGAAGATTTCCGTTTAACATATATCATTGACTATTCGGAGAAAGATTTCGCTAAGACATTGGTAGGTGAAATTAATACCGATAGCACTAAACTTGAAGGAAAAATCACTGATGATATTTTGGACGTTTTGATTAAAGCTGGTTATGCGGAAGATAGAGATAAGGTATTTGGCGCATTAATTAACGCCGTAATAATTGATAGAAATGGAGAAATAAAAGACTTTGATAAGTTGTTCAGCCTACTACCGGAAGAAAGCGGTTTAAAAGTAAGAAACGGAGTAATTACCGGTAACGGAATGCCTGAACGTCCAAAAGTCCGTCTTAACCGGGAAAATTTTATTAAAATTAAAGACCTTTGGGATACGGTTACAAAACGCTATTTGCTTAAATTTGAAAAATTAGACGAGAAGGAAATAGAAAATTTACTGATAGATATATTTTCTTACGATAAGCATTTCATAAAATATGTAGCGGGGATCAAAGACGAGTACATAAAAAGCGATGGCAAAAGTGCCGTTATTGAAACCGGAGGATACAGAGCGATTGGATCTGATCTTGGAATAATTAACTATGGAGAATTCTTGAAGCGTCTCAATAAGCGTACATCCCTACCGCTGGCTATGTTACATAAAGCTCTTTCTACGGCGCGTAATGGGAAAAATACTCCTGCTGAACTATTTAATACCGACACGCTTGAGAAAATTATTAATGTATTTGAATCAAAATTTATAGAAACTTATAAACAAAAATTCACATACCAATCTCTTGATTACACCGCCGAAACAAGTCTTTTTAAAGATGGTGATTTTGTCACAGAATTAAATCAAAGCTATCTGGGTTCAAATGTCGCTAAAGATATAGAGTATGATAAAGTACGGTATTTATATGATAAAGTCGTATATGACAGCGAAATTGAGCATAAAGTTTTGAAAGTAAAACCGCCAGAACATGTTATTGTTTACGGAAAATTACCGAAGAGAAGTATAAAACTGCCTACTTATACCGGTGGCACAACCAGTCCTGATTTTGTGTATACAACAAAGGGACAAAAAGCAGACGATGTTTATCTTCATCTTGTTGTAGAAACTAAAAGCGATAACCCGCGTCTTTCCGATAACATTGCCGTAGCCGCTCAGAAAAAGGCTTTTGAATATATCGGGGCAAATATTAAATGGGAATTGGTAACCGATGTTGCAATCTTTTATAATGATTTGAAAAAAATGGCTGGAATCGAAGAAAAGTAAGACAGCAAGCGGCAAATTCAGCCTACAAACCGACCTTTGGGAAGTCATACCCGCAGAAAAACGCTTCAATCATCAATTCAAGGGATTGTTGTGATATAGGGCGATACTTAAGGTTATAAAACAGGAAAGACTGGAAATCTTCCAAAGCGGGATTCTTGTTTTTCTTGTCATTATTTATATTTCTTGTTTTACAGGATGAAGATATCAGAAAAAAGGTAATGAATAATTCATTTACAAATTCACAACCGTTAAAAGGCTTGAGCACTTGCAGCGGCTTTCTTCTTAGAAGCCAATATGCCGTATAAGCGTATATTTTCTCATTATTGGTATTATTAATATTATGGAATTCTTTTATTCTTGCAATATCGATAAAATAATCAATAACCGTTCTTTTTAGTATTCTCCCATTAATAATGACACTGTCCCCCAAATCATGCTTCTCTAAAAACTCATGGAACATCTTTAGAATCTGGATATATCTGTTGGCAATACGATCAATGTCAATGTCATATTTTTTGAGATATTTAAGCACAGATATTTTCATTTTCCAAAATTCTCGACAATGAGCGCTTTAGAACTGGCGGAATCCAGATTTTCTATGAAAGCAAGAAAATCGCTGTCTTCTATATCCCGATAATCCATCCCCCTGTTGGGCGATATTTCCAGATCATATTCCCCGGCTTCGAGCTCAGCTATAAATTCTTCTTTTTCCTTGCTGTAATCAACAGCCATGCTTCTCCCCTCCAAAGAAACCATTTTCATCTTGTCTATATTATACCTTTTTGACATAATAACAAAGTATATGTCAAGCCCATTTTCCATTAAAACAAGACGGCTTTTTTCTTTGTTTCTTTTCTCGGCTCTTTTTATCTTTCTTACGGAAAGTTGTGCGAATACAAAAAAAGCATCTCAGCCCGATACAATTCCGCAGGATTTTGTCCCTGTCAAACATCTGGTATTCATTGGACTTGACGGATGGGGAGGCGCTTATGTTTCCGGAGCGAATATGCCCACGGTAAAACGGATGATGTCCCAGGGCTCATGGAGTCTTGATGCGCGGGGCGTAAAACCCAGTATCAGTTGGCCCAACTGGTCTTCTCTTTTTTACGGTACTCCGCCAAAACTGCGAAATAAAGAAGATTTTCCGTCGATTTTTACACTTGTAAAAAGCAACGGGCAGGCGCAAAGATCTGTCTTTTTTTATGAATGGGATGAACTTTACAAAATATGCCCGGATGAAGCGATAGAAAAACAAGATATACTTTCCGACATTGAATCCGCCAGGAAAATAGCCGCTTATATAACAGAAAAAAAACCTTTCTTTACTGCGGTGGCGTTTGATGAACCAGATAACACCGGCCACAACAAAAGCTGGGGCTCTGCGGCTTATTATGCTAAACTTGCGGAATTGGACGGCTTGATCGCCATTATTGAACAATCGGTTAAAGATGCGGGAATATATGACAGTACGGTATTCATTCTGACCGCGGATCATGGTGGTTTTTCCCGTTCGCATGGAGCCTATTTACCCAAACATTACAAAATTCCTATGATTTTTTTTGGGTACGGTATAAAAGAAGGGTTTACTATACCTTCCCGGGTTAATATTTACGATATAACGCCCACTATGGCGGCACTCATGGGTATGGAAATTCCCCCCGAATGGACAGGACGAATTTTACATGAGATTTTTAAATAAAGTTTTCCTATTGGTAGTTCCAATGGTATCAGGCACGCTTTCCTGGACGCCCTCCCTCCTTACCAGCTCCAAACAAACGCGGGCATTATGGTAAGGACATTTCCAGAAACCGGCTTTGGGCATAGTGGTATCCGGCATATTGTCAAGGTTCAATTCGTTGTGCCATTCGCCGTGGGTGTGATCCACAAAATATTTTTGGATATAACTCCATATACTGTCAGCAATATCATAGTATTTTTTATCGTCGGATAATTCATACGCATTGTAAAAACCCGCGACGGCTTCCGCCTGGGGCCACCATTCCTTTTTGGCGTGGTTGTGTCCCTTTTCATCACAGCCGCTTATCAGGCCGCCGTTTTTGCGGTCGATTGCAACAGAATAGATAACTTCCGCAATCGCCAATGCGGCCTGTTTTACCTTGGAGATAAGACTTTCACCGCCGACAGCCAGCGCCGCTTCATACATCAGCCAGCTTCCTTCAATATCATGGCCGTAGGAAATATCTTTAGTCAGCGAATTCCAGTTCATGTCAAAGAACAATTCAAAATGCCAATTGCGGTTGACAATTTTATCAAGCGTTATGTGCAGCAATGCTTCAAGAGCCTTACGCACGCGATCATCCCCGTCGGCGAGGACAAGATTTGTGTAGGCTTCCAGTACGTGCAGGTTGGTGTTCATGGATTTTGGGCAGTTAAGATCCTTTCCGCTGAGCCGGGAATCGTCAATGCTGTGCCATTCACGGTTACACGCCTCAATATAACCACCGGCGGCCGGATCAAACCCGTAACGCTCCGTCTGGTCGAAAAGGGCCATCGCTAGTTCCAGCGACGATTGATCTCCTGTGGCGCGGTAGTGTTCGCTTAACGCATAGATGCCAAAACAGATGTTATAAAACTGTTTTCTTGTATCCAGCGCTTTTCCGGCATGGTCTACCAGCCAGTACAGTCCGCCGTGCGTTGTATCCAAAAAAGCTGACGATAAAAAATCCCGCGCGCGTTGGGCGCAGGACTTATAAGCTTCGTCCCCGAATATGCGGTATGCGGCGGAAAATGTCCACAATATCCGCGAATTTAAGATACAGCCCTTGGCGGCGGTTTTTTTCTGCCCGTAAAAATCCGCCTCGCCGTAAAAGCCGCCGTTTTCTTCATCAGCCATGTTCTGCCAGAACGGAAGAATATTTTCTTTAACTTCCCGTGCCGCTTCCTGCTTGCTTAACATAAGAGCCTCCCCTATATGCAAATTTCATTTTTCAACGATAATCAATTATCTCCTGCTCCACGCCCATGCCCGTTTCCTCAATACGCCGCAGAAGTCCGGCCAGTTCTGGGATTGCTTTTATTTTTTCCTGGATTTTTCCGATTTGGCGGAGCATAGGTTTGGTAAGAGGCCGCGCCCAGTCCAGGTATTGATCAAAAGTGGCGGCATCCATCCGCACCGGAATTACCGGCCTTTCCGCCACATCCTGAATTTGCTGCAAAATTAGAACGCCGTCGGGGTCAAGGTCACCGGCATGGTAAAATGAAAAACCGGAAGCTGCCAGGGTCTTTACAATGACTGCGGCGGCGCGGTTGAAATAACCGCCTATATAAAAAAAACAATCAAAATGTGAAAGGTCTTTACTGTGTTTTTGCGGGCTTCCCAGAGCGTAAAAAGTTTCTTTGTTTTCAATAGTCAATACGGTTTTTTCTTTTTGCTCCGTTACAGGCTGTATTGTCTCAATTGCTTCCGTGCTTTCAAGGGGAAAGCCCAGTATATGGCCTCCGGCATTGACCATGGGCAGTTTTTGGTTTTTGTATTGAATAATTATTTTCCCCGCGATCATGGTTTCAGGATAAGAACGTTCCAGAAAAGAAAGATCGGGGATGGGGACGGTTTTTTGAGCGCGGGATAAAAGAGGACCGCAAAGAGCCATAAGATTTTCCAGCCGTTTTGAATCCCGGTAAAGCAAAATTGACAATGCACGGGTTGTTAATTTCTCCTGTTTGAAATGACCGGAACAGAATTCCAAAAGCAGAATAAATTCTTCCATGATGCGCATATCAATCCCCTGCCCTATTTCACGTGAACCAAAGTACAAGGAAAGAAATTCCAGAAAGGCAGTTATTTTTTCTTTTTGAAGAGCGTCCTTGTCGGTCATTACAGATTGTAAAGCTGTCGGCTTTATCTCCAAATTCCTAATAGCCTGAACTTTTTCACCAAGCATAGTCCTGATTTTTTCAGCTTCTGTTTGGGGATATGGTCTGCCCGCTTCTTTAAAAAGTGTTTCAAAGTTTTCGCAGCTTAAAGTTTTTAAGCGTTCTCCTCTGTCCCGCTTTTCCCAGTTGAGTTTTATTATCCCTTTTTGTTGCAGGAATTCGGCGGCTTCAAGGTATGATTCTTTTTCATCGGGACGGCTTGAGTCAAAATTCGGAAAAAGCAGAGAAGAACGGACACGGAGCGTCCTTCGACCCTCCCCCGTTTCAGGCGCTGAATCAAAATAATGGTTAATAAACTCACCAATGATCTTTTTTTTCCAGTCTGTCATTCTGTCCCCATCTCAATATCGCTCATATCAACGGCGTCAATGTGGCAGTCCCTCACTTTTACTGCGCTGCCGAAACGGCTTATCACATTGATCCTGTCCATGTAGGGGGCGATGGCCTCAATTTTTTCAGGCGGAACCGAGGTGATGATCTGCAAGTTAAGGTTGTTGTAAAACGAAAGTATCTTGCCGATCCGCTCATCGTCCATGCGGTTAAAGGCTTCGTCAAAAATTACCAGACGCACGGTACTTTCGGGACGCGCCTTGTAAAAACGGTAAAAACTGGCGGCAATGGCCACATAATACGGAGTCTGCGACTCGCCGCCGGATTTTTCCTTGAGTACTCTTGACAGTGAAAGAATCACCGGATTGTCATTTTCGTCAAGATTGTCGGTTTCTTTGATCCTGATATCATAATGAAAGTAAGTGCGATAATCACAAATTTCTTTAAGCTCTTTTGAGTCCAGCGGGGAGTTCAGAATCCGGTTAAAAAGGTCCTCTGCGGCTTTTTTCTCATTGGGATCGACAAGCTGGGAAAAGAGACTGTCATCGTTGGATGGTATTTTTGCCGACTGCCTGATAACCTCGATCTGCCCCTTGCGGTCGTTACGTTCTTCAAGATGAAACCAGTACTGATCCCGGCCAAAATGGAGGGTACGCAGAATATCGTTAATCTCATTAAAACTTTCTCTGGCTTCTTCAATATGTTCGTTGAGCCGGGAAATAAAATGATCTTTGAATTCCTTTTCCGCGTCCTGATAGGCTTTTGCGATCTTTTCCCGATACTGGGGCAGTTCAGAAGTTTCAAGACGCTTCAACAGTGTTTCCGCCTCGGTATTTTCCGACGGATCCATGCCCAAAAGGTAATGGAATTCATGTTCATAATCGGCGACAAGCCTGTTGTATTCTTTCTTGCAGGTTTCAGTATGGGTCTTAAATCCTTTCAATGTCGCTTCATAGGTATTGGTAAGGTCAGAGATGCTGTTCTTTGATAGTTTATCTTGCGCGTATTCTTCACATTCACCGATCATAAGGGGATGAGTACCGCCGAATTTTTTGATCGCTTCTTCCTTTTCTTCCTGGGATTGGGTAAATCGATCTAGATCATCGCGGTAATTAGTGAGTTTGGTATTCAGGCCGCCCCAGGTTTTTTGAAATTTGTCGTTATCATTTTTCAACAGATCGAGATACTTCACCAATTCATTGCGTTTGTTTTCCAGTTCTTTGAAAGATTGGGTATCTATCGCGGCAAGTTCTTTTTCCGAGGCGGCAAGCTGGTCGGCAAGAAGTTCCACGTCCGCAATAGAAGGAAAAAGGATCATTAATTGAGGCAAGAAACGAATAACGCGGTTACAGCAATCCTCGCGGCCCCGCGCTTCCCGTTCCTCTCTTTCAGCGATGATCAATTCCGATTCGACACGTTCTGCTTCGGCAGTAAGGTCTCTTTTGCGCTTATCCAAAGCGGCCCTTCCCAGATAATGACGGCGGTACACATCTTCCCTGATCCGTGAAGCTGTATGATTCATATAGGTCATACATTCTTTGGTAACTGCGGAATCATACGTTTTAAGATTTGCAAGATCGGAGCGCATTACCTTTCCCAAAGTATAGTCGATATAAATACGGGCATAACCTTCGGCCTTGACGATCTCCGCGAGGGAACCCTGTCTTGCCTTTGCGTCCCTCATCTTTTCGATATTGGGGATAAAAGCCCCGGCTACGGAACGGGGAAGGCGGTCGTACACTTCAATTGCTTTTTGAAAATGAACGGGGTCAACCAAAATGGCAAAGCGCCGTGTGTTTAGACAGCCTTCAACCGCGTCAACCCAGTCAGGCGCGGTAATCTCAGCCGCTTCCGCCAGAAAGAAAGCCTCGATGCCGGCCTTTTCAAGAGCCGCCCTCAGTTCGCGCGGAGCGTCGGGGTAGCGGAGTATGCCATGCTCAAGATCCGCCAGTTCCGAGCGTATGTCATGAAGATTGTTAGCCGCCTCGTCTTTTCTCCGTTCGGCGATGTACCTTTCGTTTTGGTATTTCTTCGCTTCCTCGGCGAGGGCGGTGTCTTCCCCGTCAAAGTCTTCTGTCAGCTTACGGTTCAAAAGAGCTTCACACTGGGATTTAAGGCTTCGGTATTTTTCGGCCTGTTCTTTTTTATTGGCAAAGTCGTGCTGTATTCGCTCAATACGCGCCCTGATTTCCTCATAGAGCCGGTGCGCATCGTTAGCCGCAAGGCTCTGATCAAGGGCCCGAAGTTCCTGTTCCGAATCCAGCCGTTTCTGATCCAGCGCGGCAATCTCGCGGTTGGTAAAATCAAGTTTATTCTGTGTTTCCGTAAGCTGGCGTGCGGCGTTATCTTTCTTTTGTTTTTCATTTTCCAGTTCAATTCTGAGCTTCAAATATTCCTGTTTGAGGATAAGGCCGTCGTAATTGCGCCACTCGGCGGCCTTGGCGCAGATTTTTTTCAACACTCCGATCTTGGCAATCGCCCCCTTTGCCTGACGGTCAGCTTCCTTGTAATTTTCAAGATTTTGCTTCATATCCTGAATCGAGACGGGATTATCTTCAAGTATAAAATCGCACACAAATTGATCGATGGAATCAAGGGGCTTAAAACCGATGGATCGGGTAAGGGAATCTAAATAAGGATTTACATCGGGCTGCCGCTTAAAAACCCCAAGTTTGTTTGTTAAATCTTTTACATATTGCTGCTTTGTGGGATAGTCATACATCTTTTTTTCCGCAAGCACATTTTTGAATTGTCGGAACAGCAGCGGCTCGTTTTTTTCGTTGCGGACATTAATCGCCCGTATTGAATCTTTGGAACCTATGTCCCCGATCCAGAAATGTTCGATGTAATGATTGTCTTTGTAGGCTTCGATACACACGCCGCAGGCAAAACCGCCGTTGTTCTGATGCCACTCCAGCATTACGTGGGCTATGGCATCGCCTCGGCGGTATTCGGTTGACTCGCTGCCAAGTTTACAGCGCACATAACCCATAAGGTCGCGGCCCCCGCTGCGGCGCTCGTCCGCGGCGGAATTGAAACGGGCCATCCGCAAGTTAGCCGCCATTACATATTGAATCGCGTCAATAACCGTCGACTTTCCGGAACCGTTATCACCGGCCAGAAGACAGCGGTTGCCTATTTCTATAACCTCGTCTTCAAAATTATGCCAATTAACAAGCCTTAGGCGTTCCAGGGTTATCATTGTTCACCCTCCGCATCTCCGTCATCATTGCTCTTGTCTCCCAGCAACGTTACGGCTTCGTCCAGCGCAGTACGGTCTATGCTGAGGGGGATACTCGGATACAGTTGAATAATGCCTTCGGGATCCGCATAGTCCTGGGATTCCACGGAAATTAATTTGCAGGAAGAAAGGCGGCGCAACACATTGATGAGGGCGGTTTTCTTTATCTCTTCACCGACCATGGCGTTATACTTATCCTGAAAATCCCTTACCGTTACCACCGGGAATTTTGTTAATGTTACTTCAAGTTTCTTGTCTTCGTAGATAAGGCGCAGAACAAGAACCGCGCAGATTTCATCTTTTGAAAAATACAGCCGGGTATTCCCAGAACCGCGAAAAGCGATTACACCCAGGCTTTCGTCCCGTACCAGGGAAGCGTCCATACAGGAAAACCATGCCTCGAAAAGCGCGATGTTTCTGATCGTAAAATCGTAGAGATTCTGTTCCTTGTCAATGCCCCGGATGATAAATGTTTTTGACGTAAGTATATGAAGCGCCGCGCTAAATAACTCAAACTCATCGCTTGAAAGATCCCGTATCAGGACAAGGGCGTCAAGGTCCTGGTTCATGCTTCATCTCCGTCAACAGGGGCGCGGTTATCTATCCTCTTACGAAAACGTATGTCGGGAACCACATACTCCGCCGCCTTCACCGGGCTGGCATCCGCTTCTTCCTCATTTTCTTCGACAGTATAACTAAAATTGTCCCGTGCGCCATAAAGTAGGGCGTAAATAAAACGGATGTAGGTATTTTCCCCGGTAATAAGTTCTTTTGGAATGAGAATTTTTTCCTTTCCGCCATGCTCGTCAAGCCATGTATTAATCCGTTTGATGGAAAGACGCTTTTTCATGCGCTCAAGAAAATCTTTTTCACTTTGGTCTAACGCTTCAACATCGGCTTTTGAAGCAGCGGTATAAAAATCACCTTCCGCCCGTTTCTGGGTAAGGGTCAAACTGGAAGGCGAGAGGAATCTGATGCGATGCAGGCCGTGGGCAATACGGGACTGGATTTCTTCATTGCCGCCGTAAATCGCTTTTATAAGAAGCCCGATTTTTCCCGCTACGGTGCTGTCAGGCTCGATGTAGGCTCTGATAATTTCGGTGCTGGAACGGGAATAGGCCGCGTTCCGTCTGTCGATTTCATCTTCAAGAGGATCAACAGATTTTAAATCGAACCATATCTCTTCCAGCATGGATACAAGTTTTTTGCGGCACTCCTCGCGGTCGGCTTGAAGTATCCGCATATACTTTCCCGCGCTTTCATCAAGCCATTTGTCGTCTTTTAACAGCGCCTTCACCTGTTTGAAAATGCCCTGACGGTAACGTGAAACATTGTCGGAAGTCTTAAGCCGCTTGTACGCTTTGTCCAGCACTTCCCCCATGTAGAGATCATAATGTTCATGCAATACCGATGAGGCCAGGGAACGTACCGTTTCCGCGTTGAGGTTATCGTAATAGCCCTTGATGCTCTGTGATAAAACCTTGAGCGAATCAATCAGCGAGCGACATTCTTCATGGGCCTTGAGTACTGCGTGGTGTCCGTCTTTTTTTATCGTTTCACCGCAGAGCATGGAATAGATCGTAACAACATGGCTTTCGTATTCGGTTTTAAGTCCGCCGTCAATGTCAGCAAGGGCTTTCATAAACGGTTTGCCCCACGCGGTGATGTTAATAACTTTGGTAAAGTCCGCCAGTGTTTCTTCGGCAAGCCATCCGGTATGTATAAACCGCCGTAAAAATTTGCTTGCCAGAGTTCTTTCATCAATAACATGGCTGGTGTCAGCGTTTAGATGCCCCGGTCCCCCGGCAGCGCCAAAGTCCAATTCCCGCACGTTTGGTTCAGCCTGCGGCGGGCTAAAATCAGTATTTTTCCCGGTTCCCTCGTCTTCTTCTTTCAGACTGTCCCGATGTAAAAGCAGATAGTTCATAAATTCCCGAACCACCA
>Ga0268262_10004149_pt1 | contig 15145 bp, 17 predicted proteins | sample TergutNc150P3_FD_190354 | JGI IMG/M metagenome (GOLD analysis project Ga0268262, IMG submission 190354) | Nasutitermes corniger P3 segment gut microbial community from laboratory colony in Florida, USA - Nc150 P3 (SPAdes) (version 2) | ecosystem: Host-associated > Arthropoda: Insects >... | reverse complement strand
ATTTTTACTCCTAATTAATTGAAATTTATTTTCTTGTTTTAACGATAATATCATAAAATATTCAATATTTTCAAGTATATATTATTTCATAATTTTCCAATCAATTTAGGGCACAATTTCGTATAACTCCCCTTATCCGTATTTCACCAAACCACCCCAACCTCCGCTTATCACGTCTTCGCTTTAATCCACCATCAAACAACTATAATGCCCAAAGTTTCGCTTTACATCCACAAACACCAGCTATCCCGAAACCTTCATAAAATCACTCTATCGAATCTAGTGGGCTTTGAATGCTTAGAACACTGCGGCGGGCGATGTGGGTGTAGCGTTCGGTGGTGCGAACACTGGCGTGGCCGAGAAGGGATTGGATGTAGCGGATGTCAGTGCCGCTTTCAAGAAGATGAGTGGCAAAGGAATGGCGTAGGCTGTGAATCGAAATGTCTTTGTCTATTTTCGCCTGATGGATTGCTTTGACAAAAATTTTTTGGGCGGAGCGAATTGTCAACGGATGTGTTGGAGGTTGACCGGGGAAAAGCCAGGTCTGGATGTTAAAAACTTCGTAGTATTCGTGAATAAAAGCGGCGGCTTTTTCGGAAAGCAGAGTACATCTGTCCTTACGGCCTTTTCCACCCACGATTAAAATGACTCTCCTCGATAAATCAATATGCTCTTTCTTAAGCGCGACAACTTCACTGACGCGTAAACCAGAAGAATAAGCAAGCATCAAAAGCAAGCGATGCTTGGGATTTTTCTCTAACTTCAAAACCTCAACAATCTCCTGCTTTGAAAGAATCATTGGAAAGCGCTTGTCATGGCGTGGGCGGTGCTGTTCTCCAATAATATCGTTCTTGAAAACTTCTTTGTAAAAAAACTTAATAGCGCTGATAGCAAGGTTCATTGACGAGGCGGAATACTCCCTGGTTTTATCCAGCTCTGCAAGAAACACATTAACGTCTTCAGTGCGAATTTCCTCCGGAAGCTTTTGAAGCGTGCGGCAAAGCAGACGGTTGTAATAAATATAACTTCGTAAAGTGCAGGGACTGTATTTCCTTGAACGAAGCTCAACCTCAAGTTTTTTCTGCCAGTGTTCGCTTAATTTTTCAGGCAATGGCCGCTCAATAAGGCACGTAGTTTTTGCAGCATCTTCTACGGCGGGAATATGCGCCTCTTCGTCTTTTTCCCAAGGCCTTTCAAAAAAGCCGGTTGTTTTTATATCACCAGAGTTTTCCTTAACCCACACACCCGGAACGCCAGGAGGAAGGCTCTTGTTCAATTTGTTAAATTGTTCCGCTTCGAAATTATACCCGGAATTATACTTGATAACAAATTCATGCCGCAGGGCATCCCAGCTTGCTTTCTGAGCTATAAACAGACAAAATAATTTTTTGTCATAATTATAAAAAGGAACCCGAATCGCGGCAGATCCGCAAAAGAAATAAACAACTTCCATTTTTCCTCCAATCAACCTTAACCTTTCCAATACTCAGGCGTGAACAGCACAAGAACAGTCCATAGTTCCAAGCGACCAGCAATCATCACCAGTGAATAAAACAGCTTTAAATAATCAGGGAACATACTAAAGTTTTTAAACGGGCCTACCGCGCCAAAACCAACGCCTATATTGCCAGTGACGGAAAGCGCGGCGCTGAATGACGAAAAAACATCGAAGCCGGCTGCCGTGGTAACAAGGGCAGTAATGCCCACAATCAAAAAGTAAAGAAAGACAAAACCTGCGACACCATAAACAACATCCTTGCGGCCAACTTTTTGGTTAAGCTGGATGCTGAATACCCCCTGCGGATAAAGAATGCGCTTGAGTTCATTCCATGCCTGTTTGAAAAGCACCGTATGGCGTATAACTTTGACGCCTCCGGCAGTGGAACCTGAACAACCCCCGATAAACATCAGGCACAAAAGAACAGCCTGCGCCAGGCTGGGCCAGACCGTGTAATCCACCCTGGCGTTTCCTGTAGTAGTCAAAATGGAAGCTGCCTGAAAAGAGCCAAAGCGCAGGGCATCGGCAAAAGAACCGTATTGGGAAACGAGGCTCAGGCTGATTAACAAAGCAGCGACAATAAAAATAAGAAAAAACACTCTGATTTCAGTGTTATGCGCAAAATCAGAAAATTTCTTATGGATGACGCGATAGTACAGGTTGAAATTCAAAGCCGCGATAAGCATAAAGATCACCGTAACCCAATCAATAAAAGCTGAATTGTAAAAAGCGAAGCCTGAATTCTTTGTACTAACACCGCCTGTCGCCATTATCGCAAAACTATGGCAGACCGCGTCAAACCACTCCATGCCTCCCAATTTATAAAGCACTGCGAGGATTGCAGTAAAAGCGCAATAGAAAAGCCAAAGGACTTTCGCTGCGTTGTTAATGCGCGGGGTAAGCTTGTCCTTCTCCGGTCCCGGAGCTTCAGCCTTGACGAGCTGAAAGCCGCCAACGCCCAACAGCGGCATCAGGGCGACCGTGAGGAGGATTATACCCATGCCCCCCGACCAGTGGCTCATGCTCCGCCAGAGAAGCAGGGGCTTTGGCATGACTTCAATATCAGATAATGTTGTCGCGCCGGTTGTAGCAAAACCGCAGGTACTTTCAAAAATCGAATCGCAAACAGACATACCTAATCTAGAAAAATAATAAGGCAGGCTTCCGATAAGGCTGGAAAAAACCCAAACCAGAAACACCAGGAAAAACCCGTCCCGTGGCCTAATGCTTAACGGAGCTTTACGGATAAATAACACAGCGAACAAAGCCAATATCAATCCAATTGAAATCGGGATGAGGAAGGCTCTGACAATAACGTATTCTTCTAGAACTAAAGCCGCAACAAAGGAAGGAATCATTAGCGAAGTCATCCCCCCGATAATTATGGCGAGGAAGCGCACTGTGGGCAGCCGTTTCATGCTTTCCTTGCTCCGCCCTAATGTTCCTGTTTCGGTTTACCGAAAAACTTTTCCAACTCAGCTTCTTTGGCGTTCTTTACAATAAAAATAACCTTATCACCTTTTTTAAAAATATAATCTCCCCGGGGAATAAAAGAAGCCTCCCCACGGTTGACCAAAATAATAAGCCCGCCATCGGCAAGCTTAAAATCGACAATGGATTTTTCCAGCGCGGGAGAATCGTCGCCAATCGCCGTTTCAAGAATCTCCAGGGTACCATCCCCAAAACGCTGAACCTCTTTCATTCCCTTCCCCATTAAATTGGAAAGGATTGAATTGACCACCACAGACTCCATCGAAATCGCGACATCCACGCCAAGCTGCCTGGCAATGACTTCATGGCTGGGGCCGCTTACTATTGCAATAGCCCTCCTTACTCCGCGGTATTTTAAAAAGATGGCACTGACAATATTCAATTCCTGATCCGGCGTTGTGGAAATAATTAGGTCGAGGTTGCCAAGGCGCTCTTCGGCAACAAAATTTTCATCGGAAATATCCTCGTTTAAAACCAGGGCTTCGGGGAAACGGGCGGACATCTCTTTGCATGCGTTGTAATCCCGCTCAACAATCACCACACGGCGGCTGCTCTTTGGCACAAATGAATGAAAAATAGAAAAAAGATTGTGCTTTCCTTCCATATGCTCAGATGCCTGAACATCATCATTGTTGTTTTTTAAAACACTTTCGGCAATGAGTGAACAGATACGCCCCCCACCGACTATCCCTATCCGGTGCAGAGGTTTTTCATGGCTCCCAGCAAGCTGGAAAATTTGCTCAATCTTCTCTTCATTTGCCAGTATATGAATCCGGTCTCCTTTTTTTATAACCGTAGATCCTTCAGGCAATATACATTCCCGTGAAAAATCGCTTTCCCTTTCCAACAGTGCCACAAGGCTGTCTTCCTTGATGACGGAACGGTAATCCTTGATACAGAGCCCGTCAAAAACGCTTCCCTCTGCTACGTTCATGGAACCCAGCTCGTAAGAAGTGCCCGCGAAGCTAAGAATATTTCCCAGGGCACCGTGGGAGATAGCCTTTAAAATTGCACGGGCAGCCTCTACGTCAGGGTGAATAAAGCAGTCAATGCCAAGTATCTTGGGTTGATTCATTTTGTTCTGGTTGAGTTTGACATAGTCATCGTTTCTTACGCGCGCGATCTTAAGCATCTCCGGACGCCGTGAAGCAGCAAGTCCGCAGATGATCATATTCACTTCGTCAGAATCCGTAACGCAAACCAGAGCGTCGGCCTTTGAAAGCCCAACCTCTTCAAGGGCGGAGAGGCTGTTACCCTCATCGTGCAGAACGAGGCAGTCCAGCCGGTTGGAGGCGTGCCTGGCGCGCTCCTCGTTCGATTCAATCAGGGAAACATCGTGCTTTTCTTTCACTAAATATCTGGCAAGCTGAGTCCCAGTCCTGCCTGCGCCAACAATTATTATCCGCATTTGCTTAATATATAAGGGGTATTATATAGAAGAATAATAGAAATATAAAGTGGGAAATTCATAAAAAAAGCCGCAACTGGCGTCGCGGCTTCGTGCCATGCCTATGCTTAACTCATCAGCTCCTTTGGAATTTTGCCGCCGTTTTCAGCAAGTGTCTTCATCAGTTCCTTGTGCAGCCACATGTTCTTCTCGGCAGAACCATCAGGATCGGTACCGTTGTATTTTAATTCTTTGGCAAGTTCCTTGCGTGCCGCCAGGCTGCTGTCAAGATCGAGCGCCCTCATCAAATCGACGATAGATACACGCCAATTGAGCTTTATTCCCTTGGCCTTCACGGCAGCTTCCATGATGGCTTCAACATCTACGGGCTGTGCCGCCGCTTTCGCAGCCGTCGCTTTCGCAGTCTCTGTCGCCAATATCTCCTTTCCTTTAGCTTTCTCAATATCCGCTGCTGTCATCCCTTCCGCTTTTGTCGGCACCGTTTTAGCCGTGGTTTTTACAGGCTCCGCAGTAGCCTTCCCGAAGATCTTTTCCTTAATTGAACTCAAAATTCCCATATATTCCTCCTTGAATTGATAAGTGTATGGACCTTGTTTTATCCCTACCACTTAATTTAATACTTTTAGACCATTTATACAAGATTTGACATACGTATTTTACGGAATTACTATGAAATATGAAAAACCCCAACAAAAATTTAATAAACATTCATATCGCAGTTTTCCTGTTTGGGTTTTCATCCCTTTTCGCGAGGCTGATAAACCAAAACGCGATCATCATCACATTTGGCAGGGTCTTCTTTTCTTTTGCATTTCTTTTCATTTTTACGTGGCTGAATATACTCGGGTTAAAACTAAATTCAAAGAAAGATTATTTTTTGATAACAGTCTCAGGGATCATTCTGGCAGTTCACTGGTTTTGTTTTTTTCAGTCAATCCAACTTTCAACAGTTGCCATTGGGACAATTACCTTTTCAACATTTCCCCTGTTTGCTTCGTTCCTTGAACCTGTGTTCTTTAAGGAGAAAATAAAAATCCGCACAGTGGTTTGTTCAATTGTAATGTTAGCGGGAATTTTTATCCTGGCACAAAACAGTGGAACTCAGTTATCAATCCAAAAAATCAACGGAATAATCATCGGCCTTGTTTCCGGCCTGTCATACGCGATTCTATCATTGCTCAACAGAAGGTTCTCAGCAAAATACCATTCGCAAGTAATTGTTTTCTATGAACAGCTCTCGGCAACAATAATGCTTTTGCCTTTTGTATTCATTATTAAGCCAATAGTCCCGGCTAAAGACCTGATCCTGTTGGCTGTCCTTGGAATTTTCTTCACCGCCATCGCTCACGCTTTATTTGTGAAAGGGTTGACTCATGTAAAGGTCAGTACCGCTGGGATTATTTCCGGGCTTGAATCGGTTTATGCAATAGTATTGGCTTTAGTTTTACTGGGGGAGGTTCCGATGGTGAATGAGATAGTGGGCGGGGTTATTGTATTGGTTGTTGCGGGTTATATGACGCTCAAGATATTTTTTTGATAATAAAATCGGATAATTCTTCACGAATAATCCTCCCTTCATTTATTGCTTTTCGTAGTATTTCTTTCAGTTTCATCAAAGTGTACTATGTCAATAGTTTCCACATGATCACCTGATACAACACTGTGTGTTATCACTGATCCTTGTAATATAAGTGCCACTGACAGTAAGAGTATAATTATCACCCACAGAATGCACCGCCTTGGTCGGAGGCGTGGAAATGATGAGGATATATGTAATGTTACTTTTTGTGGAGGTATAAGTCTCAGATAGGCCATCAACAGCATCGTTGGACTTATCTATGTCCTCCAGGGTAGTACCGTTATAACAAGCCACTATTGAGAAAGAAATTACCACTACGAAGGCGGTAAACCTGAATAATTTGAATGAAGCTTTCATGATAATCTCCAATGTAGAAATTCGATAAACGTCATTTCACGTTATAAACGTAAAATTGGCTACACTGTGAGCAACCTTGTCTTCGCATACCTGAACGAAGAAAACCAAAATGAATATATTACCCTTATTTTTTATAGTAAGTACCCTCACGAATTCCAGAATAGGCACTGCTATTGAAAATGGTGAGGCTTTTCCCGCTTATGGTATAATCCGCAGCAGCAAATTGTCCGAAGCTACCATTGTATAGTGTGAGTTTACCGTTAGATGCACTATAAGTAATACCATTATAATGCCTCATATAATGGAACCTTCCGTCAGACGCAAACTCATAGATGAGAATAAGATATGAAGTGCTTTGATACCACTTCCCTATTATGCTGTTACCACCACTGTTTACATCGCCTCCACTACCTCCATTGCCATTGTCGCAAGCGGCCAATGAAAATCCGATTACTACAATTAAAGCAATAATGAGGATAATAAATACTTTTTTCATAATGAAAACTTCCTGTTTTTGTGAAGCCACTAGAGAGCAGCTAACCACACATATTAAACAATGGAAAGGCTTCACCAGTCCATTGTCAAGGATATAGAACAGGTTGTTGGTGAAGCAGTGAGAAAGGCCCTTGTAGAAAATTATAGAAATAAAACAGGCAAAGCCATGCCCGCCATGCTTGCTGATATGCCTACAGAACCGAAGGTAGCCTTCCCTAACAACCATAGCCCGCTTTCCTTTCCAGGGCTTTTTACAGTTAATTATCTGATAGCGCAAATTGATAATATTCCCCATTTTACCCGTTGACATCGCCGTGAAAAAATCCCATTGTACCATTATATAGTAACGCTTTACAGGAGGCTGGAAGAAACGGATTGAAAGGGAGCGATGTGGTCATCAAGGGGATTTCCAAGTCCTTTGGGAATCTAAAGGTTTTGAATGAAGTTGGTTTAACAATTAAAAAAGGCGAGTTTTTTTCCCTTTTGGGGCCTTCCGGATGCGGAAAAACGACGCTTTTACGGATTATCGGCGGTTTTGAAACCCCCGATTGCGGGGAGGTTACTTTTGACGGGATCGATGTGCTTCCCTTGCCTCCAAACCGCAGGCAGGCCAATACGGTTTTTCAAAGCTATGCCCTCTTTCCCCACCTTACAGTCTTTGAGAACGTGGCCTTCCCCCTAAGGCTCAAAAAACTCCAAAAGGGCCAGATTGACTCCACAGTGGGGGATTACCTAAAGCTGGTTCAGCTTGAAAACCACGCCCAAAAAAAGCCAAACCAGCTTTCCGGCGGCCAAAAGCAGCGGGTGGCTATTGCAAGGGCCTTAATCAACGAGCCCAGTGTACTCCTTCTGGACGAGCCGCTTTCCGCCCTGGATGCCAAACTCAGGCAGCATATGCTCATTGAGCTAGACCAAATACACGACAAAATCGGGATCACTTTCATTTACGTTACCCACGACCAGCAGGAAGCCCTTTCTGTATCAGACCGGATTGCGGTAATGAATCTGGGGGACGTTTTACAGGTTGGCACCCCTCACGAAATTTACGAAAGCCCCGCTGCAGACTTTGTCGCCCGCTTTATAGGCGAGACGAACCTTTTTGACGCGACCGTAACCTCCGTGGAAAAAATTGCCTCGTCCAAAACGGAAAGCGGGGAGACCGAATACATGGAAGAGCTGGAAATCCCGGAGCTGGGGAAAATCAAGGTTACAACCAGGGACGAGCTAAAACCGGGAGCAAAGGCGAATTTTGCCATACGCCCGGAAAAAATCGTTATATCCAAGGAAAAGCCCGCCACCAAGCGGGAGGACATCAACCTTTTCCAGGGCGGGGTAGACGAGCCAATTTACTCGGGGTTCCAGACCAAGTTCTATATAAAAATAAACGGCTCCACCCTTATACGGGTAATCAAGCAGCATGCCAAATATTCTGACGAGGGGCCGGACATAGTCTGGAAGGACCAGGTCTACCTGTCCTGGAGCGCCCAGGACGGCTACATCGTAGGCGACGGCTATACCCCAGAGGCAAAACCGTGATCCCCGGCGGGAGACGGAACTACGGCCCTACTTACTCCTTCCCGATGGCGGCCTGGTTCACAATTTTTTTCCTTGCGCCTATTTTCATCATCGTAATTTACAGTTTTCTGAAAAAAGGGCTTTACGGCGGGGTGGAATGGCAATTTTCCCTTGAAGCCTACAGGAACCTTACAAACCCCAGTTTCCTTACAATAACCGGCCGTACCCTAGTTACTTCGGTAATTTCTACTATTATAACTATTCTGATAGCCCTCCCCTGCGGTTTTTTTATGGCCCGCAGCAAAAACCAGACCGTGCTGCTCTTAATAATAATCATCCCGTTCTGGACCAACTTCCTTATCCGCGTTTTCGCCTGGATGAACATCCTTGGGAACAACGGCTTCATAAATGAATTCCTTATGCGCTTTAAGCTCATATCCGAGTACATTCCCTTTATGTATAACCAGAAGGCGGTTACGCTGGTGCTAATCTACATGTACCTGCCTTACGCGATACTTCCGCTGTTCTCTACAATCGACAAATTCGATTTTTCGCTTCTGGAAGCCGCCAGGGATCTTGGGGCTGGCAAACTCACCTCAATTATTCTGGTTCTCCTGCCAAATATAAAGGGCGGCCTTTTTACTGCGATACTGTTTACCTTCATCCCCATTTTTGGAGCCTACGCGGTGCCACAGCTCGTGGGCGGCAAAGATTCCTATATGCTGGGGAATATCATCGCGGATCAAATACTTAAGTCCAGGAACTGGCCTTTAGCGTCGGCGATTTCCATGGTGCTTACAGTGGTTACCACGATTGGCATCCTTGTGATGATGAACATCCAACGCCGCGAAGCTTTACGCACCACAGATGCATCTTCAGCTGTCGAAGATCGGACCGCTACGGGAGTAAAGATATGAACCTAAAAAAAGCGTTCTTAAGCGCAATAACCTCCCTTAGAACCGGACGTCCCGAAGGGGAAGCGGGCAGACACGCAAGGCGGGCAGCGAGGAAGAAGTTTTCTTTTTCCCACCTGGTCTTCATTGTTACCATGATTTTTCTTTTTCTCCCTTTGGTTATCCTGATTCTTTATTCCTTTAACGATTCAACAAGCATGAGGTGGACGGGCTTTTCGTTAAGGTGGTACGGGCGCCTGTTTTCGGAACGGGAACTGTGGCGCAGTTTTTGGAACAGCATAATCATCGCCTTTAGTTCCGCCGCAACCGCCACTGTGATCGGCACCTTCGGGGCTATCGGAGTCAACTGGTACCGCTTCCGGTTTCGCAATTATGTGCAGACAGTTTCATTTCTGCCGATGATACTGCCGGAAATAATCATCGGCGTCTCACTTTCAATTTTCTTCGCGGGCGCGGGCATACCCCTGGGCTTGTTCACCATTTTCGCAGCCCACACCACCTTTAATCTGCCGTTTGTTTTTCTCATGGTAATGGCGCGGCTGGACGAGTTTGATTTTTCCATAATCGAAGCCGCACAGGATTTGGGCGCGAATGAAAAAGAAACCCTTGTAAAAGTTACGCTTCCCATCTGCATGCCCGGTATCATCTCGGGGCTTCTGACGGCGGTCACGCTTTCCCTAGAAGACTTCGTCATAACCTTTTTCGTGGCGGGGCCGGGTTCATCCACGCTGCCGATTTTTATTTTTTCAGCCATCACACGCAAAGGCGGAGTAACCCCGGTTATAAGCGCACTTTCGGTAATAATGATTTTGGGTACTGTGCTTCTGACATATCTGCTCAGAAACTTTTTAAAATACATTGCGGCAAAATAAAACCCTATATTTATTCAGGGCATTTATTTATATTTTCATTTGGAGGAAAAGTTGAAAAGGAACATTCTGTTATTTGCGGCGTTGGCCGCCATTGGCATGACCGGTATTTCATGCGCAAAAAATACGCTCCATATTTACAACTGGAGTTATTACACCCCGCCATCGGTGATCGAAAAATTCGAAAAAGAATATGGCGTCCGTGTGATCATTGATGAATATGCGAGCAACGAGGAAATGTACACCAAGCTCAAGACCGGAGGCTCCGGTTACGACCTTGTGTTTCCTTCTCAGGATTATGTGTCGATAATGATTCACCAGAATATGTTTGAAAAAATCGACAAAACCTTAATTCCGAATCTAAAGAACATCGATCCGGTGGTACTCAAAAAAGCCGATTACGATCCCAATATGGAGTATTCGGTTCCTTATTACTGGGGCGCTTCCGGAATTGTGGTGAATAAGGCCAAGGTACCAGATTATGAAAAGAGCTGGTCGATTTTTAGCCGTAGCGATCTTCGTGGCAGGATGACCATGCTGGACGACATGAGGGAAGTTATGGGCGACGCTTTGGTATTCCTTGGTTATTCGGTGAACAGCAAAAACCCTGCAGAAATTAATGCGGCAAGAGACCTTATCAATAACCAGTGGAAGCCCAATCTAACCAAATTTGACGCCGATGCTTTCGGCAAAGGTTATGCCAACGGCGAATTCTGGGTAGTCCAGGGTTACGCCGAGGTGGTTTTCGAAGAGATAATCGATGATGCTCAGCTTATGAAAGACACGGTGTATTTCGTTCCCCGCGAGGGCGGACCTGGCTATATCGACAGTATGTGCATTTTAAAAGGCGCAAAGCAAAAAGATCTCGCCCACAAGTTTATTGATTTTATCCATCGCCCTGAAATCTACGCGGAATTCTGCGATGAATTCGGCTTCCCCGCCACGGTCAATATCCCGGCAAGGCAATACCTGGAAGGCCCCACATGGTATCAGCAAGAGGATATTGTCGATACGGAACTTAAGAACGATCTTGGGAATGCACTGGATCTCTACAATGACGCCTGGTTTAATTACATCCGGGTCGGGGATTAACGGTCCATATCAAGGGCAAGCCCCATCCGCATATTAAAGTCAGTTTCGTCCATTTCGCCCTTGAGAAAATCTTTGACAAGGAGCCGGATGACACTTGGAAAAGCGTTCCAGTACTTATCCGGCCAGGGGCCCATTTCCCGCCGCAGGGCGTTATCCTCTTCCTCTTCCATCCGCCCGAGAGAAAAGGTAACAAACTGGTCGACCATGGAAGCCAATAGGTCACGTGGAATTGACTGGCCTAAATCGCCTGTCCGCTTCTTTCGGCTGCCTGCCCCGGACGCTTTATCTGGTATCCAGGAGGCGGTTAATTTTTCGATTTGCTCATCCGTAAGTTCCGGGGCTTGCTGCTTAATTATCCGTATGGCGTAGTCCCGGACGCTTTTTTTCATGCTTTCGATATTTCCGTCAATGTTAAGCTGGGCTGTAATTTCTTTCGCCAGGCGGCCAGGATTTGGGGCAACAGACACATCGCCAAACATGGCTATATCCTTGCGGCGGCGAACCAGCGCAGCGGACACAACTTCAATATCCCTTTCGTTACAGCGGTTGAGTATATAGTCCAAAGTTTGCACTAATTCCTGATTAGCCATTACTCATTAGGGAAACTATACTTTTTTAGTGATGTAATCGCTCTTTAAGCAGCGGGTGCAGATCTTCAGCGTAACGGCAGTGCCGCCAAGTTCAGTCTTTACTTTTACCAGGTTCGGTTTCCAGGTTCGGCGGGTACGGTTTTTGGCATGGCTGACCTTATTGCCAGTGATGGTGTGTTTCCCGCAAATATCGCAAGTCCGTGACATATATATCCTTCCTTAGTTTACTTACCCAAAAGTTTCTCTTGTAAATCCTACCCAAAATTGGAGATAATGTAAAGAGGTTTTCACATGAAATCATTTACCAAAGAGTTGTGGTTCAACACAAAGAAAGAGCGGGAATTCATCAATATTACGGGGCAGGTTGAAGCCCTGCTTAACGAGTCGGGGATAAAAGAAGGCCTTTGCCTTGTCAACGCCATGCACATCACCGCAAGCGTCTTTATCAATGACGACGAATCCGGCCTTCACCACGATTTTGACGTCTGGCTGGAAAAACTCGCCCCTCACGAGCCAGTGTCCTCTTACCGCCACAACACCGGTGAAATTAACGCCGACGCCCACCTAAAGCGTCAGATAATGGGGCGCGAAGTTGTGGCGGCGGTAACCGACGGCAAACTCCACTTCGGCCCCTGGGAGCAGATCTTCTACGGCGAGTTCGACGGCCAGCGCCGCAAGCGCGTGCTGGTAAAAATCATCGGAGAATAATGAACTAATAGGTCTATGCCTTACTCCCAATATCTCTCACAAAGGCACAAAGATCACAAAGGCCACAGAGAAAAACAAGAAATTTTTCTTAAAATTCTCAGCTTTTGAATTATAAAAATACTGGGGGTACATCGGAATTAATGAATTAATCCTAAAACTTCGTGTTCTTTGTGTACTCTGTGCCTTTGTGAGAGTTCTTTTGAAATGATTTTTTCTTAAGTTGATGATGTTGGGAATGACTCCTAGAACCTGCGGGAGGCGCCACCGCCTCCAAAACTACCGCCGCCAAAGCCTCTAAAACTACTTCCGCCCGATCTGCCAAAGCTGCTCCCTGAACCAAAGCCGCCTGATCTAAAAACGCTGCCCTCTGATCTTAGCCCACGCCATAAAATCGAATGCCTCAATATAATTAAGTATATAAAAATTACGATGATAATTGGGATAATAATGCTCGCAAGGCTGTCTGATCCTGAATCGCGGGTCATGGTATTGGGTAAATCCAGCTCCTTAAGATCCAGTCCTTTTTCTTTTGCCACATAAGCGGCAATGGCGCGGCACCCTTCTCGCAGCCCTCCTGAAAAATCACCCTGCCGGAAAGCGGGAATAACCGCAGTGTCGAGGATTCGCCCTGCCACAGAATCGGGGATAGCGCCCTCAAGGCCGTAGCCTGCTTCAATCTTGACCTCCCGTTCCGACATGGCAAGAACGAGGAGAACCCCATTGTCTTTGTTGCGCTCTCCCACGCCCCAGGCTTCGGCGAGGGCAAGCGAAAACTCGTCGATAGAGGCGTATGGGGCATAACTCTCTACGGTAACAAGCGTCAGTTCAGCACCGGTCTTTTCCTTGACAGCTGCGGCAAGGCTTTCGACGGCTTTCGTGTCCTGGGCTTTCATAACTTTTGCAAAGTCGTTTACAAAGCCCGAAGGCTTGGGTAACTGCTGGGCGGCAAGACATGGCAGCAGGCAACAGGTAAGAACGAAAAGAAAAAAAGCCCGCGTAATGAACTTTTTCATTTGCTTTTTCTTTCCATTGCATCTACTATCCGAACCAAAACACCAAGGCCATCAAGAAGCTTTTCGGCAAAAGCTGTGGCTGCAAGGGGCTGGATTTTTTTGCGTTGCCTCAGGCTGTTAAGGACAGAAAAGCCCTCAAGCGAAACGGCGTACTCTTTTTCAACAAGGGCAATGGTCGCTTCATCATCGATGCCGATAACGCTTTTTCCCTTAAGGCGCAGAAGCCCCCGAAAAAGGACTCCGCCCAGCGAAGACCAACCGAGAATGAACTTTTTGAGCAGCTTTTCATTCCCGCCAGCCGCGACGAGCATACCGCGAATATCGCCGACAGCGCCCCGCAGTTTTTCTTCCAGTTGGAGGCGAAGGTTCTCATTGCTTACGGTTATTGCCTTGAGGATTTCCCCGCTCCCGTACACAACTTCATTGGCATCAAGAATATCGCAATACTCAATAAGGAAAACGTCCGCCGACGTGGCAAACTCTTCGCGGGTCATAATAAAGGGAGATATCCGGTATTTATGTAAAAGTGTTTTCGCGGCCTTCCCAAAAGCAGACAACCGGACGGCATTGCACTTTTCCAGAATAATCATAACGTTGACATCGGACACGCCCTCACAGTAGGAATCGCTTACCGCGCTCCCATAGAGAACGACGGCAAGAAGGTCACCTGAAAAAATTTCCTTTAGCCTTGTAGTTAGTGTCGTAACAGCCGCTCTGGTTTTTTCATTCATAAACGCTCCCCGAACTTAAAATACCACTATCATTAACCCAGAATCTCTGCCTTTTGTAAAGCAGAGACAGGCTATGCCAAACAAGGCTTGCCGAAAAAGGCATTGTTGGGGTATAGTGTTTTATTGGCCGGCGTGGCGGAATGGCAGACGCAGTAGACTCAAAATCTACCATACGCAAGTATGTAAGAGTTCAAGTCTCTTCGCCGGCATATCGTAATTCCTTATGTTATAAGGAATTACGTGCTGAGCTACTCTAACCAGAGCGTTCATAACATATTTCAGAATTCGACTGGCACATAAACTGGCACATAGCCTGTTTCATTGCTGGTTTTGTGAGGTATGCGCTATGAACGCTTATCCATTTTCCATTTTTAAAAGGGCTGATCGCTCTTGCTTCTCCGTTTCTTTTAAAGACGCAAACGGAAAGTATCTCCGTCCGGTTTCCACCGGAAAGAAAACCGAGGCCGAGGTAATTCAGGTTGCTTTTGCAATGTTGCGTGATGGTATTCCGCAAGGTAAAAAAAACTGTAACGGTGCATGACCTGTCTCTTAAAAATTTTGTATCGTTTTTATCTTCTTTTTGGGATTGGGGTACTTCGCCATACATTAATGACAAACTGCGGAAAAAACACGGTATCCATAAAATGCACTGTCTTAAACAGGGTCAGGCTATCAAGTTGTATTGGGAGCCTTTCTTTCAGGGGTGGTATTTGGGAGAGATAACCGCAAATGATATTGACGCATTTATTACTCACATGGGAACTACATCGCTTTCATCTTCCAGAAAAAATGTTGTTATTAAAGCAGAGACAAAACCGATCAGGTGGGCTTTTTCTAAAGGCAAAATTGAAGTATATCCAACGAGGGGGCATACTATGTTTTCTG
>Ga0268262_10004148_pt1 | contig 15150 bp, 6 predicted proteins | sample TergutNc150P3_FD_190354 | JGI IMG/M metagenome (GOLD analysis project Ga0268262, IMG submission 190354) | Nasutitermes corniger P3 segment gut microbial community from laboratory colony in Florida, USA - Nc150 P3 (SPAdes) (version 2) | ecosystem: Host-associated > Arthropoda: Insects > Digestive... | reverse complement strand
AAAATAAAGCCGCCGTAAGCGATGAAAAGATGTCCGCTACTGCGGAGCATATCGGAATAATTTCTCAAATCGCGACTAATATTAAATCCCATCCGGAAAAATACGGGCGCAGGGAAATTTCATTTCCTGACACTTCCAACACGGAAGGCAAAGTTACCGTGATGGTGCAAATTCCGAATGAAAATACCACCTTTAACGCGCTTAGAAATGAAATAGGGCTTATGGCGAATATCCAGGATGTTCTGTTTGCCATACAAACCAACAATAAAAGCGTTGGCACAACATATACCGGCACGGAATACGGCGTAACAATTTGCGCGGACCCTGATTCCGCCAGAAAAACGCCTTATTTCGATCCCAGAACGCGCGTGTGGTATAAGAACGCAAAGCAGGCTAACGGCCTTATATGGACGGATGTATTTGAGGATTATCTTGGCAGGGGATTGGCTATAACATGCGCAAAGCCTTTTTATGACGCTAACGGAAACATAGCCGGCGTAGCCGGCATGGGCATGTTTCTGGTTGTTCTGAGAGAAGAGGTTGTCGGAACCAAAATAGGCGAAACGGGTTATGCCTTTATGATTAACGAAAAAGGCGAAATGATAATTTCAGACAGCATAAAAAAAGACGAAAACGGAAAGATAATAAGGGAAAATATTCTGGAAAGCCCTTCCTTCCCGCGCGAAACGGCGCTTAAAATGATAAAAGGCGAAAACGGCATTGAACATGTTTTTATGGACGGTAAAGAGAAACTTATCGCGTATCATGGTTTAACCACAGTTCCCTGGAGCCTTGCCGTTATAATCGACGCGGAAGAGGTTATTTCTCCAGCGCTTACGCTGGAAAATAATATAATCAATCTAAAGAAAACAACCATTACGACCGTTAACCGCGATATTAGATTAATCGGCGTGCTTGTTGGCCTGATGATTATCATCATAATCGCCGGAGTTATGTTTTTTACGGGACGGCTGGCAAGGGATATAACAGAACCAATTCAAAAATTAACTTCTGACGCGGCGCTTATTGGCGCGGGGGATTTGGAGCATGTTTTAGAAATAAAAACAGGCGACGAACTGGAAATCCTGGCGGATTCTTTTAATTCGATGATTCATGGCATAAAATTAATAACAGCCGAAAAAGAACGCATTGAAATCGCGAATCTGGAAAAAACGCGCGAGGCGGAAATTATGCAGGAAGCGAACCAGCTTAAAAGCCGCTTTTTGGCGACTATGAGCCATGAAATCAGAACTCCGTTGAACGCGATATTGGGCATAATGGAAATTCAACTGCATAAAGACGACAACCCGCCGGATACAAAAGACGCGTTTGAAAAAATATTTGAATCCGGAAACCTGCTGCTTAACATTATCAATGACATACTTGACTTTTCAAAGATTGAAGAGGGAAAGATGGAAATTATACCTTACAGGTATGATATTCCAAGCCTGATAAATGATACAGTGCAATTACATTATCTGCACTGTGAAAACAAACCGATTAATTTTATCATTTCTTTAAATGCCGACACTCCGCTTGAGCTTTTCGGCGACGGGCTTCGTATAAAACAAATTTTAAATAACCTGCTTTCCAACGCGTTTAAATACACGCATGAGGGCGAAATTGAACTGTCTGTATTTTCCGAACCTGTAAGCGGCGGCGCGCCGTCCGAAGATGTGGTTATCATTTTCAGCGTACGCGATACCGGGCAGGGCATATCACAAGACCATATCGGCAGGCTGTTTGAAGATTATATGCGCCTTAACCGTGAAATAAACCGTACTATTACGGGAACAGGACTTGGGCTTAGCATTACCAAGCGCCTTATCAGCTTGATGAACGGTGAAATAAATGTCGAAAGCCAAATTGGCAAAGGTTCGGTATTTACGGTGCGCCTGCCGCAGAAGCGGATGGGCGAGGCTGTATGCGGAACGGAGAACGCGCGGCGGCTTAGGGAGTTTGATTTTCCAAGCTCTGCAATTACGAAGAAAACGCGAATTGACCGTGAATATATGCCTTACGGCAGAGTTTTGGTCGTTGACGATGTTAAATCAAATTTGTTTGTCGCCAGAGGTTTGCTTGCGCTTTATGGCCTGCATATAGACGCCGTTGACAGCGGAGAAGAAGCCGTTAAGAAAATCGAAGAAGGAAAAGAATATGACATTATTTTTATGGACCACATGATGCCTATAATGGACGGCATTGAAGCGGCTAAAATAATACGCAGTATGGGCTACGACCGCCCCATTGTCGCGCTGACTGCCAACGCCCTTGTAGGGCAGGCGGAATTGTTTATGAAAAACGGCTTTAACGGCTTTATTCCAAAGCCGATTGATTCGCGTAAAATGAACGACATATTGAACGAGTTTATCCGGGATAAAAAACCGCCGGAGGTTGTGGAAGCGGCGCGGCAGGAACAGAAAAAGAAAGACCCTAAAGGAAAAGAGGACGTTAAAGAAAAGAAAACAAATATTACCGAGCTTGAAAAATTTTTTCTGATTGACGCAAAAAACGCCGTGAATAAATTAGAACAGGTATGCGCGAATATAAAAGCTCCCGACGGGAAAGATATAGAATTGTATGAAATAAACGTTCACAGCATGAAGAGCGCACTTGCCAATATCGGTGAAACGGGGCTTTCTGAAAAAGCGCGCGGGCTTGAACAGGCCGCAAAAGAAAAAAATCTTGAGTTAATTACCTCTGAAACTCCGGTTTTTTTAGACGCGCTTAAATCAATAATTGAAAAATTAAGTTCTGCAAAAAATAAAGACGATGCGCAAATTTCAGGCGAGGATACCGCTTATTTACGTGAAAAACTGCTTGAAATAAAATCATCGTGCGAGGCATCGGATAAAAAAGCCGCAAAAAAGACGGTGAAAGATTTAAAACAGAAAACATGGCCGCGCCTGATAAATAACGCTTTGGATGAAATTTCCGCACACTTATTGCACAGCGATTTTGATAAAGCCGCCTCCGCCGCTGAGAATGCCCGCAAGTTATAGCGCGCTACCCTTGCACAATATGAATATCCCTCTGCGGGAAAGGAATGTGCAGTCCCGCCTCTTCGATTTTTGTCTTGATGGATTTATTCATATCCCAGTAAATGTCCCAGTAATCCTGAATTGCCGCCCATGCGCGAATGGTGATTTTTACGGAATTGTCATCAATAGACTGAAGCATAACCTGCGCCGCGGGGTCTTTTAACAGCCGCCGTTCCTCGTTGATTATGCCGTGCATTACCTGAAAAGCGGTATCAATAGAATCCGAGTAGGAGATGCCGACGGAAAGCTCCATGCGGCGTTTCCCGTTCCGGCTGTAATTTTTTACGGGAACGCCCCAAATGCTGGAATTCGGAGCCGATATATAAATGCCTTCCGGGGTTTCCAAGATTGTTGTAAATAAAGTTATTTCTTTTACCGTTCCGCTGAATAAGCCGAATTCAATGTACTCTCCTTTGTGGAAAGTCCCCAACAGAAGAAGGGCAATGCCTGCCGCTATATTTCCCAGAGTGTCTTTCAGGGCAAGGGCAACAGTAACGCCCGCCGCTCCAAGCAGGGCGATAAGGCTTGTTGTGCTTACCCCGAAAACATTGAGGATCATAATGATACATATAATGATTATTCCGTAGTGGATAACTGTCTGTAATAGGGGAATCGCGGTTCCGTCGCTTTTCGGCCATTTTGAATTGGCCTTTTGTACAATCTTGCGCGCCCCCTTGGAAAGGCTCAAGCCGAATATGAGAATAACCGCCGAGGACACCAGATTCTTGGTATGCGACAAAATAACCGTATAATGAGATTTCAGATAGTCTAATATTTGCTGACCCATAAGTAATTTAATAACAAAATAACATAATTATTAATAATTGTTCAACTCTTAAAAATAAGATAAAATATTAATAACGGAGGATATATGAAATTTAATAATTTTGATAAGACCGGCTCTTATAAAAAGCTTGCCGATCACGCAAAAACGGCTTTTTCTTTTAAGGACAAACTTGACGCAAAAAGGGTAGGGGAGTGCGTTGTTCCGATGGCGGCAGGCCTTAAATACTCATGGGCGGCAAAGGCTGTTGACGGGGAAACAGTAAAACTGTTACAGGGGCTTGCGGACGAGCAGGAACTTATCGCAAAATACAAAGCCCTTCTTAACGGGGAAATGATGAATACGGGCGAAAAAAGGAAAGTGCTTCATCATCTGTCGCGCGGACAGCAGGGACAGCCTGTTACAGAAAACGGGAAAGATATCGGAGAATTTTACCGCAAACAACTTGCGAGGTTCTGCGATTTCGCTTCCGCCGTTCATGGCGGCAAATACAAAGGCTCCACGGGAAAGGATTTTACCACAGTCGTGCAGATCGGCATCGGCGGTTCAGACTTGGGGCCCCGCGCCATGTACCTTGCCCTTGATAACTGGGCGGTAACAGAAGGCAAGAAGAAACTTGACGCTAAATTTATATCCAACGTAGACCCGGACGACGCTTCCGCGGTAATCGCGTCCTGTAATCTTGAACAGTGCCTTTTCATTCTTGTTTCCAAGAGCGGCACAACTCAGGAAACCCTTGCCAACGAGCTTTTTGTAAAAGACAAACTTAAAAAAGCCGGACTTGATCCCAGCAAGCAGATGATAGCGGTTACAAGCGAGACAAGCCCCCTTGCTGGAAACAGCGCGTACCTTGATTCCTTTTACATAGACGATTATGTCGGCGGCCGTTATTCATCGACATCGGCGGTGGGCGGCTGCGTCCTGTCGCTCGCTTTCGGTCCTGAGACATTTAGGGAATTTCTTGCCGGAGCCGCCGAAGCGGATAAGCTTGCTTTGGAAACCGATGCTCTTAAGAACGCCGCCCTTCTTGACGCGCTTATCGGCGTATGGGAGCGCAACTTTTTACAGTATCCATACACGTCGGTCTTGCCGTACAGTCAGGCGCTTTCACGTTTTCCGGCGCACTTGCAGCAGATGGACATGGAGTCTAACGGAAAGCGCGTTAACCGCGACGGACAGCCTGTTGATTACAGTACGGGCCCCGTTATCTTCGGAGAGCCGGGGACAAACGGGCAACATTCATTTTACCAGCTTCTTCATCAGGGGACGGGCATTATCCCGCTTCAGTTTATCGGTTTCTTCGAAAGCCAGAGAGGAGACGATGTAAACGTGGACGGTTCCGTAAGCCAGATTAAATTGAAAGCAAACCTTGCCGCCCAAATTGTGGCTTTCGCGAAAGGGCAGGACAGCTCTGACGGGAACAAGGAATTCAAGGGAGAACGCCCTTCAAGTTTGATTTTCGGAAAGAAACTTACGCCCGCCGTATTGGGAAGTTTGCTCGCGCACTATGAAAACAAAGTGATGTTTCAAGGTTTTGTCTGGAACCTTAACAGCTTTGATCAGGAAGGAGTACAGCTTGGAAAGATACTGACAAAGAAAGTGCTTTCCGGAAACTTCGGCGACGGCGCGCTTGAAGCCTACAGTAAATTGTTGGGAGTATAATGGTATAAGGCGGTTCTAACGCAATAGTTCTTCAATGCGTTTTAACAGCATATCAGGCTCAAATGGCTTTGTGATATAATCAACCGCGCCAAGCGACAGCCCTTCCTTTTCATCATCGGCTTCTGTTTTTGCGGTAAGAAAAATTACCGGGATATCTTTTGTTTCAGGTTTTGATTTGAGTAATTTTATCGCCTCATAGCCGTTCATTTCCGGCATATTAATATCAAGCAGAATCAAGTCCGGCGCGTTGTGTTCCAAAAGGCTGAACATTTTTGCCGCCGAAGGTGATGTTGCAACGGTATATTTTTCTCCCAAAATGTTATTGCCTATTTTTAAATTGGCAAGGTTGTCGTCCACAAGCATGATCATTTTTTTTTCATTTTCCATTATATGCTCCTTATTTTTCTTTTGAAAGCAATTTTTCAATTATATTTGCGGCGCTTTCGAATTCCGTCATAAGCACCTGATCTGAAATTTGTTCCAGATTTTCTTTTAGCGCCGTGTCATGCGCCTGTTGTTCCAATGTATTCAGTATACGTTTTATATCGGGGATTCTTTTGGATTTAAGGGCTTCGTCCAGTTCGCGGAGGGCGGGTATAAAAGCGCTTATATCCGCCTTGATTTCAGACCCGGCATTCCCCGGCGCGCCGTTTACGGCGTCTCCTATATTTTTTACAAGTTCAGAAAGCTGTTGTACAAAGTCAGGCAGGATTTTGCTGATAATGTTTATGTCTCCGGCTTTGCCGGCTGTTTCAAGTTCCGCCGCAAGGGACGATATTCCAGCCGCCCCGATAGAGGCGGACGCGCTTTTTAGGGCGTGAACATTTATAACAAAATCAGATAAGGTATCCTGTGGCGGCGTTGTTTTAAAAAATACAAGCCTGTCATGCGCGTCTTTGCTGAATATGGACAGCACTTGACGGTAAGCTTCAACAGTTCCGCCTGTCATTGCAATGCCTTTTTCAGTATCAACGCCGGGGATATTAAAAAACTGCGGGCCGGAACCGCCGCCTGTTTCAGCCTCTTCATGTTCTTTATTTGACGCCCTCAGCGCTTTTGGTATCCATCGGTCAAGCATTTCATCAAGCTTGGAAACATCTATGGGTTTGGAAAGAAAATCATTAAAGCCGTTTTCAATAAACATTTCCTTCATTCCCAAAACAGCATTCGCCGTTAAAGCGATTATCGGCATTGCCCGGTAATGCGCGCCTTCCAGCGAACGGATAACTTCCGTGGCTTCAATGCCGTCCATTTCCGGCATCATGTGGTCCATAAATACAATGTCGTACTCGTTTCGTTTTACAAGCTCTATGGCCTGTAAACCGTTCAGGCAGGTGTCTACGATTACCTTATAGGGGGCAAGCAGGCCTTCAACAACTTTAAGATTAGTCGCGATGTCATCTACCACAAGAATTTTTGCGCCGGGGAAAGTAAACCGCAGAGAAATTGTACTTTTAATATACCCCTTGTTGTCCGCCCTGCCGTTCAGAACATTGGCAATCGACAGGGACTGCGCCGGTATGGATACAAATCTTACGCCCGGTATATAAGCTTCTGTTCCCCATTCTATTAATAATGCCAAGGGCGGTTTTTTACCGCCGAAGAAAACCTCGTCCGGCTGTTGTATAAGCGGTTCTATCTTTTCATATAGTCCGTAACCTGAAAAAACATAAAACCATTCTTCACTGAACAATGCCGAAATAAAAGCTTCCGTATTTGACACCATTGTATAGGGAATTTTAAGATTTTCCAGAGTCCAGCATACGGACTTTGCGTAGACGGCTCTGCCTTCATAGACAAGTATCTTCTTTTTATACGGTTCCTCTACGGACGCGAACGGCGTCTCTGATTCAATGCCCTGCGGAATAACCGCCGTGAACACGCTTCCCCTGCCGTATTCGCTCTCCATGTATATGTTTCCGTTCATGGCGATACTGAGGCTTTTGGTAATCGCAAGCCCCAGACCCGTCCCCTCTATGCCCTGGTTTTTCTTTACGTCCACCTTTACAAATTCACCGAAAAGTTTTGCCTGGTCTTCCTTCTTTATGCCTTTCCCGGTATCAGACACGGCTATCCTGAGCCAGACATGTTTGCCGCTCCGCTTGTCTGCGGAAATTGTTAATCCTATATATCCTTTTTCCGAATATTTTACCGCGTTGGAAAGGAGGTTAAGGAGAATCTGGCGCAGGCGCACTTCGTCCCCTATAAGGCTGTTGGGAATATTCCCGTCGATGTTTGTAAAGAACCGTAATGGTTTATCAATAAGCCGCGTACGGATAATGTTAACCGTATCGTTAATAAGCGATGAAAGCAGATAGTTAATTGGAATAATTTCCAGCTTGCCCGCCTCAATTTTTGAGAAATCCAGAATATCGTTAATTATTGAGACAAGATTATTGCCCGCCTGTTTAATGTCCTGCGCGTACCCTCTGGCTTCGTTTGAAAGATTATCCCGCAGAAGCAGTTCCGCCATGCCTGTAATTGCGTTCATGGGCGTTCGGATTTCGTGGCTCATCTTGGCAAGAAAATCGCTTTTTGCGTGTGAAGCGGATTCAGCCATTCTGTTTGCCTCGATCAACTGAAGGTTTTGTTCCGCCATTGCGTTTTCCGAACGGGCGACAAAAATATTGATAACAATGAACAGGAATAAGATAAGGAACAGCATGCTGAAAAATACGGTATTCATAGCCTTATTCAGCGCAAAAAATCCGGGCATTGGGTAGCTTACCGCCAGATACCATTCCATTGCCGGTATGGAGTTAACAAGATATATTTTATTATCGTAGAAAACGCTGCGGCTTTCCCCTTCTGAAAGTCCGCGCGCGGTTATGATTAATTCTCTTCCGGTTCCGCCAAGAAGTTCGTCAAGGCGTACTTTGTTTTCAACCAAAGAATAATCCACCGCGGAAGTAATTTCACCGTATTTATTGAATATATACGGCGTGATGTTTTTATCGAATTCCCGGTAACTGGAAGCTACAAAATTTGAAAAGTCGGTCAGGTTTATGCCTATGCCGAGCATTCCTATGGGCTTTTTAGCGCCATGCGTATCTGCAAATACAGGGACGTTTACCCAAAGATTGATCTGATCCAGGTCGGGATTGTAATTAATGTTAAAATTAAATTTTTCCGTTTCGTACAAAGTTAAATTGTACCAATAACTTGCCGGATCATCAGGATTTATAACGTACGGGGCGCTTCCTGTTGTATAAAATATTTTATCCGCATCGCTGACCCAGAAGACGACTTTATTTTCAAAATGTTCCTGATAAAGCGTTAATTCGGTATCCGCCTGAGATTTAAGATACGGATCATTGGGATTCATAAAATACTGCTTGATAACCGGAGTATCCGCCATTTTCAACACAAGGGCGAGCTCACTGCTTACAGTGTTTACCAAACGAAGACGCATTGTTTCAGAAGCTATTGAAAGCTGTTGTTGAATAAAAGAAAGGTTAATTTGATGCGCGGAAATTGTAAAGGCCGCAATAGTTGATAAGGCAATAATCAAAAAAAGTATGCATGAAAAAACAAGAAATGTCCTGTTGACGTATTTTTTTAATGAATTGACAGTATTTTGTATCATGTCCGCATAGCCTCGTCAATAATTTTTAACGCGTTGTCGAATTCAGCCATAAGCACCTGATCCGATATTTGTTCAAGAATATCTTTTATCTTTGAATCTTGCGGATCAATCGTACTTAATATGCTGTTAATTTCCGGGATTTTTTTTGCTTTCAGGGCTTCAGCAAGTTCGCGGAAGGCGGGGATATAGGCGCTTATATCCGCCGTCCGGTCTGAAGCTTCAGAAGTTTTTTCCGATAAAGCCAGGGCGGTTTGAATATTTTTTATTAGTTCCTCAAGTTTTTGCGCAAAGCCCGGCAGATAATCACTGATAAATAATATGTCGCCGTCCTTGCCCGCTTTTTCAAGCTCCGCGGCTATGGAAGAAACACCTCCCGCCCCCAAACTTGCCGACGCGCTTTTAAGTGCGTGAACATTTGTAATAAACGCGTTTAAAGTATCCGCATCGGGAATATTTTGCAGGAGAGGCAGCCTGTCCAGCGCGTCTTTGCGGAAAAGCGCCAGCACCTGATTGTAAGCGGCGGCAGTCCCGCCTGTCATGGCGATGCCTTTCACGGTATCAACGCCCGGAATTACCGGAATATCGTCATCTGAACTGCGCTCCGCGTTTCCTGTGCCCCTTTCTTTCTTGTTTTCAGGTATCCAGCGGTTAAGTATTTCATCCAGTTTGGAAATGTCTATAGGTTTGGATAGAAAATCATTAAAGCCGTTTTCAATAAATATTTCCCTCATTCCCACAACCGCGTTTGCGGTCAAGGCGATTATGGGTATTTGTTTGCGCGGTTTTCCTTCTATTACCTGCTGTTCTTTCTCCCATGTCCTGATTATCGCCGTTGTTTCAACGCCGTTCATTTCAGGCATCATGTGATCCATAAGAACCATATCGTAATTTTGCTTTCTTACCATCTCAATAGCCCGGCGGCCGCTGAGACACGTATCCACAACAGCTTTGTAAGGCGCGAGAAGGCCTTCTGCAACTTTAAGGTTTGTGGCAATGTCGTCTACCACAAGAAGCCGGGCGCTGGGGAAGCAGTTAATGACCATGCCGGAACTGTCGGTATAACTTTTGCTGTCCGTCTTGCCGTTTAACGTGTTGGCGATTGACAGGGAATGTACCGGTATAGATAAAAACCGAACATTGGGTATGAAGTCCTCTATTCCTCTTTCTACCATAAGGGCAAGAGGCGGTTTTTTCCCGCCGGGGAAAGAAGCGTCTGGTTGTTCCATTAACGGCTTAATTCTTTCATAGAGTCCATAACCGGAAAACACATAATACCATTCTTCACGGAATAAAGCCGCGTTAAAATCATCTTGATTTTTTACAAGGCAATAAGGGACATCCATGTTTTCCAGAGACCAGCATAATGCCTGCGCGTAGATAGCCCGGCGTTCATACACAAGCGTTTTCTTCTTCTCAGGCTCGTCCACGTCGGCGAAAGGAACGGGAGAATTAATACCCTGAGGAATAACCGCCGTGAAAGCGCTGCCCATGCCGTATTCGCTTTCTAAAGTTATGTCCCCTCCCATGAGAAGGCAGAGCCGCCGCGTAATCGCAAGCCCCAGTCCTGTCCCCTCTATGCCGCGGTTTTTACTTATGTCTACCTGGACAAATTCACCGAAAAGTTTCTCCTGATCTCTTTTTTTAATTCCTTTTCCGGTATCCGTTACGATTATCTTGAGCCATACCTTTTTTTCTTCCCGCCTGTGCATCATAATTGATAAACCGAGATGCCCTTTCTCCGAGTATTTTACCGCGTTGGATAAAAGGTTAAGGAGAATCTGGCGCATGCGTACTTCATCTCCGATAAGGTTGTTCGGAATATTAGCGTCTATGTTGGTGAAAAATCTGAGTGGTTTTTCCCCTATGCGCATACAGATAATGTTGACCGAATCGTTAATGAGGGAGGTAAGCATGTATTTAACAGGAACTATTTCCAGCTTGCCCGCCTCAATTTTGGAAAAATCCAGAATATCATTGATGATGGAAACAAGGTTATTTCCCGCTTGTTTTATATCGCGCACATAACCTCTGGCTTCGCCGGAAAGTTCTTTCCTTAACAATAATTCCGCCATGCCTGAAATGGCGTTCATGGGAGTGCGGATTTCGTGGCTCATATTTGCCAAAAAATCACTTTTTGCGGAGTTTGCATCCCGCGCTATTTTAAGCTGGCGGTATAAATAAATAAAGTAAGTAATGCCGCTTGCGAAAATAAAGGCCCCGGCTATGATCTGTACTATAGTAAGAAAAGATACCAGCCGCCACGCCCTTACTATGGATCTGTCATCAATATCTACCCCGGCGATGGCGGTTACTTTATCGTCTTTATCAAAGATCGGCGCATAAGCTGACAGCAGGCCTTCCCAGCCTATATTGTAATTGCCAAGGCCTGAACTGCATGCCTGCCCTTTCTGAGCGGATACTATCCACGGCACAGACTCAAAGGGCGGGGTATCCAAACCTACCCGCGTTTTCTCGTTAAAATCATTGTCCACGATATATTGAAATCCCGAGTCTGTGGGGCGTAAATAATAGACGTAAAGAACTTCGGCTTCTTTGGCAAAATTAAACATTCGCAGGCGCAGGGATTGATATTCAGGCAGTTCCATGTCTTGTACGGTGCGGTATTTGTCCAATTCGTCGGAACTGATCATGTTGGCAAGCCTTTTGCTTTCGGCAATTAACCGGCGCTCCAAGTTGTATTCCATTGTATGCATGGAAGAAGAGATAAGCTTATTGGCGTATAAGGACACTACGAGAATGATCAAAAAAGAAAAAATGAACGGAATAACGATAAATCTTTTTCTTCTTGAAAACAAATCGGATTTTTGGGGAACAATATTCTTATTATCAAGTCTTGCCATAATAGACTTTTCCTAATAGTAAAATAATATTAATAAAATACCATAAAAATGATTATTTTTCAACTCTTTATAATTACAGATAAGCGGATATTAGTTTCTAAAACGATCCGCGGTGCGGGCAAATACCTCGACAAGAGCCGGATCGAACTGGATACCGCTGTTTTCCGTGATAATACGCACCGCCTCTTCGTGGCTAAAAGCTTCTTTGTAGGGGCGTACAGATGTAAGCGCGTCGTATACGTCGGCAATCGCCATTATGCGTCCCAGGAGGGGTATGTCTTCCCCTTTTAACCCGCGCGGATAGCCTGAGCCGTTCCATTTTTCGTGATGGCTTGCGGCAAAGATCTTTGCATAATCCAAAAAGTCGCTTTCTTTTGCAAGTGTTTCAATTTTTTCAATTATCTGTTCGCCGAAACTTGCATGTTTTTTCATTTCATTGTATTCTTCGTTGTTTAGTTTTTCAGGTTTCTTGAGTATATTGTCGCTGATTGATATTTTTCCCACGTCGTGAAGCTGGCAGGACTGCAGAATCAGGTCCCTGTCCCAGCCTTTTGTTTCTTCCTTGTAAACCCCGCTTTTTTCAATTTCTTCAAGAAGAATTTTTATTCCCCTCTGGGTGCGTTCTATGTGTCCGCCCGTAATGTCGTCGCGGCATTCAACAAGTTCCGCTATTGTTTTTAATAGGGCGTTCTGCAGTTCTATTACGTTTTCTGTTTTTTCTTCCACCATTTTTTGCAGATTTTCGTTAAAGTATTGAAGTTCTTTTCTCTGTTCTTCTACCAAAAGGTGTACTTCGATTCGTTTAAGAAGAAGAGGCGGCTGAAACGGTTTTGTAATGTAATCAATGGCTCCAAGGGAAAGCCCCTCAAGCTCGTCGTCCGAATCCGTGCGGGCTGTCAGGAAGACTACCGGAATATCTTTAGTTTCAGGTTTAGACTTTAGGATTTTTATTGCCTCGTAGCCGTTTGTTTCCGGCATATCAACGTCCAAAAGGATCATCGCGGGAATGTTATTTTCCAAAAGAACGAACATTTTTTCCGCCGACGGAGCCGTGGCAACGGCATATTTTTCCGACAGAACGTTTTTTCCAATCCGCAAATTCGCCGGATTGTCATCTACCAAAATGATTAGCTTTTTTTCGTTTTCCATGATCTTCCCTTATCCTTTTAATAATTCCTCAACGGTTTCCAAAGCGTTGTCGAATTCCGCCATAAGCACATCATTGGAAATTTGTTCCAAAATAATTTTAAGTTTTGAATCCCGCGTCCGCTTTTCAATTGTATTTATTATACTCTTAATTTCAGAAATTTTTTGAGATTTTAAAGCGTCCGCAAGCTCCCTGAAATCGCTGATATATCCGCTAATATCCGCCGAAGCGGTATTATCATCTTCCTGCATAGATATAACGGCGCGGATATTCTTTACCAATTCGGCAAGCTGTAACGCAAAAGGCGGCATATTGTCGCGGATAAAAGCCATGTCCGCGGCTTTGCCAGCGGCTTCAAGCTCCGCGGCCTTTTCGGAAATATCAGCGGCTCCCAGGCTTGCAGACGCGCTTTTCAATGCGTGGAACTGTGTTACCAGCGTATGCAGAATGTCCATCTCAGGCGCGTTTTGTAAAAGCGGTATCCTTTCCTGCGCGTCATGGCAGAAGATTGCCAATACTTCCTTATAAGCGGTTAAAGTTCCGCCTGTCATGGCGATGCCTTTCGCAGTATCAACGCCCGGAATAGAAGGGGGCAGGGAAGCGCTCCCGTTCATGTCTGTATCGTTTGACGGGTTAATTTTTTTGGTTTCCTTTTTCCCTTCCGGTATCCAGCGGTTAAGTATTTCATCAAGTTTGGAAACATCTATTGGCTTGGAGATAAAATCATTAAAGCCGTTTTCGATAAACATTTCCCGCATTCCAACAACAGCGTTGGCGGTAAGCGCGATTATCGGTAATTGTCTGCCCATGCTGACGCCTTTTTCCTGTTGTTCTTTTTCCCATGCGCGGATAGCGGCAGTCGTTTCAATTCCGTCCATTCCGGGCATCATGTGATCCATGAATACAATATCGTACACATTATTTCTGGAGGCCGCGCGTTTTACCAGTTCTATGGCTTGCAAGCCGTTCATGCTGGTATCTACCGTTACGCGGTAAGCGGCAAGAAGGCCTTCAACTACTTTTAAGTTAGTTGCAATGTCATCTACCACCAACAGCCGCGCGCGGGGGAAGGTAACCTGAATTAAACTTGAGTTCTTGCTGTAGTCTTTGTTGTCCGTTCTGCCGTTAAGAACATTGGCAATCGACAGAGACTGCACAGGTATTGATACAAAACGCACGCCGGGTATGTAGGCTTCAGTTCCCCATTCAATCATCAAAGCCATAGGCGGTTTTTTGCCGTTATAAAAAGCGGAATCATCTTGTTCCATAACAGGTTTTATCTTTTCATAAAGACCGTAACTGGAAAATATATAAAACCATTTTTCCCGGTAAAGTGCATCTGCGAAATCTGCCTGGTTTGTTACCAGAGTATGGGGAACGTTCATATTTTTTAATGTCCAGCAAACGGCTCCAGCGTAGACTGGCCTGCCTTCATAAACAAGTATTTTCTTTTTCTCAGGTTCTTCTACATGGGCAAAAGGCGTCTCAGATTCAACGCCCTGCGGAATAGCCACAGTAAACACGCTTCCCTTGCCGTATTCACTCTCTATTCTTATATCTCCGCCCATGGCGGTACAGAGGCGTTTGGTAATTACAAGACCTAATCCCGATCCTTCAATACCCTGATTTTTCTTTATGTCTATCTGGGCAAATTCATTGAAAAGTTTTCCAAGGTCTTCAGGCTTAATTCCTTTTCCCGTATCGGCTATGACAATTTTAAGCACTATCTGTTTATCGTTTAGTTTTTCCATGGTAATGGTTAAACCGATATGGCCCTTTTCAGAATATTTAACCGCGTTGGACAGCAGGTTAAGGAAGATTTGGCGCATGCGCACTTCGTCTCCGATAAGGCTGTTGGGGATATTGCCGTCGATGTTGGTAAAAAACCGTATTGGTTTTTCCATAAGCCGCATGCGTATAATGTTAATCGTATCATTGATCAGGGAAGAAAGCTGGTAATTGACAGGAACAATTTCAAGTTTGCCGCTCTCAATTTTTGAGAAATCCAAAATATCGTTGATAATGGACAGAAGATTTGTGCCCGCCTGCCTGATCGTAACGACATGATC
>Ga0268262_10004147_pt1 | contig 15150 bp, 15 predicted proteins | sample TergutNc150P3_FD_190354 | JGI IMG/M metagenome (GOLD analysis project Ga0268262, IMG submission 190354) | Nasutitermes corniger P3 segment gut microbial community from laboratory colony in Florida, USA - Nc150 P3 (SPAdes) (version 2) | ecosystem: Host-associated > Arthropoda: Insects >... | reverse complement strand
ACTCCTCTGTCGTTGTTATACGACGATACTCTTTGACTGCCTGCTCCATCACTGATACCCCCACTTTCCATCTAGCTCTATACAAAATGGCGTTCTACGTTTTGTTATGCGTTAGGTTTTTTTCGGCGCTGTCTCTGAATATCTTACTTGCCCTCGCCGAGTTGTGAGAGTAATTTGGCTATTAGTGCGGATTGTTCGGCAAGAGCGGCGTCTTTGTTCGCGATGATTGCTTCCTTTTCAGCCACAACACCCTGCCATTTCTCCCGCTCTTCTTCCTTTGCGTGATACACTGCTGAGGCTTCGTTATGACGGGCCCGTGAACGTAAACGCTCTATCTCTCTGAACTCCTCTGTCGTTGTTATACGACGATACTCTTTGACTGCCTGCTCCATCACTGATACCCCCACTTTCCATCTAGCTCTATACAAAATGGCGTTCTACGTTTTGTTATGCGTTAGGTTTTTTTCGGCACTGTCTCTGAATATCTTACTTGCCCTCGCCGAGTTGCGAGAGTAATTTGGCTATCAGCGCGGATTGTTCGGCAATAGTAGTGTCCTTGTTCGCAAGAGCGGCGGATTGTTCGACAATAGTAGTGTCTTTGTTCGCAATAGTAGCGGATTGTTCGGCAATAGTCGCTTCCTTTTCAGCCACAACACCTTGCCATTTCTCCCGCTCTTCTTCCTTTGCGTGATGCAAGGCTGAGGCTTCGTTATGACGAGCCCGTGAACGTAAACGCTCTATCTCTCTGAACTCTTCTGTCGTTGTTATACGACGATACTCTTTGACTGCCTGCTCCATCACTGATACCCCCATCCTTTCTATCTTGCTTAACTCTTCTTCTGTCTCTGCGTTGAATAACTTTAACCATAATTTTAATCTGTCATCTACGCTCACTTCGTCCGGTAACTTTGGTAATTCAAAATAATGCAAAACCTGCTTGTCTGTCAACTGTGTGTGGCGCTTGACTTCGAGAAGCTGAAACTCTGAATGAAAATCTTCGCAGTCAAATAACTTGAACGCAAGAATGCTGATTATGATCGTACGGGGTAACTTGATGTAACTTTCGCTTTCTTTTAATGCTGATGTGTACTCTTTGGCCCAATAATACAGTGACCTTTCTGGATAGTCGCCTTCATTGCTGACTTGTATTTCGAGGTCAACTCTCTGGCCGTTTACAGTCATGTTTATATCCAGGCGGCAGAATTTGTCTCCCATTACGTCGGGGGGCATTTCGGGATTGGTGATGGTCAGTTGTTCTATGCTTTCATAGGGGATGTTCAGTAATTCGGATACCAGGCCTTTTAGCAGGTCTTCGTTCTTTACAAAAAATGTTTTGAAAAGTATGTCGTTTGTGAATGTGTATTCTAGCTTGGTCATGGCGTCTCTGTCTGGATTGGTATTATACAAGGAATCCATATCATAATCGCGTAAATCGCCGATTGCTTTCGGACTGATTTTTCATTTTGATTCTGGCTTCCAATCATGAAATAGCGCGGGAAGTTTTTTGTATGCGGAAGTTTATACATGAGCATTATTGTTAATTACTGTGAATTATAACGCCGAGTTTAAATATAAACATGTTATAAATATATTTTCAATAAATACTTGAAATTGTTCCCGCTTTGACAAGGCGGGAAAGAACATAAAAAAGTCTGGATTGACGGGTCATAGAGCCTCCTTGAGGATGCTCGTGTCAAATCCAAAACGCGGAAAATTTACGATGAAATCGCAATACTGAATAAACCCCAAGCCGCAGTCAGCTTCCGGCGAATGCCGTTTGCTGTCTGAATGTAGGTAGAGCAGATACAAACCCATGATTCCTGCCAAAACTTGTTAGTCGCGCATTGCAAAGGGTGCTGCTGTGCTGGTGCTGTCTTGCTGTACTGCTGTAAATAGCTGATGCGTAAGTGGAACACTTGAATGCGGAAGTGATTTTGTCAAATCCGTAACACTTATGTTACAGATATTTTCAATTTTTTGTTTAAAAAAAACCGAATTTGGGAGGGTTATTGGGGCTGAAATTTTATGATTTTATTATATAAAAGTCCTGTTCTATGATTTTGATATGAGAATTTTTAGGATTTGTCTCTAATATATTACTTTATACTCAGCGAACCTGGCTATTAGTCCATACTTTTCATCAATAGCCCCGCCCTATAACATAAATGATGCTCACAAAGCAGCCTGAAGATTTTATATAAAGTTGCCTTTTGGAAAGCGATCTCTACATCTGAAAAACGCTGTACAGCCTGTTTTTCAGGTTTATTGCCTATTGCAATCTCGTGTTAAAAAAGTCAAAGATGTCAAAAACATTTTTGTAAACGCCGCCGTGCCGTTACGCAGGCAAAATGCTGTATATCTTGATTATTTTCAATAATTATATTATCAGCATTTTGCCGGATACAAACATCTCTACCTCCTTTTCCCGCCTTGTCAAAGCGGGAACAGAAAAACCACGTTTTTTTCATCTAAAAGGAGGTGCCTTGATGAAAGCACTTAGAGTTTATCGCGCCGGAGCAATGTTGACGTTGCTTGGCGCACTTAGCGGCGCGAGCGGTCTGTACGCGCAGGGCGGCAACTCGCCCTACTCGTATCTATTTAAGCTACGGGCGGGGCTGACTGCGGGCGACTTGCAGAAGACGCACTTTGACAACAAGATAGGCGGCGTTGGGTTCGAGGTCAAAAGGGATCTCTTTGGCAACGGTCAGGGAGTGACGGCTGAACTGGTCTGGGAATATTCCACAGGCCGCCACCACGATGTCTATCCGTGGGGTACAAACCCAGACGCGATCCTTGATCATGCCGGAAAGGGTCTAAATCCGAGATTCTCCTATGACGACAGAAAAGAGTACGGCACAGGCATCAACCTGAGGTTTGCCTACTGCGCCCCGCTAAGTGTTCCATATCTAGACAACGCTGATTTGGCGTGGTTCGCGGGTCTGGGGATTGACAGGTTCAAAGTCCGCAGTGAAGTCAGGTACACATTCAACTTTACGCCAAACTTAACCACGTCAGGAAGCCCAACCTGGGGCAACTATGACGGCGGCGTTTTCTTGAGAGAGGAAAGCAAATTAGTACCGGGTGTTTTTGCGGGTTTGAAATACCGCCTCAATAAGGACGTTGGTTTCGAGCTGTCACTGCGCAATTTTGGTATGTGGCACATGGATTATACCCCGGCTTCATACGAATACAAGGGCATCCCTCCAGAAGACAAGCGTGGAACAGGGACGACGTCAACCGGCACCACCAGAGGCACCGCCCTGGAATTTGCCATTACTCTCAATTTCTAAATTGAGTTAAAGGAGATACAAAATTATGCGCAAAAATTTAATATTTACTCCACTGATGGCGGTCTTGGTCGGTGGCGCCATGAACGCTCAGGACTTGACCACCGCGGTTATAGCAGGCAGGGTGACAAACCAGAGCGGCCAGCCCCTGCAGGGTGTTCGTGTGCAACTTGAGTCGCCATCAATGCTTGGCGCGCGTCAAGCAGCTACAGACGCTAATGGCCAGTTCCGCGTTCCCCTGCTGCCCAATGGCGTTTATTCTATTACGTACTCGTTCAGCGGCTATATTACACGTAAACTGACGCTCACCATAGTTGCGGGTCAGGTGGCAAATGCCAGTACCAGCCTGACGCAAGTGGCGGCGCGTGTCGAGACAGTTGAGATCACGGGTACAGCCGCGACAATCAACGCGCAGATTGACAAGACGGACACGATTGTTCAAACCAGTTACTCCGCTGATTTCCTTGAAATGATTTCAGGCAGGTCATTCAGTAACATCGGTCGTCTGGCGCCCGGCATTAACAACACCAATCCTGTCTCTACCAGTGATGGCGCGAGATCCCATATTCGCGGCGGCACGGGCGCATCAACACGCGTCATGGTAAACGGCGGAACCATTGACAACATGGTGAGCAATGAAACAATGCAAAATCTGCTACCGGTTGGCGATCTGATAGAGTCCATCGCGATAATTCAGTCGCCCCTCAACGCCCGCTACGGCAACAGCGACGGCGGTCTTTTATCCGCTGTCACATCGCGCGGCACCAACACATTTTCGGGCACAGCCAGATGGAACATTTCCCGCCCTGGCGGTTGGGGCATCACTGAGCAAGGTTGGTATCCTTACCGCGACCCTCGAACCACCGAATCACGAACTATCAACCCGGGCAATGAAAATTATTCCAAGAGCATGGAATTCTCACTAACAGGCCCGATCTGGAAAGATCACATCACATTTGCTTACGGGACAAGACTGACACCCACAACGTACGGTGTCTCCAACACAGCTTGGTCAACCTATCTCGGCAGCCCTACTGACCCGCAGCCCTACAACCGAATGGGTACTTTCTACCGTGATTCGACCGGTGATGTCATAAGAAGGGCTGAGTTATATTCGGCCAGTGAATACAATAATGTCAGAACCAGGATTGACCAACGGACATTCAACCAGTTCACAGTCTATTGGCAGGTGACACCCCAGCATCAGTTGGAGTACGGCCATGTCCAAGAGGATGCTCTGGCGGATAATGTCGGCCGTACAGTCGAAATGGGGCCTTGGGATAATACTGATACAAACAGAAGAACCTGGAACATGGCCTATCGCGGCATCATCGGTTCTTCCGGCGTACTGGAGGCCCGCTACAGCAGCGCTTTCTTCTGGTGGGCCTATGGTGTCCGGGGAGGCGCGCCAACTCCCCCGCCTGTAAGAACCTATACAATTGGCTCTTTCCGTCCTATTGATGGCAATTTCCTTAACGGTAATACTTCAAATTTTTGGACTAACGGGTACATAGGCGCGATAATGGACGCAAACAACTCGTACACGGTTGAATTAAATGGAACAGGCGCGGCGCGGCCCACATCCAACACAGGATGGCAGTCCTTAGTATCCAATGGTCTGCCCGGCTCACCTCCCGGAGACGGCGGCAGGACAAAAGACCTTGTGATCAACTATCAACACATGCTGAATACCAGCATGGGTACACACCTGTTTGATATCGGTATGCAGGGCAACATGGCGGACTGGAAGATGAGGGCTAGTACCAATAAAGAGAATTTTAATACCGTGGGTCAGATTTCCAAAAGCCTGACGGCAGCGGACATCTATAATCCGAGCGGTACGCCCGGCAGACTTCCGTCATACTATGCCGGAAAATACATTGTCTTTAATGTCCCCGCCGCGAAATTCAGCGACATTGACCCCTGGGCTGTCAACTACTACGGCATTGTTGACAAATATATTATCAATCGTAATACCGGCCTGTTTGAAAATCCCTTTGGCGGTGTAAATACTTATGGTTTCCCCGGTGACAATAGTGTCGCGGGACCTGGTATTCCGTTGCCTTATTTTTATTATCGTTATGGCGATAGCGATGGAACTGTGGAAGCCAATAATTATTCGTACTACGTAAATGATCTGTGGAGCGTAAATGATAATCACAGTATCATGGCCGGTCTGCGCCTAGATAAGTTTTACGCGGCGAACAGCCTGAGGGAACTATCTTCTTACATGTTGCCGACTGTCCGTCTTGAATACAAATGGGATATACATGGCGACCAGAGCCGTCTGCTGAACGTCTCATTTGGGCAATTCCACACATTCCAGGGTCTGGGACCTTTTGCGAGAGCGGGAATGACACCCACAGATGGCAATATACGCGAGATCAGGTACTGGGATAAAGGCACTGCCACACCCTACCTGGTTGACCTGTCGGACTTGTTGAAGCATGAGAATTATGGCTATTCTACAGCGCTGGCGGAAACAGGTGGTACATTCAATGTTGACCCCGACTGGAGATCAACCGTGTCAACAGAGTTTGCCTTTGGCATGACACGAAATCTGAGTATCGGCGGCTTCTGGAAAGCAACTTTTGTCTATAGAACATGGGCGAATGACTGGGATTTCTACCCGGGTGGAATTATAACTGACACAACCGGTACAAAGACCTTTGAGAGGATACTGAAAAACGCCAGTGGATATGAGAGAAAGTACACAGGTCTGGAGTTGGAATGGGAAATACCCATCCACAAACGCCTCACATTCCTGGGCAGTTACACGTACAACCGCTTTATGCACAACACACCCGATTCGGTTGACAACCCGGCGTACTGGGTGCTTGATAATAACAACTCCGTGGATTGGAGCGCATATCGTGATGAGGTCATGGGCGGCCGCCAAGTCTGGGCGCCCGTGAGGTTAAGGCAACCGGAACACTACCTCAAAGTATTCCTACTCTTTGATGTATCAAGCGGAAGGGTCAAATCCTCATTGGCCTTTGACGGTCAGTTTACATCCGCCAGTCCGATAAATTATACCTACACCTACGGTATAGGAGAACCTTACAAATTATATCCCGAGTTGATAACCGGGCCTGGCGCGACACCTGTTCCCGGAACTACCGGCAGAGGGGGAATGTCGAACGCGGCCGCATACTTCCATACAATTGGATTGAGCCATAATGATTCGTGGACGCTCAGTTTGCGATATTTGATCACTGTGCCGATCTATAGAAAACTTGCATGGATGGCCACGATACACATTGACAACCCCTTTAACCATCGCGGCCTCGGTGGAGGTTGGTTGCCCAGCAACGATTCCGGCTTTGTTGTATATAGTGATAACCCAGATCGCTGGGGTACAAATTCCGGGATTGATCAGTCACGGGGAGTCTGGAGGAGTAGCGGCGACTTTAACGGCTTCTACAGAGACCGCCAGGGTGGCCGTCAAATCTATATGAACACCGGCATAAAGTTCTAGGATGGAGTGAAAAATGAAAACAGGAATAATTCTAACTACCGCCCTCTTTGCTGTATCCGCGGCATTGTCGGCTCAGGATGAAAAACCCATCAGCCCTTTCATATCCTTTGGTTTCAATCTGGCCCACGGACACGCGCATGATTTGACGCAAAAGACCTGGGGGGGAGTTGGCGCTTTCAACGGCGAAGTGGGTATTGATTTCAAATACCAGGGGGCAAACCTGAAGGTCAGGCCCAACGCCGGTTACGGCAAAATACTTGCCGGCAGCGATACCGAAATCCTTGTCAACGGTACCTCTGTGAACAGGCTCCTCTATGACCTGGTGGGTATTTATGGCGGCATTGACTTTGTCTATGCGCCTTTCGCGGGGCTTCCACTGTCTATCTCGACAGGCCCCTCAATGCACACATGGCATGTCTCCAGGGTGAACAATCCCGTGGGCAACCCCAACCAAGGTGAAAGCGGCCCGAAGTTTGGCTGGCGTGTTGGCTTAGGATACAGTGTGCAAAATAATATCCGCGTTGACCTGCTGTTCACGCAGACTGAATGGCGGACTCGAATGAACGGGTCTTTTCCAATAGTATCAGGCTGGAACCCCAGCAGACCGGCTTACTTCACCATTAAGGGGAGTTATCATTTTTGATAGACAACAAAACCCGAAAAACAGGGCATATCCTGTTTTTCGGGTCTGTTGAAAGAAGCTGATACCAGGTTGCGTTTGATGTCTGTTATGACTGTTGAACGCAACCTGTTGGTTTATTCGCAGGTTGAGTTGGTGTTATACCATTTTCCATTTCTGTTGCAAAAAACGGCCGCAAGGTATGCAACAAAATAAGGGCACTTGTGAGATTATTTGTTGCATCAGAATCAGGATTTGGTATTATTCGTAGTGATTGCGACAGGCGTAGATGATGATCAAATCATCCACTACATCGTACACAAGCCTGTCTTTTTTGGTGATTTTGCGACGCCAACCCTTGTTTCCTTTTAATCGCTTAGGCTTACCAAGCCCACTAAAGGGATTGTGCTGGATGTCCTCCAGCAGCTCATCTATTTTATTGGCAATGGATTTATTCGATTGTTTAAACTCTTCGTAATCTTCCCAGGCTTTTTTGTCCCAACGCTCTTTACGCATCTTTTATATCACGCGTTCTATAAATTCACCGCTCTTTACCCGCTCAATAGCACGGCGCAAATCTGCCTGCCTGTCTTTGTCGAAATACGAATCCTGTTCGTAGTCCTCTTTGCTAAATAGTGGGTCTTCCTTTGCCCACTGTTCTGCCTTCCCCTCGTTGTACGGTATTGGGTAGTCGAGCTCGTCTTCATTTTCAATCTGCGTAGTGGGAACAATTTTACTGTAAAACGCGACATCCGGCGGTGATGGTGGCTGAGCTAGGCCGATTGGCGGTTTTTCGGACATGTGTAACCTCCTATCAAAAAGTGTAACAGACCTTAAAATGACACTGCGAAAATTCCACACTATTATGCTAGGATTACTTGTGTAAGGGAAGAATATGACAATCGTAAGCTATTGGGAAAATGAAGTGCCAACTATTTCCAAAGACGAAGAAGCCCACCACAAAAAACCGGCCCAAAAACCAGACATTGAAATTGATTCTTCTGACATTACAAAAACAACTGATTTTTTAAAATTTATGACACTTAAAGAAGCGGAGGTATATTGAGCCGCAAAAGAGAAACAAATCGTATTCTGATGTTGAATAATTTATATCTGGATGGTCAAATATATACTTCCCTTTATTGTTTTCGCGGAATACCAACACATAGATTTTTCTGGACTCCGCTATAATCATTAACTGAAAAACATTAGCAACCATATAAACAAATTACATAATCATTGCGCAGGAGTTAATCATATGTTTTACGCGGCGGTGTTATTTGCTGTTTTGTGTGGCGGGGGCGCTGTTTTACACGCTGCCCCGCCTAAGAAACCTGTCATGGGTGTTTTTGTCAATAATCCAGATGAAACTAAGGCGCTTGACCTGGCTAAGGCGCTGCTTGACAGTGGTTTGGCCGCTGCGGGCTATGACACGCTGATTCTTGGCGATGGCTGGCAGTCTTCACGCCGGGACGCGGATTTAAAGCAGCAGTTTGACAGGGGTCTCTTCCCAAGCGGTTCCGATATTATAGGAAACCTGGCTTCCGCGCGGTACGGCTTGAAGTGCGGTCTGGTGACATCCATCAGCGATTTGACTTTGGCCGGCAAGCCCGGACTTATGGGTTTTGAAAAACTTGACGCAAAGACTTTCCAGAGCTGGGGTGTTTCTTATCTGAGGGTTGATTATGTTCATGCCGGGGATTTGCCGACTGATAAAAATCATGGCGTGTTCCCCACTATTACGCCAGACATCTCCGCTATTGGCATACACAGACTGGATGACCTGACAAACTCCGAAAGGCAGTATAGGGCGCATGAGGCGATTGTAAGTGGTGTAAGGCTGACCAGCACGGTTGTCGCAAGAACAACCGCGACCGACTTTCTGACAGACTTCGGCGGCCCGTCCAATACGGCGACATTTCATGTCTCCGCAAATGGGGCGGGTACTTACATGTTATCCGTTGACTACAATAAGACCAAGTCTGAACGGGAGCGCTTGGTGCGGGCGCTTGTCAACGGAACTGATGTATATAACATTGAATTTCCGCGAACAATGGCCTGGGGCGGCCTGGCGCACGAGGTATCGCGGGCGGCGGTGCGGGTAACTCTGCAGGATGGCCCTAATACCATAATGCTTTACAATCCGGTGACAGACCGCGCGACTGATGCGGAAAATCGCTATAGGCTGGCGGCGGACGCGCTGACTGACAATGTGTATTTTGCCATAAACGCGGCCTCGGCGATGCCGGAGAGCTGGGCGCACAGCCTTGCTGACTCCAGCCGTGTTCTGGAAAACGAAATCACTGATTTCAACAGCGTCAAGGCGGCGTATGAAGCGGCTCTGACACAAATGCCTGTTCAAAGCGCCGAGCATAATCTAGACCTGGGTGTGATCAACCTTGGCCTTGATGCGGATGAACTCAAAAGCCAGTTCGCACTTTGGAGCGTGCTGAACTCTCCCCTGATTTTAAGCGGCACACCGGAACAACTGGCCGATGTGTCCAAGAGCGGCGTGATTAAAAATGCCGCGCTTATCGCTGTAAATCAGGGAAGCCCAGGCACTCAGGCCAAACGGACGCATTACGGAAATAACATTGATGTGATCATAAAGCCGCTGGGAAATGGTAGAACGGCGCTGCTTGTGTTTAACAAGGGAAACGCGGCGTCCGGTAATGTGTCTCTGGATATTAGAAAATTTCTTGGCGGGACGCCGGGGTTTTCGGTCTCCAGGACTTCGCTGCTCACGGATATGTTCACCGGCGCTAGAAGCTCTTTGCAAAATAGAACTTTGGCAGCCGGCAATATTCCCGCGGGCTGTGTTGCGGCATACATTCTTGAACAATCGTTTAATGGAAAGTGATGATTAGATGATGAGAAAACTGTTAAATCTGGCAACAATACCCTTATGTCTGACATTACTGTTTACATGCGGATGCAAACAAGGGGCCAAGCCAGTCAAATCGGCCCCACTGTCCCGGTCGGCGCTGGATGCGCGTATCGCGGCTCAGAGCGCGGCGGCAAAGGGAAAGCTGAAGCCTATGATGGGTTGGTCAACATGGAATAAATTCAAGCAGCTTATAAGCGAGGAGAAGGTATTGGCTATTGCGGACGCTATGATCGCCAAGGGATTTGCAGGCGCCGGTTACGTCTTTTTGAATTTGGACGACTGCTGGCAGGCGTCATCACGGGATGACAATGGCAGTCTGCAATGGGATGCGGGGAAGTTTCCCAGTAAAGAGGGGATGGTGCAAAAACTCGCTGATAAGGGCATGAAGCTGGGGCTTTACAGTTCCTCAGGGACGCATACCTGTGAGGATATGCCCGGCAGCATGGGTTTTGAGGAGCAGGACGCTCTTCTATTTGCCAAGTGGGGCATCGGCTTTCTTAAATATGACTACTGCCATGTGCAGGATATGATTACGGATACTGACGGCGGAGCCTTTGCTACCAGTACACCAAAGATTTTTTACATCGGTGTGACATCGCTGAACAGCCCGAGCAGGGAAATACGGGTAAATGCCAGGGACGCGGTCAGCCTGATTGGCGAGGCATCAATCGTAAACGGGCGCCTTGATGGTCTGGGCAATGGTAGGGGTAAGGCGGTATTTAACTTGAATGTCCCTTTAAGCGGCAGATACTTGCTGGCAATCGGTTACAGCAAGACCGCATCCAATGGCAGGCGCTTTGCAATGGCGGAGATCAATGGCGTGAACTATGAAATTTGGTTTCCCCGCTCTACGGATGTAACGGGAATGATTGATATAGCAAGGGTTGATGTGTTGGTTGAACTCAATGCCGGTGATAACACCATTACACTTTCCAACCCAATAAAGGGGCAACTCGAAGATACCAAGCTCCGCTACAGGCGGATGGGAACGGCGCTTAAAAACGCGACAGCCGCTTTAGGAAGGGGCGATATCCTGTACAATATTTGTGAACATGGACGCACCAAGCCCTGGGAATGGGCTTATGGCTACGCGACAAGCTGGCGTGTGTCCGGCGACATCAGCGCCAATTGGCGCAGGATCATGCAGATTTATGAGATCGCGGTACCCCTTTACAGCTATCAAAATCCCGGCGGATATAATGACCCGGATATGCTGGAAGTAGGCAATGGCAATTTGAACGCGGAACAAAACAGAGCGCATTTTACGCTGTGGGCAATGTTTAACGCGCCATTGGTGCTTGGAATGGATGTGAGCACGGCATCGGACGAGGTGACAAAAATCGTCACCAACCCCGAAATCATTGCTCTTGACCAGGATGACGTGATGCTACAGGCAAAGCGCATATCATCGTCCGATGGCATTGACATACTCGTGAAACCACTTGTCAACGGTGAAGTAGCGGTGTGCTTCTTTAACAAGTCCGCCGAAAACGGGGCGATGGCTTCCATTGATCTTGCGACGCTCAACCGGTTGGATGAGCGCGTGGGGCTGGCCTCCGTAAGCGCATACCTGGTTAAAGACCTATGGGCCGATTCACCGGCCTACAGGACAAACAGCGCGATACTCAGCTCAGGCACTTTACCCAGACACGGTATTTCTGTTTTTCGTGTAAAAGCTAATACAAGGTGAGCCACTTGCAAAACTCTGCGGTAACGTCTGCTCCCGACCTTCCGCTGTCTCTGGCTTGATTTCACAACTTGTTTGCTGGCAATATTTTGCGCCAGAGACTGCTCCGGTCGGGCGTAGCCTACCAACTCCGTTGGACTTGCAAAACTATCGTTTTGCAAGTGGCTCTGGAGATAAAACATCTCTAAAGCCCTAGCAATGCCCTTGCATCCGCTTCCATGCGGTCAAGCAGTTCCGGGGTTGTCCGGCTTTGAAGATAGACTTTCAGCTTTGGTTCTGTCCCGCTGGGGCGGAATGCTATAAACGCGCCGGATTCAAAGCGGAATTTCAGGACATTGCTGGACTCTATCTGGTGGGCAATATCTCTTTTGTCAGGACGATCCAGAATTGGCTCTGACTTGCCATCTTTATAGTGCTTGCCGATTGCGAAGTCTTCCCAACTGGCGACAGTTTCACCGGCAAAAGTACGCAATCCGGCGCTGCGTATCCGCTCCATCGCCTCAGCGAATCTCTTGGCGCCGCCGGGGCGCGGGTCTTCCAAATTGGCCGTGCGACTGTAGAAAACACCCACGCGCTTTTGCAGATCAGCCACGGCTTCATTGAGATTCATACCAAGGGTCTTATAGTGACCGACCATTTCGCCAAACAGCAGAGCGGCTGTAATGCCATCCTTGTCACGCAGTGAATGGTCGGGCAGACAGCCGATACTTTCTTCCGCACCAAAGGCATAGGACTCGCCATTGGCCTCCAGCCTGTTCATCGCAACGGCAATATTTTTGAAACCTGTCAGGCACCAGACCATTTTGAGTCCGTGATATTTGGCTGTTTCAGCCAGGAAATCACTTGTGACAACAGTGGTCACAACGCATCCCTTTGCTCCCTTGAACCGCACCAGGTAATCCAGAGCAAGGGCGGCCATGTCGTTGCCTGTCATCTGCACCCACTGGCCTTTATGCTTGATGACCACGCCAAGGCGGTCTGCGTCAGGGTCATTTGCCAAAATGGCATCCGCGTCAATACGGTTGGCATCTTCAAGTGTTACGCGGAATGCGGACATTTCTTCCGGGTTCGGCTTGGAAGCGGTTGGGAAGCTGCCATCCTGAACCATCTGGGCTTCGCATACATCCAGCGGAATACCGGCGCGTTTGAACACTTCCGGCACAAAGGCCACGCCGGTACCATGAAATGGCGTAAACAACAACTTGGCGGGTTCAAATGGAGTCGGTTTGAGCCTATAGCCAAGGCTCATTTGAATGAACCCCTCTTCGATCTCGCTTGGAATTGGAAAAATTTTAGAATCCACATTATCTGGCGGCGGTTCGGGAATCGTAGGCAGCGCGGCAACAGCGGCTTCTATATCCTTGTCCCAGGGGGCGACTACCTGCCCTCCCTTGTCGTCATACGCCTTATATCCATTGTATTCCTTTGGATTGTGGGAAGCCGTAATGATTATGCCGCACGCGGCTCCCAGCTTTCGCATGGCAAAGCAGAGGAATGGCGTTGGCAGAGGTCGGTCTCCTAAATAGACATCAAAGCCGGCGGCGGCCAGAACGCGCGCCGCTTCAAGCGCGAAAGCGCTGGATTGGTTGCGCGTATCAAACCCGATTATGGCCTTGGTTTTGCCAGGCGCGTGCTTTTTGGCTACAGCAGCCAGGGCCATTGTTGTGCGCCTCACTATGGGTTTATTCATGCGACGCAGACCAGCCGCCATTACGCCCCGGAGACCTGCTGTGCCGAAAGAGAGCGATTCGGAAAATCTGTCTTCCAGTTCGATTCTTGCGCTTTCATCGGTTTTCGCTGCTTCTATAAGCGCTTCCAATTCAGACTTCAACTCGGGCTCCAGATGCGGAGAAGCCAGATATGCTAGAGCGGCGTCAGACATTTAATACCTCCAAAAATGGCAAAAGCAAAACACAGGACAAAAAACAATCCTTATAGAAGAATAATCTAAGATTTGACTTTTTAGAGCGATCTAACTTAATTTCAAACCTAACTGCTTTTCCATCATTCACATGCCGTACACAGACACACACTGCCATCTTCAAGACCCGCGTTTGGCCGAGACATTGATTGATGTACTGGCGAGGGCCAGAAAATCAGGCGTTGACAGATTTATCTGCTGCGGCTCAAACGAAACTGACTGGAATGATGTCCTCGGCTTGTCAAAACAGGAAACAGGCGTAATACCAATGCTGGGTCTGCATCCCTGGTATATAGATAAAGCAAAACCCGGTTGGAATTTGCGTCTGTACGATCTACTTTGCGCAAATACAGCGGGTGTCGGTGAATGCGGCCTGGATTTTGCCATTCCAGACGCAAACCTGGATGCCCAGATAAACGCGCTGGAGATTCAATGGCGCATGGCCCTTGAACTGAAGCGCCCATTGAGCCTGCACTGCCGAAAGGCATTTGACGCCATTTTTAAGCTGGCCGAAAACTATGGACTGCCAAGCCCAGGCGCTGTCATTCACGCCTTTTCAGGCTCGCCCGAACAGGCAAGGATCGCCATTCAACATGGTTTTTATCTCTCCTTTGCCTGCTCGCTGTTAAACCCCAATCACAAACGCGTCCGCAGAGCGCTGATGACTGTTCCACTTGAGCGCCTAATGCTTGAAACAGACAGCCCGGATATTCCTCCAACCCCGCAAATTCTCAACGAACCGGCAAATGTTGTACATCTGTCTAACACCGTATCAGAACTAAGAGGCGAAACGCCGGAAATACTTGAGAAGCAGCTTCAACACAACGCGGATAGAGTATTTTCTATTTGCGGAGCATAGACTGTTTTTACAGCCAATATAGCAATTTTAGCTTGTATTACTTGCTTTGCGGCAGGTGTTGGCGCTTCAAATCCCATGGATTCGATATTGTGGCTACACCGGCACTGGCACGGCAAAGGCTTTGGCTACCTTTACAACCACATCGTGGCTTATCTCAGGGGCTTTGGCTGTATTTTCTAGGAACATGTTGCAGAGGGCTTTTCGGTCTGCGCCCGTTTCTTTTGCAAGCTGGTTAATAGTCCGCGCCTTGGCGGCATCAGCAAGGGCCATTGCAAAGAAACTGGAATCGCACTCGCCTTCTTCTATATCTTGCCTAGGCAGTGTCGTCAATAGAGTTTAGCCCAAATGACGAGACAGCGTATATGCACAGCGGCCAAGTATGAAGCAGTGTTCTTCGCATACCTCGTAGCAA
>Ga0268262_10004146_pt1 | contig 15153 bp, 14 predicted proteins | sample TergutNc150P3_FD_190354 | JGI IMG/M metagenome (GOLD analysis project Ga0268262, IMG submission 190354) | Nasutitermes corniger P3 segment gut microbial community from laboratory colony in Florida, USA - Nc150 P3 (SPAdes) (version 2) | ecosystem: Host-associated > Arthropoda: Insects >... | reverse complement strand
GTAGTTGAGGATGGCGTCAATGAACCTTTTTTGTTTCGGGTTCACCTTAGCCCAAGGGGAAAATGTATTTTTACTTGCGCTGCTTTGGGCTATACGGTCAACTTCCTCTGTCAGTTCCCGCCATGCGTGGGACAGGCTGTCGATAACCAGCACCTTATACCCGGCTTTCTTGGCGTCCTCCATTGAAGCAAGGTAATGGTCGATGGTTTTCTTTTCAAGGTTGTCCACTTTAAAAGCAAACCTGTCGGCATACTTTGTCGCCGATTTAGCCTCCGTGTCTATAACCGCTACAGGGACTCTCATTTTTTCAGCAATCCCCTTCGCCATGCGAAGGGCAGTCATTGTTTTTCCGCTTCCGCTCGGACCGAATAAAGCGCACCTCAGATAAAGCTGGGTGCGTTCCGCATTGACAAATGCCATAGTTTAACTCCTTTGTCCCTAACCATGATTAGGAACGGTTGATATTTTTTTAAGCCGCAGCCAATTCGGTTGTTTCATCAACCTTTTTGGCTTTGACGCTTTCATGGTAAAAATTGCAGAAACGACGGCAGAGGCAGAAAGATTGGCATCTGATTGACTCGCCTTGGCGGTGTTCGACATAATACCCTTCGCCCTTTGTTTCGGCTAATAGGTTGGCCTCCTCCTGTTTATCAAAAAGCCTGACAGCCCTTTTTGCTCCGTTTTTCATCACAGCAAACTTCGGCGGGCGGTCCCAGCGTTCTTCCGGAGTACAAGGTGGGATAGCATCGTCATTAAGCGCAATGCAGCGTTGGTATTCGTCTACCTTATCTTTGATGAATATCCCAATTTTAAACAGCCCTTGAGCAGTTACCGGAAACTCGTAGACATATACCGGTTCCTTTGGGTATTGGCAATCGCGAAGCACTTCGGTTTTGCTGTGGTCTTTAAGCAGGGCGATAAACCGGCACTTTTTAACCGGAAACTTGTTTTTTGTAAGAAGCCATGCGTATATCATCCCCTGCAAATACCAGTCAGTGAAATCCCCGAACTTAACCTTCACAATCGACGCTGTTTTGTAATCGTTGATAACGCCATGCTTCATGTCATAGCTGTCAATCCTTCCGGTTACAGTGATACCGCCTACCTTGTAAGCCATCTCCTGTTCGGTGAATTCATTTTCCCCTTCGCTTTCCATAAGCGAATGTACCGCCTGCCCCCAAATTGCCCAGATGCGGTCAGAAACATCATCCTCAAGGGAATCCCAATGGCGGTCGGTGAGGATAACCTGTTTTACTCCCTGGATGATGGTTGTAGCTGACAAGCATCCTTCGGCATTATGTTTGTCCTGCGATGCTGCCTTGACGAACCCCTCCGGGAGGTTCAGCCTGTTTGTAATGATCATAAGTACCTCCTTTAATAGTGATCCCATTTCCTAAAATGCTCTCTGTCCGGAAAGAAGACTATCTTCTCAATATCGCCGCCATCCTCGTCTTTATTTTCTGTCTTTAAGATAAATTCTTTATCCAATACCAGCGAGCCATCAGCATTTCCAGTCCACCGTGCTTGCTTCAAATTCACAATAGCAAAATATTCTTTGCCGCGAAGACTTCTGCCCCACCTCAAACTGTATTCCGATTGTTCAAAATCCAATATTCCGTCGCCATGTACGATCTCGCCTGATTTAAGGTAAACCTTAAAATCGATGGCTGTATATTCCTGGGCGTTTATATTTAAGGCTTTTTTAACTTCGTCAAGGCTGTAATTATAATTATTCAATTCAAATACCATTGACCTTAGCATATCGTAAGAGAAGCTAGGGATGCGCGCACCTGACGTGCAGATTTCAGGGATAAAGCTGTGTCTTTCTTTGACGAGGTTGTCCGTACAGTATGCTGATATTTCATCGGCAGTAAGGCTGTGATACCTGAAATGGTAATGTATCCTTCCAGGGCGGTTTAATAAAAATTGTGATAGGTCAAACCAGTCATTGCAAGTCAAAAGAAACAGCTTCTTCCCTGCAAGCGATGAATCAAATAAATTCAAAAAGCTTTCCTGGCCTTCAAGGTCATTATGGTCACTCGGCCTTCTGACAGGGTATATTTTTTCGAATTCATCAAAGACTACTACGCAAGGCTGGTAAATTGTTTCAATGAATTGGCTGATATTGCTGAAATATTTCTTAGCAAATATTACAGGCAGCCCTTTCTTTATTGCTTCTTTGCAGATATTCCTTACAGTTAGGCTTTTTCCAACTCCTTTAGGACCTGTAAATAAAGCTCCTATGTTGCCTTCAACTTTTTCAAAGGTACTTAAAACCCTGCCCGTTATGGATTCAACCTCGCCATATAATTTGCTTGTGGCATTGAAAGCCTGTTCGATTTCGTTTAGGCTGAACCCCGCATCGCGCTCGTAATGGACTTCATAGATTGAAGACGGGAGGGTGTCCAATACCGAAATTGCGTTGCCCGCAATTACCTGGTAATTCCTCTCGTCCTTAACAATAATATTCTTCATAGTTCCTTTCCTTTAACTTTAATTAGATGAAAGATAAGCCACCCCATACGGAGTGGCTTTGAGAATTGGACTACTTGAAACAGCTTATTTATGCAGCAAGCTCCATAATAATTTCCTGGGCTTCATTCATTACCGAATCCCCGTCGAGGAACATAGCCATTTTGCTGTCGGCATAGGTTACTGTTTTCCGTTTTGGCTGTGCGTTTGAGCGGTAATCGGCGATGGCGCTATAAGCGCCCCACGCTGTTCCCTTGAAGTTTTGCAGGTCGTCTTTCCGTTTCAAAATGTTTTTGATGAGTTCCTTTACTTCCCGGTTGGATTCAAGCTGCCTTTTCGACATATCTCTTAATACGGGGAATAGTCTTTCCAATACTTTGCCGATGTTCACTTTCTTTCCGGCAAGCTCCGAGGCAAATGCTTCAAGGTCATGGAAATATTTCGATGCCGCGCCCATGGTATGTAGCGCCTCGCCTTTCCGCTGTTCCATAGCTGACAAGTGGCGGATTGAGATTTTTCTCCTTGCCGTATTCAGGGCTGCCGAAAGGGTGTTGTTGCATACTACCCTTATTCCAGTCAAAAAGACTTGCAGGCAGGCTGAACCGTCATGGGCGTTGGAAAGGCACAAATATGGTTGGTACTCGTCTTCTACGATTCTGCCTTTTGGCATATTGACCAGCATGAACACTCTCCGCCCGTTAAACAGAGAACCGGCTGTCTCGTAAGTACATTTCACTTTCCCGTTGCCGATAAGGTCGTCTGCAAATATAAAAACATCTTTGTTTTGGGCTACTTTGTAACGTTCGGATACGATACCCAATACTTCTTTAGTATCGCTCCGTACATTGGCTAGATAGCCTGGTATGGGCTGGAACAGGTTATTGGCGGCAAAAACAGGCTTCTGTTCGACTGCCCAAGTCAGGCGGGCCTCTTTGATTGCTTCATCGGATGTCAGTACCCCGTCCAGTACAGCGCCGATGCCATGCCAGGGAACCTCTCCCCGGCCAGAAAACATAAAGTCATTTTCAAAAATTCCGTGCATATTAGCCTCCGTGATGTTTTCCTAGAAAGTAGGAATCAGATTTTCAACATCTTCGGCACATTCTACCGTTTCAGTTTCTTCTGCATGATTTTCAGCTGATACATAGTCCTTCTTGAATTCCGGCCTGAACTCGACATGCTCCGCAACGATGCTTACTTTTGACTGGGGTTTGCCTTCCCGATCCTGCCAGCGATCCTGTTTCAGCCTGCCTACCACCCTGATGCCCCGTCCTTTCCGTCCATGATTCCCAACGCTTTCAGCGAGTTTGCCCCAGGATTCCACAGTAAAGAATGAAACCTCCTTTTCTATGCCTGATTCCTGCTTGTAGAAGCGGTTTGATGCGATCTGGAAAGTACAAACCGTTGTCCCTTTTAGCGTGGTGCGCGATTCTGGGTCTCTGACGATGTTTCCTTCAATGAAGATTGAATTTAAGTTATTCATTTCTGTCTCCTTGTTACAAAAGATGGGCGGCTCCATACGAGCCGCCTGTATACAGAAATGATATATATTTGAAATTTAGGCTGTTGCGGGTTTTAAAATAGAATGATTAGTGCGATATTCAATAGGAAATAACACAGCATAATTAGCTAAAGATAAAATTATACAAATTCATTGTTGGTTATACAAAAAAAATATCTAATGTTATAAAAAATATGAAGCTTGCCAAAAAAGTAGCAAAATAACTAAAATTGATAATAATGTTGATGATGCCATACTCTTCAAGCTAGCAAAATTGAAAACAAGACCGAGGAATATATCCCAAGTCTTGTCCACTGATTTTAAATTCCAAAAATAGCGAATTAGCATTTATTGAATTCACAGAAAAAAAGTATAAGCAAGGTCGATTATCAATAAAAATTTCAATGCTCTCTATTAAATTGAAGAGTTATAAAATAAGACAAAGAAAAATCTTAAATAGCACTCGTTGGAAATAATCTATATTCATTCCCTTTTAGCATCATTTTCCCATTTTATCTCAATAATACCATCATTAAATGGCAGGCTAACAGATTGAATTGTATCAGGACTTATAAGAAAATTAAGTAAATTATTATAAGTAATATGTTGTCCTTCTGTATGACAATTGAGTTTATGTATTATCCTTTTATCATTCAACAGTGCATAAATAATTGGTATGTCGTTCATACCTATTTTGTATCTATTGGGGAAAAATTTTGAAGAAATTATCCAGTAAAACGAATCTGTAAAATATTTATAAATTTCATCATGCTCCCATGAATATAAAAATCTCCGTAACCCAATACCTTTTTCTTCAAGAAGGCATAAATACTCAGTGAAAGAAGAGTTAGATATAAAAATAACAGCGTGAAAAATATAAAGATAATAACTTGTATATTGAAAATAATGTCCGTGATCCATTTTTCCTAATATTGCCAAATACTTATTATAAATTCCAATAGAAATAGTATTTAAATCATTATCATTAGTACAAAACTTATTAAAAACTTGAAATGAGTATTCGCCTAATTGTTCGTTGTTAAAAGAAAAATCGATTGAATCAATATAATCTTGAAAATATTTATTGTTCCTTGTAATAAAAACAACAAAAATACCATGCCAAAATTTATTTAATTCTATATTACTACAATTACTGATATATTTGTAAATATTATCTGTTGTAACAAGCAAAGAAATTTTTTCTATGATATATGAAGCTTTTTCAAGGATGTCATTATCATTCGCAAATTCAACATTCTCCATATTACGACCATCAGGATTAATTATTTGAATAAGTCCTAATAGTAATGGAAATGGATCTGTGCCCTGATATTTTTCCAATAGTGTAATTATTTGAAAAATATCAAGATGAAGGAAAATAGTTTTAATCAATACAGGAGAATAACTCCCTATATTTTCCAGTAGAAGTGTTGGTTGATTAGCAGATAATTTAGTTATTATCCTTATTAAATAATATGCCGGATGCCTTTGGAGATTAATTATAAGACCGTTATTTGATAAAAACTCGCACATTTTTGCATAGTTTTTATTGCTCAGTGCTTCTTTGTACACTGTATGAAATTTCCTATCAGCATATGAAATATTATCCGGTAAATTATCTATTTGAACGTCAAGATTTACTGTTTTTAACACTCTTTGAAGGTATTTTGTCAGTTTATCTGAGTTGATATTCCAGTTTAGATCTATACAAGGGTCAAGATATAAACGCTCAATAATTGTATAAGCTGTTATTATTTTACTTATATCTGCATTAATAATTCCTGTATCCCATGCAATGAATGCCCATCCTTGTAAATTTATCACTAAATTAATTTTGTCTGGCTCTTGGTTGAATTCAATACAAAATGGAATAGAATTTATAACCTCCCAGCTTATTATTTCCGATAATTTTTTAAAATATAATTTCATATTCAATTGATTGTCAGAATCAAATATTGAAAGTCTGTTAAGTTTATCTTGAATATTGTAAATATCACTAAACTCGACTTTTCTTTCAATAAAATATTTTCTCAATGATTCTTTATCAAGCATTTTTACCTCATGGAAGCTTAATTATCAACGTGTCATCACGCATTGCAAGTTCTTGCCATAAAAGCTGAAAAGCATACACAATTTTGCTTGGGTCAAGTGTACGTTGGATAATATGATGGCTTGTACCAAGACTATTGACTGATGTACCCAAACTAAAGACAATTGGAAGAATAGAAGTATCAGTAGGCAAAAAAATAATAAATCTATCATGAAATTTTGTTCCAACTTGATCATATGTTGAACGGAATTCCAGATTTATTCCTAAATTATTTGAACCAGAGAATTCATTTTGTTGGCTGATTTTAAATGTTTCAAAATCCATAATATTTTCATTATATAATTTTTCAAGTTTTTTAATTTTTTCAAATGATGTTATACATTTCATAGTTATCTCTATAATATCTGTATAATACAAAGTGTCAAATATATCTTTACAACGTAAATATGGGTCCCAGAGCCAAATTTCCGATGAAGAACCTGAATAGGAATGTATTTTTTCCCTTATATAATCTAATGCTTCTTGTCTTTGTCCCATATTAAAAACATGAAAATCACCACTTTGTTTTATTATTGAATTTAATTTCATACGATCATGTATTCTATTATCAATATCATGTTTGCTACCTGCCATAATAATATTTTGATGGAAAATCTCTACATCAGTAGTTTTCCCATCTTCGGACGGGATAGTACGAGGTTCAGAATATTGAATATTAAAATTTCCACTTATAAATGTATGTCTAATATAGTTTCCCATAAAATGTGTGTATATTAAGTTTGTATTTTTATTGAAAATAATATATTCGAAATTATTTGAATCTCCTATCCTAAATTCTATCTCCTCTTGAATACCTTCTATTACTTTGAATCCAGTGATTACATCATCAAGCTTAGTACTAACTATCGTACAAATATCCGAGGAAGATATTGATCCATTTGGTATATCTAGTGATAATTTTGCAATACACCAGTCGGAAATAATATTGCAGTCTGCAGAGATAATTGTAATTGGAAATTGAAAAATAAATGATCCTATCCTGTCATTTACGGAAGATAGATCCACTTTAGTAAAATCATTTATTTTTGAATTGATTTTATCAAAATCATTGATAGAAAAAGTGTTTAAAAAAGGATTCTCTAGACATAAAAATTCAATTATGTAAGTATCACCCCAAAAATTCGGTTTTAACACTTTTTGTAGCATAACATTTGTTCCATCCCAGTATTTTGGAATATGAATTTTAGGTAATAATTGAATGTCATGAGGTATTAAGACCGTATTTCCTCGCAGGCTGAATGAACCTAAACAAAGTTGATTAAATATTATTTTACTTTCATCGGTAGAAATGCGTTTTTGTATAATGCCAAGACTGTATTTTTCATTGATTTTAATAAGCTTGTCTGTGATTTTCTTATCCCTTAATTGAGTATCTGATTCATGGAATTCTTCATAATTACATACAGCAAAATAGTGATTACAAATGGATTTTTCTTTATCGACTAAAAAAATATGTGTAAGTTCACATTCGAGGTACTGCCCTAAAACCCCTTTTTGGGACAACTGATTAAAATCATCAATAGCTATATTTTTCTTTGAAGTTCGCTCGTTATGCAAATCATTCCTAATCATTATAGTTTTAGATTACTCCTATTAATTGATTATAATAAAATCTAGGGAATTAAGCAACATATTTTTCCATATCATAAATGATACTCCCTGTTTTTTCCTATTTTAAAAGAGCGCTCATACCAATAACAACATTTCCTTCTTGTTAGAAACTCTTGGACAGGCGCTTAGTTTAAAACCCATACCAAGACTGTCCAAATGATCTACCAATATGTAAATACATATGTTTTACGATTTTCTAGTTTCGATATAGCAGTTTGAGCAAAGTTTGTGATTTCGTTTTGTTTAACTCCGTATTTTTCTCGCAGTATAGCTAGCTGGATATTAAGGCTTTCTTTCTGAGCATTTTTCTTAGCCCTTAAAAGAACCTCCAGATTCATTTTTGCATCAAACTCGTTTATTGGATGTGTTTTTTTTGTTGTTTTTATAGGTATCATTACAGTTTTCGTCATATAAATTGAATTTTACTTATGCATGAATCATAAATAACTTTTGCTTTGTCTATTGCTAATTTTGCTAAAGCATCATCTACCGCTAATTCATTCGGGTAGCGAACTGCAACACCGTAAGGGGTTAAGTCTGAACAAGCATCCAATATTTCTGAAAATGTACAATCAAATTCCATGCATATTTGGCACAACTCGACCAAATTATGTATCCGTGGCGGTTCGGTGTCCTTAAAAAACAAATACCCTTTCAAAGCTTTCTCGGCACATTGTTGGCTGAGATAACAGGCAATTTCTGACTGCTTTGGATGTAAATCATGGAATAAATGACGCGCTGATATTAAATCATTCTCAGAGTATTTAAACCACTCTTGCACCAGCTTAGTGTCGCTCATACAAGACCACTCCGTCATTTGCTATTCTACGCTCTATAGTCGGCTGTGTACTGCGCCATTCAAATCGGGATTTATAATTGGCAAGAATGTCTACAGGTATCAACATAGGTCTTTTTGCAAGATTGCGATAAATCTTCTGAAGCACTAAAATCGGTTTTTCTGAATCATCCTTTAAAACTATAAAAAAGTCATAATCGCTTTCTTCACGAGGAGTTCCGTAAGCATGAGAACCAAACAGGATTATTTTCTCACAAGTTTCTCCAACAGTATCGAGAATGCTATCCTTAATCGCGATAATGTCATCATTTACCATGTTTACATCACCCTTTACTTTATAGTACCAACTTAAGACCAACTCGTGATCAGTATCAATTATAGCCAAAAATTCAAATTATAAACAGTGGGACGCATTGGTCAGGTACATCCTTCCGGTTTTTGTCCTATCTTAAGCTTTGAGCCATGTGTGCGCCTATATGACCAGCCGGGTATCCCGGCTGGTTAACAAAATTTACATATAAAATCCTAAAGATAGCCTCCGTTTCATTCCCCAACCGCTTTCGGGATAAAAGGAAGAATCTTTGTTTGTACAGCCCTCCGCAACTGCTCTCCCCTGTCATCGGTGATATGGTCGTAATGGTCGGTCATCTTTGCGTCTGCATGGCCGGTCTGTAAGCGCAATATGTCATCTGAGACTGTACCTCGGATGGTGGAATTGAAGAAATGACGGAATCCGTGAAACGATATGTTTCGCTCACGTCTGGCTATTTCCCCATAAGCCATCAATAGTTTTTTAGCCTTCTTGGGTTCCAATGAATCAAGATCCACTTGGTTATCACGTTCTGCTCCACCTAGAATGAATCCATTATGACTTCTGCTACAGATGGCTATCAGCCGCTTTAAAGTAGGCGTATCAAACTGAAATACTCGCTTTTCCGGATATTTACGCATCTCGATCTTCTTTAAACCAAAAGAATAACCATAGCGAAGGGTGATAGTGTTATGGTCGGTATCGATATTATTAGGTTGTATCGCGATCATTTCTTCCGCGCTTATTTCGGTTTTTAGAGCAATGATTTTTGCAAGTTTTCTCCACTCTTTATCTATGGTGTTCTTTACTTCTGTTCCAAGCAGTAGAGCAAGCATTTTTTCCAAATGCCCTTCCACCGTGTCATAGCGCATTGGCGTATTAGGTTCAAGACCATAAAAAATGTAAGAATCTTTATGGGGGTTTTGGGAGTGTAAGTCTGTGAGCATCTTTATAATTGACGAATCGGTGTAAATAATTCGCGATTTTTCGGTCTTTGTTCCTTTTAGTTTCTTTTCATAAAAAGAATAACTCCGCTCGACCATGATGACGTTTTTATCGGTATTAACATATTCGATTCGTAAACCTACAATTTCACTAAGGCGCATACCGGACACTGCCCCCACGATGGAAACGGTTTTGCTCCGTTCATCAAGCCATTTAAGCCGGAATAATTCAGTAATCTCATCCGGAGTAAGTATGCCTCGCTCGTTGGTGTCCTCTGAAAGCATCTCAATCCCAGCCGAAGGGTCGCGGGGGAGTATCTGTAAACGCACAGCCTCTTTTAATGCCTTTTTTATCAGTTTCATCACGAGGTTGATGGTACTCATGGAAAAACCATTTTGAGGATCGGTGTCTCTGCGAGGAAAAGAGCGCATGAATTGTTCCAGCATGAGAGTATTTACATCGCAGAGCAGGGCATCTTTAAAAAAGGGTTCTATGTGTATTTCAATTTTGGTCTTGCATCCATCAACATACCTCTTACCGATATGCTTTCCTCTTTCAAGTCTTCCCTGGACATAGTCACCGTTCCAATCCCAGAAACGATAAAGGTAGTCTACAAATCTTTCGCCAGAAGCAAACTGTTGATTGGTAACCTGGGCATAGAATAATTTTAAAATTTCAGCATTCTCATGGACTTCGCCTTTTTTGATTATTTCACAATCTTCAAGATATTTAGCGATAGCAGCGACAAGCCTGTTTTTGGTGGATTTTAGATCTTTCTTTTTAGCTTCCGGCTGGCCTTCGGCAAGCCATTTTTGCGCCTGTCGTTGAGCGGCGGCTCTTGTTGTCTGGCCGGTAGACTTCCCGCTTGAATAACTTTGCGTCTGGTCATCCCAAAAACGGACATACCAAATGGTACGATTACCGGATTCCCTCTTGTAGAGGCTGTAAGAATTTCTGGTAATATCCTGCATTTTGAACACTCCTCGGTAAAATGCTACAGTGAGTGCTACAGTAAAGTCTAGACCCTCCAAACACAGAAGATAAAAATTCGCTAATTCCTTATATTATAAGGAATTACGTTAGCCAAAACCGGGAATCGAACCCGGGACCTGCACATTACGAGTGTGCCGCTCTACCGACTGAGCTATCTTGGCAGGATAATTCTTAGTATATAAAATTTATTGCAAAAAATTCCAGTCTGCTTTGAAGGGCGCATGTTAAAATGGCTCACTTGCCCAGTATTGGGATATTAAATAGTATGGAAGCGGAGGGATCCATGTCTGACGCTGTAAATCCATACCAGAGTCCCGAAGCGGCGGTTGTTCCCGAAAAGCCACTGGTAATTCAGGGAAACCTTACGGAAACCATGTTGGTCTATCTCAAAGGAGCTGTTCCCTGGCTACGGTTTGTCGGCATTTTGGGGTTTATTGGCGCGGGGCTTGTGGTTCTGATGGGTTTTTCGATGGCGCCAATTGTTTCAGTCATGAATCGGGCATGGGCTGAAATACCCGGCTTTGAATCGCTAAGAGGCGTTTTTAGCGTTACTTTTAGCGGATTTATGGTAGTTATGTTTATCGGGGCGGGTTTGCTGATGTTTTTTCCCTCCCTTTATATTTTCAGGTTCGGTGAGAAAATCAACAGCTACCTTAGAACAGGCGCGGACAGGGAGCTGGAATTAGCCTTCCAAAACAACAAATCCTTCTGGAAGTTTGTCGGGATAATTTGCATTATCCAGTTGGCCTTTATTCCGCTGTTGATTATAGGCGGCATTATCACCGCTCTTGTCGTGGTTTTTTCCTGATGCCTTTTTCCCGCCTGGATTCTGCGCTTGCGGTGCAAACTCCTGAAGGAATTGAATACATTCTTTATCCGGCGGGTTTCGCCGCGCGCTCCTGTGCCCTGGCTATTGATAGCTTTATTCAGGGGGTTTTGACATTCATCTTTATTTTAGCGACCGGTCTTTTTGGCAGGGCGATGGGGATATGGTTCGCGTTTATTCTGGCTTTTGCTATAAACTGGTTTTACCATTCCGCCTTTGATATTTTTAACCGGGGGCAAAGCCCGGGAAAAAGGATGATGGGTCTCCGAGTGGTCAAAGGGGACGGTTCGCCTGTCAGCTCCGGCGCGTCATTCCTGCGAAACCTTCTGCGTTTCGCGGATACCTTCATGTTCCTGTACCTTATCGCATTTATTTGTATGCTGGCCAGTCCGGGCTTCAGGCGTTTGGGCGACTGGGTGGCGGATACTTTGGTTGTGTACGCGGACAAGGCTCACAGCAGATTTATTTCCCCTGCCTTAAAGCGGCCCGATATGCCCTGGCTTTCTGATTTTCCCGCGCTTTTCCCTTCGCGGCAGCTTGGCTATGAGGAGAAGCAGGCCGTCTTGATGTTTGCCCGTCGTTATCCCTTGCTGGGCAAAGCGCGTTCCGACGAAATTGCGGGGCTCTGGGCGGAGGAATTGCGCCCGCCCGGGAACGACGTCTCCGCGTCGGCTGTACTCCTTGGTATTGCCCGTTCCATTAACGGAGGCGGCTGAGTGACCCAGCAGGTTTTTATTTCCCAACGGGAAAAGTTTTGGGATGAATTTGAGGCCGTAGTCCGCGGGGGGAAAAACAATTTGCGAAAAAAGGCTTCGTGGTTTCCGCAGGGTTACAGGGAGCTAACCGGGGATCTAAACACCGCGAAGGCTCACAGTTTTGATCCGCTCATAATCGAAAGGCTCAATTCCCTGGTGTCGGAAGGCGGCCAAATTCTTTACGCCTCGCGTTCAGTGTCATTAAAAGCCGTGGCGGATTTTGTGCTCGCTTCTTTTCCGCGGGCGGTTCGTTCGCAATGGCGCAGCCTTGCGGCGGCGATGCTTCTTTTTTACGGGCTGGCGTTTTTCTTTGGCGCTTTATGCGTGAAAAACCCGCCGATGGTTTTTCTTCTTTTGGGGGAAGACAAGATACAGGGTCTGGAAGAAATGTACAATCCGGCAAGCCTTCATTACCTTGAACCCCGCGATGTAAGCTCCGACGCCGACATGTTCGGATTTTATATTTACAACAACATCTCCATCGCCTTTAGGACTTTTGCCGGAGGGATTTTAGGGGGTATCGGGAGCATAGTCCTGCTTTGCTTTAACGGCGTTTTTCTTGGAGCCGCGGCAGCCCATATTATCAACGCCGGTTTTGGCGAGACATTCTTTCCATTTATCATCGGGCACGGCAGTTTTGAGCTAACCGCGATTTGCCTGAGCGCACAGGCCGGCCTTTTGCTGGGTTACCGGTTTTTTGTTACCGGCGGATTATCAAGGTCTGCTTCAGTAAAGCTGGCGGGTAAAACGGCGTTACCAATTATCGCCGGAGCCGCATGCATGCTGGTTGTTGCGGCCTGTGTCGAAGCGTTCTGGTCGTCCCGCTTTCAGATGCCGATACAACTGCGGTACGGCGCGGGAATAGCAGGGTGGGTACTGCTCGCGTTCTATTTCATTTTTGTCGGAAGAAAAAATGAACCCCGTAATTGACAGCGCCTTGTCTTTGCGGAGCAGAAGTGTTTGGGAAGCGGTTGATTCAGGCGTCCTGCTTTGGCGCGGCAATTTTATTTATTTTATCCCGTTTTTTGCCGTTCCGGTTTGGGCTACAGCCTGCGGCCTGCGCCTTTTATCGGGGGAACTTTTTTTAGTTCCTTATCTTGGCCTTTGGTGGCTCAAGCCGCTGTTTGACCGCCTTGCCCTTCACGTTATTTCCAAAAGGTTTTTTGACGCTCCAGCCGCTTCAAATTTAAAGTCACTTTGCCGTGGAATCGCGGAAACGCGCCGCGGCCTTTTGGGGGATCTCTTATGGAGGCGCTTCAACCCGAACCGCGCGGCAAGTATGCCAGTCAGGGTTTTGGAACACCTGGGGGCAAAGCAATTCGCCCTGCGAAAAAAAGCTCTTGAAAGCGGGGGGATTGGCTTTTGCTCGTTTATCAGTATCCTGGGTTTGGCCCTGGAAGCGGCGCTTCTTCTTGGGGAAATTCTTTTTGCGTTGATGGCGGCCAGCTTGTTTTTTCCAACCGCGGTTGAGTATTTGCGGGAGTATAACGAGATAACGGAAATAATAATCTTTGCGGCGTTCTGTTTTAACTACATTCTTGTAGAAACTCTTTATGTGTGCATGGGTTTCGGCCTTTATATAAACAGCCGGGTGGAAGTCGAAGGCTGGGATCTGGAACTGCTTTTTAAGAAATTTGCGCGACATAAAAAAATCGTCCTGCTCATCTGCCTTTTTGTGGCTTTGCCTTTTTTCACTTACGCGGAAAGTACATCCGCATTTCCCGATGATTTTTCCGTTGCGTATGATCCTTCCGCCGAGCCCGCAGGGCGAGGTTCCCCTCCGGTAAAGGCTATTCACGATCTGCGTGAAATCCTCGCTTCCCCTGATTTTGGCGGCGAGAGGGAAGGGTGGGCTATTCGCTTTAAAGACCGCGATTACGAAGAATTGCCCGATGTGGATTTTGGGGAGGGCTTTGAAAAAATAAGAAGCCTGTTTGGGTTTCTGCTCAGGCTCTTTGTGGTTCTTGCTATTTTAGGTTTTGCGGTTTTTGTTTGTTACTGGCTTATAAGAAACCGCCGTCAAATATTACGGGGAAAATTATTCGCCCAAAGATCATTCCGGTTTGCCAAAGGCAGGCAGCCGGAAATGTCCAGGGAGAGTACGGAATTACTTTTTTTAAAAGCGGAAAATTTTTTCCGTAATGGAAATTTGCGTGAAGCCTGGGCTGCCTGTTTTTCCGGCTGCCTGGGGGCATACTCGCTTTCCTGTTCTATTGCCTTCCCCGCCGACGCTACCGAGTACGACTGCCTTGGATTGGTGCGGGAGGCGGACTCAACAGAGTGTGGCTTTGACGAGATTGTGCAAAACTGGATTCTCTTTGCTTACGGGTCGAGGCCTCCGGACAAAAGTGCTTTTGAAAAAGCCCTTGCCCACGGACGCTCTCTCTTGGAGGGCAAGTGAAACGGAATTATATAATCGGCGCTGTAATCATCGTTATTGTCCTTGGTCTTTTTGTAATAATTTTTCGTTACTTCTTTGAAATCAGCCCCGCGACAAAATACGTTCCCCCTTCCAGGGAAGCCAGGGTAAACGAATACCTAGCCCTGGATCGCTGGCTTACGGGCATGGGTATCCCTGTGCGCGTGGAACCTTCCGGCGACCTTTTCATGGTTTCCTACGCGAAAGAAAACAAGGTCTTTATTCAGGCATCTCTCTTTGACTGGGAAGATGGGGCGGCAAATTACCTTGCCCGCTGGGTAGAAGACGGAGGAACCCTTCTTTTGGCATTGGATAATACCGTGGTGTGGCAGGAAAAAGAGCCGATTATCCTGCTTGAGAAATTCGGAATCAGCGCGGAAGAAATATTACCCCGCCGCAATTATAGAAATTCAAA
>Ga0268262_10004145_pt1 | contig 15157 bp, 13 predicted proteins | sample TergutNc150P3_FD_190354 | JGI IMG/M metagenome (GOLD analysis project Ga0268262, IMG submission 190354) | Nasutitermes corniger P3 segment gut microbial community from laboratory colony in Florida, USA - Nc150 P3 (SPAdes) (version 2) | ecosystem: Host-associated > Arthropoda: Insects >... | reverse complement strand
CAGCGGGATTTTTCATTGTGTTAAGAGCGTGATAGTCGGCGATAAAGTAACGGGCGTCGTATTCTTCGGCAAGTTCCAGCGCGGGTTTTATAGCGCCGAAATAGTTGCCTATGTGCAAATCGCCTGTGGGTTTTATGCCTGTTAGAGAAACCTTTTTCATAGATTCAATGTAGCCATTTTATAAAAAAGAGTAAAGGGAGCGAAGGCGTTATATAAAAAGAATAATAAAGGTATTCTAAAAAAAGCGATTTTTTATTATATTATTATTATGAAGATTTGGGTTAAAATGTTTGATATTATCATTATCTTTGCGGTAGCGGGTTTGACCTTTTTTGCCGCCTATACGGCATATATTAAACCGCAAGGAATATCCCAAGTTTTAATTAGGGGGGATGACAGGGAATGGGTTTATCCTATAGACGCGGAAGAGACAATTGTTGTAAAAGGACCGATAGGGGATACTATCGTACAGATTCACGGAAACAGCGCTTGGATAGAATCTTCGCCGTGTGATAATTATACTTGTGTATCCGTAGGTTCTGTTTCAAAGCAGGGAGAATGGGCGGCTTGTCTTCCGAATAATGTTTTGTTGATAATACATGGGATTGATAATGAAGTTGACGGAATTTCCTGGTAGAAAAAACCTCGCCATGTTAGGCGCTTTATGCATGTTTCTTTCCGCTATTGAATACATGATACCAAAGCCCCTGCCTTTTTTGCGTATCGGGCTTGCCAATATGCCGCTTATGCTTGCGCTGGATATTTTTCCTTTTCCTTCTTTTTTGTTTTTGGTCTGTATTAAAGTTATAGGACACGCTTTGATTACCGGAACTTTATTTTCATATATTTTTTTATTTTCGCTTGTCGGGACATTTTTATCCGCTTTGCTTATGTTTGCTCTGCGGCGTCTGCTTGGAAAAAAGCATATAACGTTTATAGGCATAGGAACCGCCGGCGCTGTTGTTTCAAACCTTTCGCAGTTGGCGCTTGCCCATTTATTTGTTTTTAAGGGAAACGTCCGCTATATAGCGCCTCCTTTTTTGCTGACGGGGCTTTTTACGGGAATTGCTCTGGGAATTTTCTGCGAAGCTTTTACCCGTGTTTCAAAGTGGTATAAGTCGGAGGCGAAATATGAGCAGGCTTGAAGTATACGAAAATATTTTCAGCGCAAAGGCATTGGCTGTAGCGGGTTTGCTGATTATGCCGGCTCTGCTTTTTATTCCAAGTACAGGGTACAGATGTTTTCAGTTTGCGCTTTTATGTCTCCTTGTTTTGCTTTCGGGGAAAAAAATAAATTTTTTAATTATGTTCCCGATAATAATGTTTATTATAGTATTTAACCTGATTATTCCCTACGGGCGGGTTTTATTTTCTTTCGGCGTACTTAAAATAACATCGGGAGCGTTAAAAGCGGGAGTTCACAGGGCTTTTACTTTACAATCATTCGTAATGCTGTCAAACCTCGCTATCAGGCGCGATTTGAAAATTCCCGGCGCTTTAGGAGAGCTGCTCTGCGAGTCTTTGCATATGTTTTCAGCCATAATGAACAAAAAATACGTTATTCCTAAAAAAAATGTTCTTGTAGAAATAGATAACCTTATGCTGGAATTAAGCAATGTAACGCTTCCCGCGCCCGATGAAAAAATAATTAAAACAAAACCCGCAGGCTTTGTTATTTTAGTTTTTATTGTTGCTTTTTTCTGGCTGTCTGCTGTATTTTTTCTTTGAAGGAGTAAAATCAACGCCGGGTGTGGCAATTGCGTTTTTGTTATCAAAAACAAATACGGCTTGCGCTTTCTTGTAATCATTCAAAAGGGATAATCCTTTTTCATAACCCAGAACAAAGACAGCGGTGGAAAGAGCGTCGGCGTCCATAGAAACATCCGCTATTACTGTTACGGATAAAAGTCCGTTCTTTACAGGATGTCCGTCCGTTACCGATAAAAGATGATGATAAAATACTCCGTCCTTTTCAAAATTGCGCTCATAAACGCCGGAAGTTACGACGGTTTTTTCGGGTATCTGTAAAATGCCTATAACCTCTCCGCGGTTTTCACCGGGATATTGTATGCCTACTTTCCACGGCGTATTATCATGCTTTGTGCCGATCATTATTATATTGCCGCCAAGATCAATTTTTGCCCGCTGTATGTTATGCGATTTTATTATTTTAGCCGTTTCGTCGGCGGCGTAACCTTTGGCAATGCCTCCCAAATCCAAAGCCATGCCTTTTTGTGTAAGATATACGGTTTTTAACCGCGCGTACAATTCTATGTTACGCCAATTTACCAACGGAAGAACAGAATTGATTTCTTCCTTGCTTGGAATGCGCGGTTTACCGTTGATGTCCCAAAGAGAGACAAGCGGTCCTATTGCGGGATCAAATGCGCCGCCGCTTAATTCGGCAAAATAAACAGCGCGTTCAATTACTTTAAAGGTATCTTCCTGCACCTGTACAGGTTCAATTCCCGCGGCGGCGTTTATGCGGCTGACATCAGAGTCGGCGATATTTACGCTCATAAGTTTTTCTATTTCGCGTATTCTTGCAAAAATTTCATCGTAAATACTTTTTTGCCCCTCTTCAAAAAGAGTGACGGAGCAGACAGTTCCAAGCGCAAAATCGGTATGAGTCGTTTCTTGTTGGGAGCAAGATACAGAGAAGAAAATTAACCACGAACCAACACAAACCAATACGAACGTCGATAATATATGTACTAAAAGTTCGTGATGTTCGTGTGGTTTGTGGTTAATCTTCATATTTGATAGTTCCGCTATTATATCTTTACAAACCAAAGCGTTCAGATAATTCCTTTAGGTGGCTGCCGATAAAAAGAGCGCCGTAGGTGGTAAGCACAATGCCGATTGTAATTCCCATTGGCAGAACAAACGACATTCCCGATTCCAACGCTAGATGTTTAAAATCAAGACCGAAGAAAACTGTTACAAGCGAAATTAAAATTGCTACGCCCGCTATTACCCAGCCGTGAGTTGAAAGACCGCCTGCAACGGCGTATACTTCGTCTTCCTGTTCGGCTTCAATTTTTGCCATTATCGAATTTTCAAGTTCGGGAGAAGGCGGGAAAAAATCTTCTTTCATTATGGTTTTTGCGGACTGATAGCGTTCCATCTTTTCAATCCAATCCATAACTTTTGTATAACTCATACCATTTACCTTCTTCTCAACATCCTTCCGATAAACTGTCTAACTTTTCTTTTAATAACGCTTTCGCTCTAAACACATGAGATTTTATCGTATTAACAGGAAAACCTGTAATCGCCTCAATCTCTTGGTACGAACGGCCGTAAAAAAAGTACAAGTCAACGCAAATCCTGTAACGCTCAGGAAGCTCTTTTACCGCAGCGCAAACCGCTTCTTTTGCCGCATTGCGGAGCGTTATCCGCTCAGGGGTTTCCCCGCTGTTTACAAGTTTTTCAGCGTCTTCTTCCGCAAGGGTGAGGTACTCCTTTCTTCTGCTCACCTCGTTTATCGCCGTGTTATAGGCGATTTTATACAACCAAGTGGAAAATCGGCTTCTTCCCTCAAAAGCGGAAAGACTCCGATACGCTTTTAAAAATACTTCCTGGGTAAAATCCGAAGCGTCATCCTTATTACGGAAGAAGCTCATACCCATTCCAAAGACGGCTTTTTCATTCCGCCGTACTAAAATACGGAACAAATTTCTTTGTCCCGAAACTATTTGGCTGACGACTAACTGATCGTTAAATTCAGCCTCATCAGCCATTAGGCTTTTCATTCCGCTTTATCGCATAAAAGATTAAAAGACCTATGCCCATTGACAGGGGAATGATTCCGCCCAATAGACCGTATGACGCTCTTTCAACCGCAATAGATAAAAATATAGTTAACGCGATACCAACGCTGCTTAAAAGAAGACCGGACAACAAACTGAAAGTAAGCAGATTAAATTCCGGCTTTGCGTATTGCCCCGCCTTAATCAATAACGCTTTTCGCCTGTAATTCCACAGCAAATAGAAAAAAATAACTATCGAACCCATTACAATTCCCACAATGGGAATTACAGCGATAATTATCTGCGCGGCGGCAGATGACCAATCCATATAAACTCCAGATACCTATATTATAATTTTTTTATAATTATTAGTCTATCATTTAGGCGCAAAAAACCGAGGAAAGTTGCATTTATTTTATGTTTTCAATTACCGTCATATCGTTGAAATAAAGCGCGTCTATGCGTCCAAGCCGCAAATCAGCGTTAAATCGCCTTAAAATTTCCTGTTTTGCGGTTCCTTCGTCTATTTGGGCAGGGTTTTCTATGGGAAGGGATGAAAAATATTCCGTTACAATTGCTTTAAAATCGCCTATTTTCACGGCAAGTTCTTCGGTAAAAGTGACGTCTTTTGCGGAGTAGGGAAAGGAAACGGAAAGAATTAAAACCGATGAATCGGCGAGCGGAATCCTGAGTCGTTCCAGACCTGAATAAATGCGGATATCTTCCGGCTTTGTATGCCCTGTTTTTATTTTTCTAAACGTTAAAACAGGTTCCGCGTTTTGCGGACGAACAAGACCGACAATCGTGCCTATTAACAAAAGCGCTATTAAAGCGCCTGCGATGGAAAGCAGAGTAACGTAAAGAATTCTTGTCGCTTTTTCTTTGGGAATAAAAAATTCTTTCATATTAAGACGCCTTTTTTAAACTGCGCGCGTTCATTATCAGCATTTGCAGGCGGTTTTCTATGTTTGCGAAACTTACATCGGGATCGTAATCAAGAGGCAGAATTTGAATAGCGGGGTATTGTTCCTTGATTTTTTTAATTACTCCGCGTCCGCAAATATGGTTGGGAAGACAACCGAACGGTTGGAGTATGATAAACGATTTTATACCCTTTGACGCATGATGAAGAATATCCGCCGAAATTAAAAATGATTCGCCCGATAATACCGAATGATGCATAATGTGATCGCTTAATTTTGAAAGATGTTCCAAAGTTACTTCCGGTTCATACAGAGGATGTCTTTTTGCTATTTTATCGGCGTGTTTAACGGCGGTTTTCATAAATTCATTTCCGGCAAGCGCGAATAGTGTGTCATATAACGGAAGTTTTACCTTAAAATCTTTCATTTCGGAAAGAGTATGGAAAATGAAAAGATGGCGGTAAACACTGTACATTCTGGGGAAAACTACTTCCATTCCGTTCTTTTCCAGATATTTTTCCACTTCAAGGTTAGATCCCGGGTGGAACGTTAAAAGATATTCTCCCTGAATAGATACAAGTTCTTTTAATTTGGAGCGGTCATATTGAACATCGCATAGGTCTTTAATAGCCTTCTTAAAAGGTTTTGTTGAACCGGGAATACCGCCTTTTGCTATACCGTTTGCAATTTCATTGATTGCGTTTTCCACAATTCTGTCGGTTTCTCCTTTTTGAATTTCATAAGGGCGTATTTTGCGCCTTAAATATTCAAGCGTGTCTGATTGCACCATTCCCCAAAGAACATTGGCGTAAACTATCGGGGTAAAACTCATACCGGGATGGGCTTTTTTTGAATCTATCATATCTGTGCTTATGATAGGAACTTGCGGAAATCCCGCTTCGTCAAGCGCTTTTCTTGTAAGCGGCATATAATTGGTTAATCGGCAATCGCATAACACTTTCGCCGTTCCTATCGCCGTATTGTCAGGATCATATTTTCCGCTTTTAAGGGCAAGCAGGGCTTCGCCTATTATAATCTGCGCCGGTAAACAAATATCGTTATGAACATATTTTTTCCCCATTGCTATAGCTTGTTCGCCGCCCATCGGCAAAGGCTCGGCGCGATAGCCGCTTTTTATCATACTGCCTGTTAAAATAAGGCAGAACGCTCTGCTGGCATTCGGAATAAGAATAACTTTTTCCTTTTCGGCTCTTGTAAGTTTTACAGGATACGGATCTCCAAGCGGTTTTGCGTTATGCGCCACTTGTTTTCTGCGTGTTGTTACGGTTTCAATAAACGAACGCACCCTGATACGCAACGGACCGGGAACATCGCTTTCATCCATTTTAAGAATTAACGGAGATTTGCCCGATATATCATTCATAATGCGGATAATTTCATCGGTGTAAACCGCGTCATGCCCGCACCCGAAACTGAAAATATCAACATATTCAAGAGCGGGGTTTTCCGCCGCTATAATAGCTCCCGCAAGCAAATGGGCATGGTTGTTGTTTGTTATTTCAATACGGGATTTGCGTAAAGAAGTTTTTTCAATATTGGGAAGCGAATCCAGAGTTAATACGGGAATACCTAAGCTTGTAAAATACCGTGAAAGATTATGATTGATATGCTCGTCATATTGATAATAACGCCCGGCTATAACCACGGCGAATTTTCCTTTACTCTCGACATCTTCCAGTATTTTTTTGCCGTTTTCAACTAATTTACCGTTAAAATCTTCAAGCGCCTTTTCAGCTTGTTTAATCGCTGCCATAACGGTTCTTTCGGGGATGTTAAACGTTTCCTTCATATACCGTGAAAGCTGATAATCCTGATCTTTTTTCGAGAACCAGTGGAAAATAGGCGTATCAAACGGAATGTTGTGTTTCCCTTCGGGGTTATTGGAAAATCTTATTGAAAGCGGATACCCTTTCAATACAGGGCAGGTAAAAGTGCTGAAACGCTCCTCGCGGTTATCAGGCGGCAGTCTGTTTACCTGCGGAAAGAAAATTCTGTCTACTTTCTTTTCTATTAGGTCTTCTATGTGCCCATGTACAAGTTTGGCGGGGAAACAGACGGTATCTGACGCTATATATTGAATGCCTTTTTCAAAAAGCCCGCGTGTGCTTTTTTGCGATATTTTTATTTTGAAGCCCAGCGCGCCCCAGAATACTTTCCAGAAAGGCATATTCCGCCAAAAATCCAATACTCGCGGAATTCCGATAGTTATATCTTTTGACGGTAAAATTTGAGTAAAAGAATAATCCTTAAAAAGAAGCTCGTCCCTTAATTTGATCATATCGGGAACGGCGTTCATGCTTTTTGTTCTTTTTTTCGCTTCTTCGCGTAACGATGTATCGTTAGGATCGCCTACAAGTTCTCCGCGTTCACAGCGGTTGCCTGTAACCCATGTAAGGCCGTTGTAAAAACGCACAAGCGTACGGTTGCAGTTATTTGTGCAGAAAGGACAAATTAAATTGGCTTCCTGAGTGTAATCGAATTTTTTCAGTTCTTCAAAACCGATAAAGCGCGTGCGATCGCTCGTGCCGTGAGGTGAAGTGTATCCGTGTTCGGCGATTTCCCTTTTTGTCAAAAGAGCGACGCCGATAGCGCCCATTTCTCCGGGATACGGAGCGCGCACAACAGGTTTGCCTAGGTACTGTTCCAACGCTCTAAGGACAGCGTCATTTTTTAGAGTGCCGCCCTGTACGACAATTTTATCTCCAAGCTGGGCGGGACTGGAAATACGCACAACTTTTGTAAATACGTTTTCGATTATTGATCGGCAAAGACCCGCCATAATGTCGTCGGCTTGTTTGCCGTTTTTTTGCTCTGTAATAATTGTACTGTTCATAAATACGGTACAGCGGCTTCCCAACCGCGCGGGATTTTTTGAGTTAAACGCCGTCTCCGCTATTTTATCGACGGGTATTTTTAAGTTTGTCGCAAAGGTTTCCAAGAAAGAGCCGCACCCCGACGAGCAGGCTTCGTTAACCGTAATATTTGTAACAATGTCGTTTGAAATGTTAATGGCTTTCATGTCCTGTCCGCCGATGTCCAAAATGAAACTTACGCCCGGTATATATTTTTGCGCCGCCGCCGCGTGGGCTACGGTTTCAACCGTGTGAAAGTCGGCGCCGAGAGCTTTGTCAAAAAGCAATTCTCCGTAACCTGTTGTTCCAAGAGCGACAACGTCAAGTTTAACGCCCGCTTTATTGTATTTTTCGTACATTTCAAGCATGGATTGTTTTATAACTTTTAACGGTTCGCCTTTGTTTGGGCTGTAAGAACAATCAACAACATTTTCATCTTCGTCTATCAATACAAATTTGGTCGTGGTGGAACCCGCGTCAATTCCAAGATAAACTCTAAGGGTTTCTCCGCTCTTTTTATCAACCTTGTCCTTGTTAATAGAAAGCATTTTATGGCGCGCGATAAAAGCATTGCGCTCCGCTTCTGTGTTAAAAAAGTTGACAGCATCAGTCGAGTTGTTTTCCGTAACAATTTCACGGTACATGGAAAGCGAAGTAAGAACCGCCTGCGGAGTTATGCTTTTGCTCTGCTCGGCGAACATTTCATCTATGGAAAGAGCTGTTCCGTAAGCTATAAACAATTCGGCTTTTGGCGGCAAAATAACATCGGAATCGGAAAGCCCAAGCCGTTGAGCGAAAACTTTTATTAACGTGGGGTTAAAGGTGAGCGGTCCGCCTTCAAAAATGACAGGTGGCTTTATCTCAAGCCCCTGCGCGAGACCGCCTATTGTTTGTTTCGCTATTGCGTGGAAAGTGGAAAGGGCAATGTCTTTTATCAAGCCGCCCTGATTTAATAACGGCTGAATATCGGTTTTTGCGAAAACGCCGCAGCGTCCTGAAATGTCATAAACTTGGGTTCCCTGCGCCGCAAGGGCGTCAAATTCTTCCACAGGGGTACGCAATAGGGAAGCGACTTCGTCGATAAACGCTCCTGTTCCGCCCGCGCAGCTTCCGTTCATTCTCATGTCGCCGGCTACCAGTTTGTTCGCCGCGCTGTCATGGTAGAAAAAGATGATTTTCGCGTCTTGTCCGCCAAGTTCTATCGCTACCTTTGTCTGCGGGTAGAAAGTACGCACCGCTATTGAGTTGGCGACTACTTCCTGAATATAAGGAACATGGATCATTTCGGCGATTGTTCGCCCGCCGGAGCCGCAAAAGGCGATTTTGAACTGATTTTGAGGGAATTGCGAGAAAATTTCCTGTAAAAGTGAGTAAACTTTCTCACCCTGACAGGCATTATGCCTTTCATATTTTGAAAAAAGTATTTCTTTTGTGTCGTTTTGTATTACTACAGCTTTTACAGTTGTAGAACCAACGTCAATACCTATATGCAGCATTTATAATCATAATTATACACAAAAATCGGCATTTTTTCAACCATAAATTGTATCCCAATATTTCTCACAAAGCTCACAAAGAAACAAAGGACACAAAGGAAGATCAGGGGTTTATGTCCGCAATCTTATCGTGAAACTCACGCAAATTCTTCGTACAAAAACCCCTTATTCCTCTTTGTGTCCTTCTATTCCTTAGTGTCCTTTGTGAGAATCTTCATTGATAGAACCCTTCTCTAATTTAGCCACGGCTCGCACCGCGCGGGCGGTATTTTCGCTTATTTGGCAGCGTTCCGCTATTTCCGACGGCTCTGCGGCGGCTATGTTGGCTATTGAGCCGTATTCTTTCATTATTGCCGCCGCGCGTTTGGGGCCGACCCCTTCCACGGATTCCAGTATGGGGAAAAAGAGGTCTTTTGAGCGTAAACGTTGGTTAAAACCCGTAGCGAAACGGTGGCACTCGTCACGGACGTGCTGGAGTACTTTTAACGCTTCCGATTGCCTCGATAAAACCAGCGGCTCCTTCGCCGCAGGCAGCCATAATTCCTCCTCACGTTTGGCTAACCCTACAAGACCGCAATCCACGCCTAATTCGTCCAATACCCCTTTTGCGGCGTTTACCTGCCCGATGCCGCCGTCCACAAGGATTAAGTCGGGAAAGTCTTTTCCTTCACGGAGAAGCCGTGAATAACGCCGCTTTACCGCCTCTCGCATGGCGGCAAAATCGTCCACTATCCCGATAACCGTACGCAGTTTGAAATAGCGGTAGTTTTTACGGTCGGGAATTCCGTTCTTAAAAGAAATTAACGATGCGACAGGGTGTTTTCCGTCCAACTGAGCTATATCAAAACCCTCGATTCTTTCGGGTCTTGTTTTCAAATTAAGCGCTCTCATTAGTTCCTCTATGGCAGGGCCTGCGCCTCTTTCTTTTATTCGTTTTCGTAAATCTTCCATCGCGTTTTGTTTTGCCATCGCCATAATTACGGTGTGATGTTTTTCAGCGGGGGAGAGCAGCTGCGGCTCAAAACCGAAACGCTCCTTAAACCAGTTTTTTATCAATTCCGAATTTTCCGAAATATCGCTCTGTATATAAATTTTTGCCGGCGGACGGCGTGAAGGCTCATAATACGAAGTTATAAAAATTTCCAGCGACTCCGATTCATCCGCGGCGGAACGTGTGCGGTAAAGGTCTCTGCCTGTCATTCTGCCGCCTCGCATGGAAAAAACCGTAAACGTGGCAAGAACTCCGCTTGCCGCCCAAGCGATATAATCCCTGTCTTCGGGGTTTAAGTCCTCCACGTAACTTTCTTCTCTTGTAAGACTTTCAATCGCCCTTATCGTATTCCTTATCTGCGCCGCCTGTTCAAATTGCATAACTTTGGCGGCATCGTGCATTTTGGCGGTAAGATCGATAATCAACGCGTCGGTCTCGCCCGACAGCAGTTTTTGCACACGCTGTATATGAAGGGAATAATCTTCTACGCTTATTTTTTTGGAACAGGGAGCCATACAGCGTCCTATGTGGTAGTACATGCACGGCCCGTTTTTTTTAATCGTTTTACATTTGCGAAGCGGATAAAGTTTGTCGATTAAATCCATCATTGTATTTACGCTTTGCATATTCGGAAAAGGTCCGAAGTAAAGACTTTTATCCTGTATTATTCTGCGTGTGCGGAAAATGCGGGGAAAATCTTCATGCGTTATGCGAATAAGAGGGTAAGATTTCCCGTCCTTTAAGCTGATATTGTACTTAGGCGAATGCTGCTTTATCAGGGTATTTTCCAGCAAAAGGGCGTCGTATTCGCTTTGGACAATAATTGTCTCGAATGAATTGATACGCTGTAAAAGGGCAGTGGTCTTTGTGTCCTTTTTTCCCGAGAAATACGATTTTATCCTGTTTTTAAGCGACTTTGCCTTGCCGATATAGATGATTTCCCCGTCGATATCCTTCATTATATAGACCCCGGGCTCTGACGGGGCGTCCAGAGCGGCGGCTTTAAGGGCGGTTAATTTTTCCGAATTTATCTGATTATTCATACCAATTTATGCCGATATATAGTAAAACCATGAAAAAAGCACTTATTTTCATACTGACATTATACATCTTCCTGTTCGTTTGCGGTAGTATATCTGCGCTTGGAGAGAAAACTCTCTCTTTCGGGGGCTCAAATGCCTGGACTATTACGGAAAACAGGAACGGAATTACGGAATCCGGTTCAATTCGCCCCTATCCTGTGCTGTTTCTTGCTTCATCCGCTGTTACATCGATTGACGGATATCACGCGGCGGACGGCGTTTTTGGGAAATATTCCGCTTTAACGGAACATGCCCTGGATTTGGCTATTTCTTTTGACGAAAGAGTACCGGGAAATTTTAGGGACAGCGCCGGCAATTACAGGCTTACCGTTCCGCCTGAAATTGAAACTGTAGACCGCACTCTTGCAAGGGCAGGGACAGGAGCCGCGTATTTTATGCACGGCGGACATAACTCTGTTTCCACTCCCATTCTTATCCGTCCCGAAAACCGTGAGGCGCTTTTTGCCGCAGGCAGCCGTATTAAGGATTTTACGATTGAATTTTGGATGTATCCGCTGAATATGGAAAACGGCGAAGAAATATTTACATGGGTTTCAACCATTCCCGATCATTCCAACCGCGTACAGCGGATTGATTGTTATGTCGCTAAAAATAAATTGTGCTGGTCGTTCGATAACTTTTTTTCTTACGCAAATGATTCAAGAAAGCAAAACATTGAATTTACGGGTTTAACGCCGATTATTCCCAAAACATGGAGCCACCATCTTATAAGATTCGACGCATCAACAGGAATGTTAGAGTACATAGTAGACGACCGCAGCGAGGCGATTGTTTACGCTACGCCTAACGGGCGCGAAAACAGCGAGGTTCACACTCCGATTGTAGGACACAACGGCAGATTTTTGATAGGCGAGCGTTATTCGGGTCTTGTAGATGAATTAAAAATTCACGGCATCTGCGCGGGAAGAGTAGCGGTGCAAAAATATAATGCAGGCGGCGGAAGAATTGAAACAAGGGCGATTGATCTTGGTACTTACGCGAGCGGTGTTGTTAAAATAAACGCAAGCGGCGGCAGAGTGAACATTAAAACCGCCAAAATACAAAACGAATACCGCGAAAACGGAAGATTTAAATTCTCCGACGACTCGGAAATGAATTTCTTTATCCGCGCGGGAGAAAATCCGTATCTTTTAAGAAACAACCCGTGGGTCATGTTTACGCCCGGAAGCGAGATAAAAGGAGTCAGCGGACGTTATGCGCAAATAGCGGTTGATTTCTATCCTTCCGCAGACGGCGAATGCAGTCCCTACCTTGAACAGCTTAATGTTGTGTTTCAGCAGGGAGAGCCGCCCATGCCGCCCCGCAATTTAACAGCTGTCGCAAGCGACGGCGGCGTTCAGCTTCGCTGGAGAAACAGCATAACAACCAATACCGCAGGCTACCTTGTTTATTACAGCTCTGTCCGCGGAGAACTTTTCGGAAACGATTCAAGCTTAGGCGCGTCTCCCATTGATGTAGGCATAACAAATACTTTTTATATTGACGGATTAAAGAACGGAACGCTCTATTATTTCAGAGTCGCCGCCTATGATTTGATAACAGGGGATATAAACCCCAATGTTGGGGAATTTTCCGCAGAAGTTACAGCCCGCCCGCTTATGGGATTGGGGAAATAACAGTTAAAGAAATTCTTAACCACGAATCAACACGAACGCTCACGAACGAGGGAAGAATTTCTCACAAAGGACACTAAACACGCCAAGGAGATAATGAGTATGCTGTTTTTGCTGCGTTACAAATTCATTTTTCCAATTCCTTTACCTGTTCATCAATCCATGCAAAAACCTTGTTTTTTGTTTCTTCAGATTTTTTTTCATCGTATGGCACATAATTATAATTGAGTATATACGAAATAACATCCCATTTTTGCTTTCCGCTTTTAGCGACAGATTGCGTTATAACAATACTATTACCATTATCCAGTATTGTAATTTCATATTTCTCTTCCTGTAATGTTGATAAAAGTAATGTATATTTATTACCGTCTTTTTTAACGGATTCCAACCGACAATCATAAACAATATCGCCAAGCCCGACAGCAAGATATTTTTCAGAAAAACGCAAACTTTCTTCTGAATAAAATTTTTTCCACATTATCAGTCTATCTTTCTTACTATAAACCTCATTATCTTCATTCATGTTCCAACCGCCGCTATTGGCATTTATAAATTCGGCTGATTCTGTATAATAATATTCCCGTGTAAGCAAAATATTTTTGAACCAAGCTGAATAAAGTTCATCATTATCGCCTGCCGTCTCTTGCGTAGCGGCAGTTTCCGTTATCTTATTGGAATTACTTACCGCCTTAGAATTCTTGTTTGAGTTATTGCAAGCAATCAATAAAACACAAAAACACAAAAGAATCCCAACCAATCTTTTCATAAAATCCTCCTGATCTCCTATAGTAATCTACTAATAAACTGTTCGGGGATTTTCAGCGGCTTCGTCATGTTTCTCGTTTTTCCAATTTCCTAAGCTGATCAGTACACCATGCCGAAACATCTTTTTTTATCTTTTCTGATTTTTCTTTGTTATAAGGGATATACTTGATATTCAACGCGCGTTCAATAATATATTGTTTACGTATTTCATTTTTGGTAACAAATTGCGTAATAGTGATACTGTCATTATCAACGAATAAAACAAGTTCAAATTTTTCCTTGGCGTAATCAAGTAAATTTAATAAATAAGTATTTTCACTATTTTTATTAATAGAAAGGATTTTATAAATAGAAACATCCCCATCCCCGCCGTTTCCAATAACAAAATGTCCTTCAGAAATAAGAAGTCTGTGCTGTGAATTTGGAAAGAAATCCTTCATCATTATTATTGAATCTTTTTTACTAACACCTTCATCTGTTAACGACAAAAAATCTTTTTCGTAAATACCCTCTGCTGATTCTGAATAATAATAACTACGTGTTAAAAGTATATTTTTGAACCATAGATTATGACTATTCGGATACGATAGATAAGTTTCTAGAACAGTACCCTTAACGGTTTTATCTAGTGTTTCAATTTCTACACAAATAATAAAATCATCATTTCTTTCTTTTACATAATAGTAATCTAATACAATAACACTTTGTCCTTTTGTCAACTTGCCGGAAGGAGTATCACTACGGTTTAAATAATAGTCACAATCAGAATTTATTTCCGCTTCAATATATAAATCGCCTGCAGTCTCTTGTACTTCAGTAGTTTCCTGTATCTTAGCAGTTTCCGTTATCTTGTCGGAATCAATTATCGCTTTTGAATTCTTGTTTGATTTATTACAAGCAATCAATAAAACACAAAAACACAAAAGAATCCCAACCAATCTTTTCATAAAATTCTCCTGATCTCCTATAGTAATCTACTACGCACATATTTGTAAATATCACCGCTCTCTAGGTTCGTGAGTGTTCGTGTGGTTCGTGGTTGAAATATTTTTATATCTATACTCAAATAATAAACTGCTCGGGGATTTTCAGCGACTTTGCTATATTCTTCATCTCTTCCAAAGTTTTTTCATTAACGGGAATACTTCCGTTCTTGCGTTCCGCCATTAACTGCGACGATCTTTCTCCGTGCGTATAAATTCTCGTCTGTCCTTCCGCCTTTTTGCTGTCACGCAATTCCTGCAAAAATTTTGTCATACCTGCTTTTATCGCTGTTTTATCGCCGAAGATACCGTAATCAACCGCCATAAAATAGTGGCAAATGCCGGTTTGCCCGGGTTTTCTGTTTACATGGTTCGATGTAAGACCGCCTGAAATTACGGCGGAAAAAAGATCGACAATAATGCTCAGTCCGTAACCTTTGTGTCCGCCGTTCAGCGTTCCCATTCCTCCAAGCGGAGTAATGCCGCCGCCGGCTTTCGCTATTATATTGTCAATTACAACAGCGGCGTCCGTGCATGGATGTCCGTTTGCGTCTAACGCCCAATGCTCCGGGAGCGGCTGACCGTTTTTTCTGTAAACTTCAAGTTTTCCCCGAGGGACGACGGTTGTCGATGCGTCATAGGAAAAGTGAAAAGG
>Ga0268262_10004144_pt1 | contig 15164 bp, 13 predicted proteins | sample TergutNc150P3_FD_190354 | JGI IMG/M metagenome (GOLD analysis project Ga0268262, IMG submission 190354) | Nasutitermes corniger P3 segment gut microbial community from laboratory colony in Florida, USA - Nc150 P3 (SPAdes) (version 2) | ecosystem: Host-associated > Arthropoda: Insects >... | reverse complement strand
TTATTAGCGGTCAATATTTGCATGACTTCCATTGGATGCGTAATATAGGGGATTTTTGTTCCTTTTCTGTTTGGGCTATCTGACGCATTGTGTTTTAAGGTAGCAAAAATGATGGCTTCGTGTATTTGGTTCATGTTAGAATTGTATCACCTTTAAAGGGATTATGTAAGAGTAAGTAGGAAGGAAACAACTTTCAAAAAATTATGATGGCAAAAAAGGTAAATTTCTTGTTTCCAATATCTCATTAATTTTTAATATTTCATACATTCCGTTTTGAACACAATATTTGATGACAAGATCAAATTCATCATTATGATTTAATGAAAATCCGGCGCTTTGAAGAAAAACTTTAAAATTTTCATAAGGCAGTTCAAGGGCAAGTCCAAAAGCTATAGTTGTTTTCTTTGATGGCTGATAATGTCGTTTTCCCATAATTTGTGAGTACAACTTACGGTCAATAAATGCCTTTTTATACAATTCTTGAGGCTTGATACCTTTTTCTTTACGGAGTCTATCCAAAAGAACAGGGAAGGTTTCTATTTTCCGATTATTCATAACAAATTTATCAACTGATTCCATAGGTATTATTTTATTTGAAAAGAAAAATTGAAACAAGTCGTTTCAGAAACGACCAATTAATTTTAGAAAGGGCGATAATGAAAATGTAAAGTAATTCAGGGGAATACTCCTGAAAATTTATCTTTATGTAAAAGGAAGGTTGAAAATGGAATATCATTTGTACGGAGAAACACAAGGAAAAACTTATTATTCATCTGCTTTGTATTTTGATGAAAAAGGCATTATGATTACAGATATGCAGGATTATCTGGATGATGATGGTTGTTGGGAAGAATACTATACTATTAAGCCTGAACATTTCAATAAACTTCTTAATAAATTAAGAACTTATTCAACGGTAAACTCAATAGATAATTTGGATGGGGAAGCAAAAAAGGTATATGATTCTTTGGATGATAAATTAACAAAAGAAATATTTTTATACATCTATTGCATTTCTAAAACATCTGAAAAATCAATACATGGTTTTGCGTTAGTTGAAGCTATCTGTGGTTCTGAAATTCCTTATGAGAAATCAATATACTCTAAAGGAGCTTAGTTTTATATTGCAAAAAGAAAAATTAAACTCTAAAAACCTTGTTTCCTTTTCAATGATGATTTAATATTGTATCAGCTTTATCCCTTTTTCTTTACAAAACATTTCCAGTAATTCATCGCCAATATGATATACTATAGCAAGCGACACATTTTTCACATTAAACTTCTTTTTGAAAAGATATTCTCCGACAAGTATTTGACCAATAACCGGACGATTTAATTTTGTTTTAATTTCTACCAGTTCAATTTTATATCCATCTTTTACAATATTTTTAAAATCCTCTTTATATTTTGCGTATGGTCGATGACATTTTTTATCATTTTCTATCCTGACAATATCCAATCTTCTATCAGTACTGTTTTTCGCAATTATTTTATTTCCTACTGATACTTCAGTAAATGATGTGCCATCATTTTTCAAGCAATAGAGTTTTGATAAATCTTTTTCAGATAATTTTCCTTTCTGGTTCATAGTTCAATCTTCTAAAATATAAAGTACTGAATTTACTTAGCCAATGCTTTTTTCTGTTTTTCCACATATCCCCCCTGTCCTGCGGCAAGGGTGTCAAGCCGCTGATTGAGCAAGGCTCTTTCTATCGGGTCAAGTCCTGGGGTTTTAAGTATGTTTATAAGTCTTGCCTTGTGCCCGATATAAGCGATGTGATAAGCGTCCATAGGGTAGCCTTTTACACGGTATTTCCCATTATGGGGAAAGGTTTGTTCGACAGCTTCGTAATGCAAGCCTTCAACGGCTTTGAGGGCAAGGAAAGCATCATCAAAAAATCTTATTGCTCTTGACAGGCTGCTTATAGCGACCTTGTCTGTTTTTTCGCAGAATTCAAGTTCCTGGGAAATGAATGTATACTCTGCAAGTAAAATGATTTGAGGGTCGGCGGTTGTTTGGGCTTCCTTAAAGGTTTCCATTGCCAAAGCTATACCATCTTCATAGTTAATGCGTCCTTCTTGCTCTTTCCCTCTGATGGCAAAACCTTTGCGTCCGGAATCAATACTAGCCGTTGCAGTAATAATGCTATCTACTAATCCAGCCAGGTCCAAACTCAGCCTCCGCTTCCGACAAATTCCAGCCTTCTAAATATTTTGCCCCTGCTTTTTCCTTAATTACTTTCGCTATATAAGGGGGTATGGGGGCTGTTTTCATAAGGCGGATAGCTCCTTCTTTGTCTCCAGCTTTCCTTAATTCTGCTACTTTACAGCCAATGGCTAGTTTTTCGTCAAGGGTCATGGTTTGCGCTTGCGGCATTTTTTTCTCCTTAACTTACAGTATAACAGGTTCAGAGTATATTAGGCAACTAAAAGATAAATTGCGTGTTTTATTTATTTATTACCTTCTTAATACAGTCTTACCATTGAATGCAGAATAGCGGAGGTTTGCCTAAATATTTTCTATTATTCAAATAAACATTCAAGGAGATTTTATGAAAGAAACGATTTTAGATGAAGCAGTTTTTTTGCGGATTAAGGAATTTAAAAATAGGTTGATCCAGTTTACGGACAGCACTAACGCCATGAGGCTTGTTAAGGAAAATGGCAGGGATATCCGGTATAATGCCGTTTGGCGCAAGTGGGTTGTGTGGAACGGCAAGTATTGGGAGATTGACGAGGGATTACCAAAATTGCAAATGTGGAATATGATCCTAAAGCCGATTGTCCGATGTGGAAAAAGTTTGTCCGTGAAATTATGAATTATAAGGCGGAATTGATAAAGTTTATTCAGACTGCGGCTGGGTGGTCGCTGTCGGGAGATATTTCAGAGCAAAGTATGTTTATTCTTTATGGAACCAGAGCAAATGGCAAGACTACTTTTCTTAATACCATTATTTATTTGTTAGGTGATTATTTAGTGCGGTGAGAATAACGAACACCCTGTTAGTGAGAGGTTTTTGGCTTTGCGGCTTAAAGAGATGGGGTTTGAACATGGCAGGACGGCTACGGAAAGATTTGAGGTTGGGGTTGGAATAAAGGCCGTCGTTAGGCGAAGCAGTTTTGCTTAGTAAAAATATTTTTAGTAATAATCACGGTCACTTTTCATTTGAATATAAATTATCTCAATATGATAATGAATTGTTTTATGTACTGATTTATATGTTTCTAAAACTTTAGCAGTCATTTTAGTTTGATCAAGTGTATATAAATATGATGATAGTTCATTTAAGATTGATAAATCATACTCTAATTCTGCTCTGTTAGAAATACTTTCAATAGTCTTTAATAATTCTATTTGTAGATATTCTGAGAAATCTAATAAATTCCAAATATAATTTGTTTCGCTAAATATTTTTCTTTTTGGTTTACCAATAGAATCTTCGATTTGGTGAATTATTGAATCAATATTATCAGATGATTTTGCAGCTTTAATATCTGACAATAAAGGAATATTCTTCTCTATATCATCATAATCAACATTATGCCATATGGGAAGTAATTTTTTTTTGGACGTAATAAACATATTTGTAAGAGCATTTAATTCTGCTTTTGTCCAATTTTTTTGGAGGAAAACGGGTGAAATGATTAGTATTCCATATTTTGCATTTGCTAGTCCATTATTTATACTTTGAGTAATGCTGTCACCAAGCTTGATAACTAATTCATCAAGAAAAACATTATAACCTTTTTTGAGAAGGCCTTTTGCTAATGGTCTAGCTAGTTCCAATTTATCTTCTGATGCATAGGAAATAAACAAATCATATTCTTTATTAATTGTTTTCATTTTAATATCCTTTAAATAAAATGGTACTTATGTACTAAATTTTATCATACTTACCTTGTTTTAGATATATGAAATTTATTATACTCTATTCGACGCCAGAATGTTTGGAAATTTTCAACTACGCCCTTTTGGGCACGGTGGGTGGTTCCCCCGTGCGCACCTTTAAATGGGTAAACAAACAGGCAATTAATCGGCTATTTTGACAGAAAAAAAATTTGACATAATTCTTTATATGATATAGACGTATGAGTAATAAAGCATATTAATGAGTAGGCATTATAAAACTGTAACGCTGTACCGGACCAGCGTTACAAGCATTAACATACGTGCTTTTAGTCCCTGCAAAAACCTTACAACTGTAACTTTTCAAGGTACAATTAATGCGAATAATTTAGGTTTTTGGGATAGTTTTAACAACGAATTTATTAGCTCGTTCGATGGCGGCTTGCGCGAAAAGTACATTACAGGCGGACCGGGGACATATAAAAGCAATGGCTATAATTCTGGTAGTATATGGACGAAGCAAATGTAATCCCAAAAATTGTCCGGACGGAAGATTGATAAAGAGTTTTTGATCATTGATTGTCCAAAACCGTAAAACGCCGCACTACTGTATTTCCGGTTGAATCGACTAGGGTAAGGGTGCGGTATCCGGGTTCGGGGCGCGCTTCAATTTCATGAAAAGTCCAGGTAAAACCAAGGTATCTTTCATCGAGATGCCAGTAGATGATCTCCGTTTCATTTCGGTGAGCCGCCATAAAGACAACTTTTCCTTCGCGTCCGTCCAACTCACGGGGAACATAAATCTGACTTTCAGGTTCAGGGTTAAAAAGAGCAAGAACCGTTTCTTTCCGGCCTGACAGCTCCTGAGTATTTAAAAACGGAGGCAGGGGTTTATAATCCAGATTCCAGCGGCGGTAGTACCATTCCTCCGCCGGAGGGAGAACGAACCATTTGCGCTGTACAACCGCCGCGGAAACGCCCGGTTCAAGGATGATCCGATGGTCAAGGTTTTCGTTTAGAACGACAGTTCGGCAGTAGCGGCAGGCTCCTGCGGCAGGCGCGTTTATCGGAATGTCCGTAAATTTAATCTGAGCGCAGTTGACAGAAGCGGGAAAACCCGAAGAAGCGCATATTTCCGCCTGACGCAGTTCCGCCGCCGGTTTGTAAAACCACGATCTGCGGTTTGCGCTAAGAGAATCCAGAACGGAAAAAATTTCAAAAAGCACCGGAGCCGCAGTAACGGCACTGCGCAGTTCCGCCCTTCCCTCTCCCGACGCGTTCCCTATCCAAACGCCGACTGTCCATTCGGGAGTTACCCCTATAGCCCATGCGTCCCGAAATCCGTTGCTTGTGCCGGTTTTCCACGCAATCTGCCTTGCTCCGGCATACTCCTGCCAAATGGCTTCTTCCCTGGGACGCGCTCCGTGAACCAGAGCTTCTAGAGTAAGCCACGCCGCTCCCTGAGAAATAAGCGATGAAGCCGACTGTGCGGCAGCCAGCGTGCGCCTGCCTGACGCTTTTCGCGGCGTTTCTTTGGAAAGAACGGAAGGCGGGAAAAACACTTTTTTTGATTCGGAAACGGAATTTCGATCCGTTGAATCAATGTTTGCCGCCCTTCCAAGTCCGGCATAGAGTCCGGTTATTTCCCAAAGGTTAACTTCCGCTCCGCCCAGAATTAACGGAAGTCCGTACTCATTTCCCGGGCGGAAAAGCGTCGTAATTCCCAATGAACGCAGTAATCGGGTGAAACGGTCTACTCCGAAAATACGCAAAGAACGGGCTGCAGGAACGTTAAGTGAACGCGCAAGAGCTTCGTTTGCGGGAACTACTCCAAGGTAAGTGCGCGTTATATTTTCGGGACTGAAACCTCCAATCCTTGTTGGTATGTCGCTTACAAGAGATGAGGGAAGTATGTCCCCAGTATCAAGCATTGCCGCGTAAAGAAAAGGTTTTAAAAGACTGCCTGAACTGCGCGGGGAAGTAACGATATCGACATCAGGAGAATCAATTGCGGCAGTATTGCCGACATAGGCGGCAATTTCACCGGTTTGTGTATTAATAACGATGCACGCGCCGTTAAATATGCCATTGGCGGAAAACCGTTCGGAAGCGCGGTTAACAACGGCCGCAGCGCGTTCCTGTATGCCGCGTTCTATTGTGGTATTAAAGGCAGCCGAACTTTTTATCGCGGCTGTTCCGCCTGCTTCAAGAACAAGCCTGTCCAAAAGATGGGGAGCAAGGCGCGGGAGGGGAAGCGGCTCATCGGGAAGGTACTCCGCCTCGGAAAGGACAAGGGTTTCTTCATCAATATAACCTTTTAAAAAAAGTTTTAATAAAAGAGCGTCCCTTTTATTTTTAAGCGTTTCGCGGTTGCGCCCCGGATGTATAAGCGCCGGACTGTTGGGAAGGACCGCAAGAGCTGCCGCTTCCGCCCAGGAGAGGTCCTGCGAACTTCTGCCAAACCAGCGCCATGCCGCGGCTTCAAGGCCGACTACATTCGCTCCGAACGGAGCGTTAGCTGCATAGACCGCGAGTATTTCTTTTTTTGATTTCACAAGCTCAAGGCGCATGGCAAGCGCGGCCTCGACCGCTTTCTCAAAAAAAGTCCGCTTGCGCGCTCCTCTTGAAAGCCGAATTGTCTGCATTGTGATGGTGGAAGCCCCTGAGATAATTTTTCCGCCGCGGATGTTTTGAACAGCTGCCCGCGCAATTGCAAGCGGATCAATTCCCGAATGTTTCCAAAACCGGCGGTCTTCGGCTTCTACTACGGCAACAGTGAATTTTTCATTTATCGTTTTTGTACCCGGAAAACGCCACTGACCGTCCGCCGCAACTTTCGCTCCAAGAAGATTCCCGTCCCTGTCGAAAAGCACAGGCGAATAGGGAACGTCAAAAAGAGAATTGCCGCCTGAGAAAATAAAAACAAGAAGCGGCGCCGTTAACGCGGATATTAAAATAAACCGCCTGATTTTAATAAAAACCTCACCTGACGCCGGGAACTAACGCCCTGATTGTTTCGTCGTACATTGCATAGGCGTGTATTGCCGGCCTGAAATACGATCCTTCATAAGCCTTGTTAACTCTGAACCTAACCGTTCTTTCCTCTCCCCTGTTAAGATTAAAATAAGTCATCACCCTGTCATCACGAATATCCTGATAACGGAAAACCTGCGCGGGAGCGGTTCCGCCGACTCTGGTATTGACAATTTCCCACGAAGCGGGAAGCGGAACAATAAGGGCTATTTCTTCTATTGAACTTGAAAAAGTATTTGCCACACGAACGGCAATTTCCATATCTTCACCTAACTTGAGGTCCGCGGGATTAATCGCCCTGTTGTTTGAATCGCGGTAATCAACCGTAAGCGAAATGCCTTCGGAAAGAGCGGGTTCTCTCCCTTCAATGGGAAGCCCTTTTGCGGTAAACCTTACATAGACCGGAAAAGCCGAACGGTTTGTTACCGTAAAATCGGCGTTCAGCCCCGTAACATTTCCGAAAGACTGTTCGGCGACAGGGCCGTTAAACGAAATATTCCCCGATTGTCCAGCCGCCGAATAATCAAGCGCCAGCTCTCCGGATTCGGCATTGCTCTGCATAAACGGAGCTATTGCGACAAGAGCGTACGCGGTTTCCTGAGTGGAAAGCCAGTTTTCAGAGGAAAGCGCGTTTGTGATTTCCTCAAAGAGGGCGCGGGTTCTTCCCATTTCTTCCCGCGTGTTAATTAAAATGAGAGTTTCAAGGATCATTGCTTTGTCTCTCAGGGCTGAACCGAATGTCGCGGAAAGTTCGCGGTAATTTCCCTGCGGCAGGGTTAAACCGGTAATCATGGTTCGCGCAGTCTCGCGCTGTCCGGCGTACCAATAAGCTGCGGCAAGACGCCAGCTTGCCTGAACGGGCAGCCTGTAACTGCGAAGCCTGTTCATTGAACCAAGGTCGGGCTCTCCCGCAAGAGCCAGAGTGTAAAGCCTGTAAGCCTGCTCTGTATATTTTTCGCTGTTTGCCTGCCAAAGAGCCGCGATGTTTTTCTGGTACTGTATCCAGCTTCTTATAACATTATCCTGTACAATATAACCTGCCCGGCGCGCTTCCAAAAGAAAATGCCCAACATAGGAAGAAGCCCAGTCATGAGCTGACGATTCTCCGGGCCAGTAAGAAAAACCTCCCGACATTAGCTGCATACCAAGAAGGCGTTCTATTCCGGCGTTTACATTGGTGCGAATTGCCGATTTGCGGTTTTCATCTATAAGAAGAACCTTGTCAAGATAAAGCTGAGGAAAGACGCCGCTTGTGGTTTGTTCCACGCATCCGTGAGGATATTGAATTAAATAGTTTAGCCGTGATTCAAGATTAAGAGGCGGAAGTCTTGAAAAACTCGCTGTAAGAGAATTCGTTCCCTCTCTGCCGGGATACGCAAGAGCGCCCCTCCATGTCTCGCCCGCTGAAATAAGGTTTTGAACCGATCTTGTTACGGGAATTGCCGTGGAACGAACTTCAATATCCGTAACATGACGCGCCGTTCTTAATCCGGCTGACTCCGCCGTTACGGTGAATTGCAGATTTCCCGGATTGGCGGGAGCTTTTACTTTAAAGCGGATCAATTTTTCTCCGCTTTTGTCAAAAGCGACATCCTGCGCCGAGAGCCCCTGAATTGAAGCTCCCAAGACGGAAAGGTTTACCTTGATATTTCTGCTTCCGTCTCTTTGAGACGTAACATAGACAGGAATCTCAATTTCATCTTCCGGTGAAAGGATGCGCGGAAGAGTTGCGTATACCATAATGTCCGAAGTTACCTTGACGCTTTTTTCCGCGGTTCCGTAAGCGCGTAAAGCTCTGCTCGTCTGCGGCTCGCTTGTGGAAGAAGCGGCAAGAACCATTATGCGCAGCGCTCCGGTATACGGAGGAAGATCAAAAGTTTCGCTCTTTTGTTCACCCCTGCCTATTTCATAAGGCCCGAAAAAACGCACCACCGGCTTGAAACGCTGCGTTTCCTTGTTTGTATCCAGCATACCGTCATCGCCGCCGCCGATAGCAAGAAGTGTTTCCAGTCTGCCTGAAAACGCCCCGATAATTTCCTGAAAGAGGTCCCAAGATTTAATAAACGAAGCGTCTTTAGCGTAAAAAGTGTTACGCGGATTCGGCATATTGAATCTTGTAAGCCCAAGCAGTCCTTCATCTACAACCGCAACAGTGTACGCCATAGGCCGTCCGCCGGCTTCGCTTATAGTAAAGGAAACCTTCGACTCAGCCTGCCAATTTTCCGGCGCGCTTATCTGCGGACGCAGTACAACCCTTGCGTCATCTATCGTTACCGGAGTAATGCCGTAGAGCCGTATCGGGAGATCGTTCTGCGTCTGCAAATGCGGCTGAATAAGCGTTATATGCACATAGATATTGGGAACCATTGACTGATCCGCGTTAAATTCAAAACTTGTTGTTCCGTCTTCACAGTTAAGCCATTCGCTTCTTATTATGTTTCCGCCTTTCTCAATTACAGCGAGAGCTGCGGCGTTTTTATTTGAGGGAAAAGATACCTGTATTTTTTCATTTGTGTTATACGAAGTTTTTCCCGGGTTTAAAGTGAGCATGGACTGCGATCCCTGTCCGCCTTCCTGCGCTCTTCCCGCCCATCCCGGCCAGTCAATGTAAACGACGGAAGCGGCGGAGTGGCCGCCTGAACTGTCACGGACAATTATCAGATAACGCCCCCAATCAGGATAGTTAACCCTGAAATTCCACGAAGCTTTTCCGTTGGAAGCGGTAATAGTTCCTCTGGACAGCGGAGTACGCGAAAGCGCAGACGCAAATTCAGCGGGTTCGCCTCTTCCGCTTTCCCACCACCAGCGCCACTCAAGTTTGTAAAACGCGCAGTCAAGTTCAACATTTCCCTGAACAGGTTTTCCGTTTTCATCAAGAAGGACAATTTCCGCCTTGTGATCCGTGTCTGTCAAAAGCATATTGCGGGCCGCGTCTCCTTTCGGAAGTTTAACTCCTACATAACGGCTGTACGGCGAATATTCCCTGCTGACCTGTTCAGAAGAAAATACCCCTGACGGTTCAAAAACCCTTGTCATAAAACGCGCCGTTACTTTGCCGGGAACGGCAGTGCCCGGATTAAGGTTTACGGGAACTACCGCCTTTCCGGCGCTGTCAAGGGTTCCTTCCCAGATATTCTGCCGTTCCGATGAAACTATTCTGGAAGGATCACGGAAAGAGTATTCACCGTAAGCGGGGAATGTCGTTTCCTTATCCGCGAAAGTAACGGAGATGTCGGCTTTTAAACCGGAAGCCTGCGCGCCGTAAAGCCACTGCGCTTCAAAAGGAATCCGCAGAGGGCCGCTTTTTATAAAATCACCGCTGCCAAAATCAAGGTCAATTTTCAGCCTGTTGGGCATAACAGTTTCAATTTTGAGGTTTTTGTTAAATGTCCTCCCGCCTACCCGCACTCTGGCAGTCCAGTCCCCGGTAGGGGCATCTGACCTTGTAGAGATCATGATTGGATAAAACCCATCTACCGAAGACGTGAACGTGCGGTTAATAACGGAGCGTCCTCTCGGGTCCTCAAGCTCGAATGAAACAGGATGATTCTGCGGAAGCGCGCCCTGTGGGTCTGCAAGAAGGAAAGTAAGATAAATCTCGTCGCCGGGACGCCACACATCCCGCTCCCCGTAGATAAGCCCGCGAATTCCCGTTGAAGGAGAACCGCCCGCAACATCAAAATGACTCACCGAAAGAGCAAGGGAATCGTTAATTTTCAGATACGCCCTGCCTAAATTGTTTTCGGCATATACGACAAGACGCGAACCGTTTCCCATTTCCGAAGCGGGAGCGGGAATTGACGCCATTCCGTCCGCGTTTGTTCTGCCCTGATGCAAAAGCCGCCCCTGAAAATTGTAAACCTTGAATTCCGTGTTAGGTGAAGGACGGGCGGTTATCAAATTTGTCGCGGCAAGAAGCCATGATCCGTCCAAGGTTCTCTTTGCAAGAAGCCCCAAATCAGAAACATACACATTCCTGCTCTTTGTAATATTGTGGCCGCCCATGCTTATGTAATATGCCGGATGGCAGGGATCATTGCGCCGGTTGTACCATTCGCTCCAATTATAACTCGGAGAGTTCATATAACTGTTCCAAAAACTGGGTTCCTCGCTCTGGCTGAAGCGCGTAAAACTGTCGTCAGGGAATTCCATATTGGAAAAATTTCCGTGAGTTAAAGGGCAGACATACTGAATATGCCTCTGCCTGAAACTTATCCTTATATGGAACATACCGCCTGGAAACCTGCGGCTAAGTTCAGCCATGTCGAGGCCGCGGCGCACCCACCGGTTTTGATCAAACGCCGACCATTCAAAGTCATAAGCCTTTGTCCACACAGGCTCTCCCACACGGTCAAGCTGGGCGTCTCCCGAAAGGCTGTTTACCTGAAGGAACTGAAACATATTGTCATTGTAAATTTTGAAAGCCTCTACCAAAATACCTTTAACATTTCTGGTTTCTATCACAAGCTGAGCGCCCTGGCTTGAAGGCAAAATAACGCCATTTCCGGCAAAACGTATTTCAGGCAATTCCCATTTGTCAGGAACAGTGTACTGGACAGGAACAGTGAGCCGTTTTCCGTTTACATCTTCCAAATCCTGAATTAAAAGCGCCGCTCCCGCAGGAATGCCTCCGGAACTGTCCCTGAAAATTTTTATAGTATTCCCTTCCGCAGAATAGCGCACATCGGTTTTACCGGAAAGAGAAATAAAACCTCTTAAATCTTGATTTGCCTTTAAATTGGAAGTAAATGAAACTTCGATTATGCCGTTGAAAAAATTGAGGTTGAGCATCTGGAAAATATCCAGACCCGGTATCATCACATAGACAAACCCTTTTTCTCCGATCCCCAAAGACGCTCCGTTCCATGAAATTGCCGTATTCCGCGAAGTTTCGCCGCGTTTAACCGGAATGAAAGAAAAACGGTGGACCCCGTCATCATGCGACCACGAAGGAACGCCCAGTTCTTTTGAACTGATGGTTTGCTCTATTTTTGAAACATCCGCGTCTTCATCCGCGCTGACAATTCCCGCAACTAAAACATCATCTTCTATGCCGAGCTGTACAGGTTCAAGCTGTACGGTAAAAATCGGAGCCGAAGCAAAAAATTCAAAATTGAAAGGAGCGATACCGGCAATGTCAATTTTAACCTGATACCGCTGTCCCGGTCTGTACGATTCAGAAGGAGTGAATACAAGGGTATATTCATCACGCCATGAAATTGTCCCCTTAACCGCCGGGCTAATGGAAAAGTTCTTTGTCGTTAAAGGCAGTGAAGTATCCTGACTATGCGTAAACTCTACAATAACAGGTTCGTTTTTTCCCAAAACACCGCTTGATACCGCGGCGACATCAAACGGATCGGGAGGGATGTTTTTTCCTTTGCAGGACAAAAGCAATACGCCTGTAAAAATTGTAATAACAAAAAAAATAACGAAACCTGAAATATTTTTAAAACAGCCGCGTGCGTTAGCCTTACGGACAGATTTTAAATAACCTGCATTTTTCATGACCCCTCCATAACCTGAATAAGGAGATTATACACCAAATTCTTCCGCCTTCCAACGACAGTTTGAAGGTATTGTTTGAAAGTGAGAATCATAGTAATGGCAGGATTCAAATGAGGTTTAAAATGATGAACTTTAAAAAGAACGAAATTCATTTCCTAATCCTTTTCGACCTGTATCAAGTACAATAATTATATAAAAGAGGTTATAATACAGATAAAAGGAGCGTAGATAAATGTCAAATATAAGAGTTGAATTTTTTTCTAATTCTTTAATACGTCCGGTTGCGTTTGAAATGTATATACCAAATGATTTTCGTACCGGTATACCAATGCCTCACAATCCGTATTATGACAGGAAATGCAAAACGGTTTTTGTATTACACGGTTTTACAGGCTGGGGGAAAGGCTGGAACAATTTATATGAACTCGCTGAAAAGTTTAATTTGGCTTTGGTATTTCCTTCCGGAGAGAACAGTTTTTATCTTGATACTGATGCTACAGGCGGAAAATACGGAACATTTATCGGTTCGGAACTTGTTGAATATATAAGGAAAACTTTCGGCCTTTGCTGCGCCAAAGAAGATACTTTTATAAGCGGACTTTCAATGGGAGGTTTCGGAGCTTTGCATACAGGGCTTGCCTATCCTGATACTTTCGGTAAAATCGCCGCGTTATCATCCGCGTTAATTGTGCATGGAATTTCCGGCATGAAACCCGGCGAGGATAACGGAGTGGCGAATTATTACTATTTTCGCGGTTGTTTCGGCGATCTAGAAAATTTAATAGAAAGCGATAACAATCCTGAAACGCTTGTAAAAAAATTGATTCAACAAAAGAAAAATATTCCTGAAATATACATGGCGTGCGGAACAGAAGACTTTTTATTGGCGGATAACAGGCGTTTTCATAATTTCTTAGCTGAACATAACGTTAATGTTGAATACATTGAAAGCGGCGGCGGCCATGATATGGCATTTTGGAACGAATACTTCGCAAAAAGCTTTGAATGGATGGCATGAGATAATTCATATTTATTTTAAACGGAAAAATGAATATAAATCCGTTTGCTAAATAAAATTATCATGATACAATAAAATTAGTTATGAAAAGATATTTGATATTCATAATATGTTTCCTTGTTTTTGACTCCTCTTTATTCGCCGAACTGACAAAGACCCAAATGTGGGCAATAGCGCTTACCGGAATAATGACTGAAAGCAACAGAAGCAACCGGAATTCCCTGAATACAAGCGCAATGAATGAAACAGGCAGAACCACATGGCTTAATGTAATGAGCCGGGATTGGGACGTAAACACAAGGGAAGAACTGCTTGAAACATTGGAAAATCTGGAAAACGGCGGACATTCGGCTTCATTAAAAGAAATTCAAAATATTATTTATGAAGTCTACGGGCTCACAAATGAATATGATATAATAACCGCATTAAACAAGTACAGCTGGGATCAAACAAAAATTAACCGCTATAATTATGTAAGAGCCAATTGGGGAAAGTATTATTACCGTTCAATTAAATCGTGGGATTTAGGCAGATGTATTTCTCTTTGCAGATGGGGTTATAATGCCGGATTTATTACTGAAGAAGAAGCATGGGGAAAAATTTTTCATTACGCAAAGATAATCCAATCGCTTTATAATTCATGGGAAGAATACGGATATGACTATTTTATGGGCAGGCTTTTTTGGGCTTCCGGTTTCAAAGAAGAAGAAAACTACTTAGCAAGAACAGAACCTGTATACCGAAAATTGTTACGCGGCTATTGGAGTTTGATCGACTGGAATATTGATTTGGATCAGCCTGAAACAGTTAAACCGCCGGTGAGCACAAGACGTTTCTTGGAACCGGATGATAAAGACGGAACGCTGCAATACCGCACCAATGATCCTGCTTTATATGACAGGTGGGTGTACAATTACTGGCCGAACACGTCCCCGTCCCCGAATATTTATGAATGCAAGGCAAAAAAAATAAGCGGCTGTGATACATACGGTTATGGAATGATTTTCTGTGTCGACGATTCCGACAGAAGCAATGTCAGTTTTTACAGACTATTTATTACCGTAGACGGCAGGTTCGCGGTATCCAAAAGAACCGGAAATACATGGGCTGATATAAGGGGAAACTCACCGGTAAGCTGGAGAAATTCATCATTTATTAATACCGGCCATAATGTTTACAATACGTTAAGAGTAGAAAGAACGGATCATGAAAAAGGCGCAATTTTCAGAATTTTTATCAATGACAATCTGGCTGCGGTTTTTGATGACGACAAACCGATTAACGGCAGCAAAGCCGGTCCTGTAGTCTCCGTAAACGTAAGGGAGATGGAACAGTTTCCCTATATACCTGTGGACGTGCGTTTTTATTTTTAAAAATAGAGCCCCGGCAGCTGCCCGCCGTTTTAACGCCGTAGTGCTTCACGTAAAAATCAAACCGAAAAGGTTGATGCCTCACGATAGAAAATCTAACCATAGGAGCCGAAGCGCAACGGCTTCATGTTAGGTTTGGAAACAAACTCAGGAACAGGTTCAGCAAAAGAAAACAACTTGTCAAGAGCTTGCTGCATTTGTTTCATCTCGGTCATGAGATTTAACCGTTTCTTCAAAGATGCAAGACGTCTTTTTATTTCTTCTGAAGTATCGGTTGATGCCATAGCCCGTTCAAAAGGAGTCTGGGGCTTGTCGTAAGCTCTCCTGACTTTGCTTCCCGTTCTTTCTTTGGAAACCAGTTTACGGGCAGCATAAAAGAAATTGAACA
>Ga0268262_10004143_pt1 | contig 15168 bp, 16 predicted proteins | sample TergutNc150P3_FD_190354 | JGI IMG/M metagenome (GOLD analysis project Ga0268262, IMG submission 190354) | Nasutitermes corniger P3 segment gut microbial community from laboratory colony in Florida, USA - Nc150 P3 (SPAdes) (version 2) | ecosystem: Host-associated > Arthropoda: Insects >... | reverse complement strand
CGACATGGTAGAAATACTTGACGACGGACGTTTCCTGCTAAAGGGGCGCATTGACTCGGTTGTTAAAATTGAAGAAAAACGAATCTCTTTTACGGAAATAGAAAGCCGTATTTTACAATCCGGTTTTGTGTCCGATGTATGCGTAATCTCTCTGGAATACAAGCGCCAATACCTTGCAGCCGCGGTTGTTTTTAATAATAAAGGGAAGGAACGCTTTAACGGGCTTGAAAAACACGAAATAAATAAATTCTGGCGGGAATACCTTCTTCAGTATTTTGAAAATATAGTAATCCCGAAAAAATGGCGTTACCTTGAAGCTCTTCCTGCAGATGAGCAGGGGAAGAAAAAGAAGGAGTCGATTGAGATTCTTTTTTCCTGTGAAAAAGACGCGGCGGGAAATGGTGTTCATACAAGCGCCGGATTCGGCGGGCTGGAAAAAGAAGAAATTGTTGAAAGAACAGAAAATTCAGTAAGCCTTAAGTTTTTTGTATCAGATAACAGTCCGTATTTTGACGGTCATTTCCCGGGATTTCCAATTCTTCCCGCTGTAGCGCAGGCGGAATTGATTATCCGTTTTTCGGCGCGGTATCTTGGAACAGATATATATCCTTTGGAAATAAAGCGGGTAAAATTTACCAGTTTTATCAGGCCTTTCACGCCTCTCCTTCTTAAGCTGATAAAAAAAGAAAAATCAATATCCTTTGTTATGAGTTCCCCTGATAATGAAATAGTCTATTCAACCGGAACGGTAATACAGGGGAGTAAATGAAACAGGGGTTCCTTATTCCCGTATACAGACACGGCATAACAGCCTGTTCCCTTGCTGAACGGCTTGCGGTTTTCGGCCTGCCGGTAATAATTGTAGACGACGGCAACGACGGGGATACACAAAAACTTCTTGTTGAATGTGCAGCCAAAACGCCCAAGGTCTCGCTTGTGAGCCTGGAAACAAACGGCGGAAAGGGAGCCGCCGTTATCTGCGGTTTAAAAAAAGCGGACGAATTGGGGCTTACCCATATATTGCAGATAGACGCCGACGGGCAGCATGACGAAGGAAAAATTGCGTTCTTTCTTGAAGAGTCCGCCCGGTATCCTGATAAGATCATCTGCGGATACCCTGAATTTGACAACACCGCCCCCAAGGGCAGGGTGACAGGACGAAAGATTTCCAATTTCTGGGCTTCAATAGTTACTATTTCAAAAGAACTAAAAGACGTACTATGCGGCTTTAGGGTATACCCGGTTAATGGGACATTAAGCGCATCTCAACATTTTCTTTTGGATAAGCGCATGGGTTTTGACGCTGAAATTCTGGTGCGTCTTTACTGGAAAAAGGTATATCCGTTATATCACCCTATAAAAGTAATCTATCCCGAAGACGGGGTTTCCAATTTCCACATGGTCAGGGATAATGTCCGTATAAGCTGGATGTTCAGCCGTCTTTGCGCGGGCATGCTCCTGCGATTGCCTTTGTTAATCATCAGGAAAATATGCCATGAATAAACAGGAAGAAAATTCCCTGCACTGGTCAAAGGAAAAAGAAAAAGCCGCCGGTTATTGGCATGTAAAACTCCTTTTAATTTTATTCAGGTTGTTTCCGGTTATTATCCTGCGTGTTATCGCGTTTCCGGTTGGTTTCTTTTATTTTCTTTTTTCAAAAAGAGCAAGGGCCGAATCCGCGCGTTATTTGCAAAAAGCCGCGCCCTTTGTAACACAGCGGGATATCGCAAAAAAATGCCGTTCCCCTTTTGGCCCATTGAGGCATATTGTTTCCTTTTCCCTTGCCCTGGTGGAAAAGCTGCAGGCCTGGGGCGGCAAATTTCAATTTAAGAATATTCATTTTCAAAATGATGATGTAGACGAACTAATCAATGAACTGGAAAACGGGAAAGGCGTGTTCATAATTACTTCTCATATCGGAAATATAGAGCTTCTTCGGGGACTTGCAAGCTTAAACAGGACAGGCATATCGCGTAAGACGCCTGTTACCGCCGTTATTGACATGAAGGTCAGCGAAAATTTTTCCCGCATGATGAAAGAATTGAATCCCCAATCGAGTTTTGACATTATCAACGCGGGTGAAATAGGCCCTTATACAGCCGCCTTGCTTGAAGATAAGCTTGCCGCGGGAGAGATGGTAACAATTGCCGGAGACAGAACCGCCGCAAGCTCCGCAGACGGCGCAAATAGCGGCGCAAACGGACACGGAAATAACCTTTTAATTCCTTTTCTGGGAGAGGAAGCGCCGTTTTCACAGGGGATTTTTTATCTTGCCGCTTTAATGAAAGCGCCTGTCTATTTTGTCTTTGCCCTTCGCAGGGGAGATTTATCAATATTACCGGAATACGATATGCACGTTCATAAAAACACCCTTTCCCTTGAATGTTCAAGGAAAGAAAGGTTAAACCAAAGCTCCCTTCTTGCCCGTTCTTTTGCCGAATTGCTGGAAAGCTACTGTAAACAAAGCCCTTTTCAATGGTATAATTTTTATAATTTCTGGTCAAAAGAGGCGTGATGATGAAATCAAAAGAGAACAACGGGCCCTATAATATTTACGCGGAAACTGAAATCACCGTTGAATTTTTCGATCTTGATCCTTTGCAGGTTGTATGGCACGGGAATTATATAAACTATTTTGAAACCGGCCGCAGGATACTTATGGAAAAAATCAATTACGGTTATGAAGAAATGGTAAAATCCGGTTATTCCTTTCCCGTTATTGAAGTCTCGGTAAAATATATAGGACCGTTAAAATTCAAAGACAGGGCGCGTATAAAATCCATTCTTATGGAATATGAAAACCGCGTTTTGATACGGTATGAAATCCGCAACGCCCAAACCGGCGCTCTTACTACCAAAGGATTCAGCACCCAGATGGCATTCGATATGAAAAACAATGAGTCTTGCTTTGTGTGTCCTTCAATATTAATCAACAAAGTTGAAGCACATATAAAGGAACAAAAACAGTGAAGCGCATAGCCGCCGTAACATCTTTGTTTCTTCTTGCCTCGGGGTTGTGGGCGCAAGCTCCGGCGGAAGAAATTTTCCGCCACCCTCTGGAACAGCAAACCATGAATGTTTTTATAACAACTTGTTCGCGCCTTGCGGAACATCCTTATACGCGCGGAAACTTTGAACAGGAAAAAACAATAAGCCGCCTTAACAGATCTCTTAAATCATCCGGTACATTTATTATTGCGGGCGGGTTGGGCATGGTATGGGACACCGTTAAACCCTTTCCTTCCACCCTTACACTGGGAAAAGATTATCTGATACAATCAAGACCAGGCGGACAAAAAACAGTTTTAAGCGCGCAGGGAAACGAAACATTTCTGCGCATGGCGGAAGTAATAAACGCGGTATTTACGGGAAACAGCCGTGAACTGCTGGATAATTTTGAAGTTTTTTATTCAAGCGGCGTATCCGCCTGGGAATTGGGTCTTATTCCGAGGAATAACGCTATTGGCGCTTTTGCGGAAAAAATTATTATGAAGGGCGATATTGCCATCAAATCAATATTGATATACGAACAAAACGGCGACACTGTACAATACCTTTTGTCAAACCACAGTTATCCGGCGGAATTGAATGTCAATGAAAAAACTCTTTTCGCTTTACCATAACATAACCCCTCTGGGGCTGTGGCTTGCCGTTCACATAACTATTCCCCTGCTTCTTCTGCTTTCTGCTTTTTTTATCGGACCGTTACGCATAAATACCATGTTGTTTGATATGCTTCCCCGTTCCAGCCAATCCAGGGCGGTAATGGAAGCAGATATGCTCCTTGGAGAAAGAGTCGGACGTGAATTAGTTATTTTATCCGCCGCGCCTGATTTTGAAGACGCAAAAAAAGGCGCGCAAATGCTATTTGCGGAATTTGAACATTCGCCGGATTTTGATAATATTTCACTTTACTTTGATTCCGCCGTAATGGAGGAGTTTAGCCGTTATCTTTACGATTACCGTTTTGTTATCGCGGGAAAGGAAACGCTTGATCTGCTGGAAAACGGCAGAGCGGAAGAAATAGCACAAGACGCGCTGGCATCCGCTTTCGGCGCTTTTAATTTTATTCCTCTGACTCATATAGAAAGCGATCCTTTTCTTCTTACGGAACGGCGTATGGGCGAATTCCTGTCGTCTTCCCTGCTTACGGGCGGCAGCCTTAACATTAAGGAAGATGTTCTTGCGGCGCAAAAAGACGGAACATGGTATGTATTGTTGCGCTTAATTCTTGCGCCTCAGGCGGCTTCTCTGCGGTCGGGACAGAACGCTGCGGGAAAAATTTACGCTGTCGCGCTTGAAATAAAAAAATCCGTACCGGGGCTGGAATTTTATTTTTCCGGAATCCCCTTCCACAGTTACGAAAGCGCTTCCGGCGCGCAAAGGGAAATATCATTAATCAGCACAATTACGATAATAATAATTTTGATTTTATTTCTATACGCCTTCAGATCTGTTTTACCCGTCTTTTCTTCCATTTTGGCAGCGGGAGTTTCTTTAGGTATCGCCGCCGCCGCCGCGCTTTTGGTTTTCAGGGAGATTCATATCATCACCTTTGTTTTCGGGACCACGTTAATCGGAACCTGCGTAGATTATTCGGTTCATTTTTTTATCCACTGGAAGGGGAATCCGTCTTTGAAAAACGGGGCGGAGATTCGCTCCCATATTTCAAAAAGCGTTATTATGAGTTTTATTTCCACGGAAATTTGCTTTTTTGTCTTTCTGCTTGCACCGTTTCCCATTTTAAAACAATTTGCCGTCTTTTCCATGGCAGGGCTTCTCAGTTCTTTTCTCACCTGCTTCTGTATCTACCCGCGCTTGAAAATACCGCCGGAAAATAAAAGACATTTTCAAATCTTTGAAAGCAAACTTTATCTTCGTCTTAGAAACCTGTCTTTGCCGCATATCGCAAGACCCGCTCTTGCCGCCGCCCTCATTATTACCGTCCTTACGCTTATTGTTATTAATTTTTCCGCAATAAGAATAAAAAATGACCTTTCTTCTCTTTACACCATGTCCGTTCCTCTGCTGGAATCCGAAAAGCGGGCGGCGCAGATTTTGGATTACGGTTCTTCCGGCTGGTACTTTATTGTTGAGGGATCAAGCGCCGAAGAAACGCTGGAAAACGAGGAGGCCCTTGCCGCGCGTTTAGAAAAAGAAATATTAAAAGGAAACCTTGGCTCTTTTCTGGGAACTTCGGTTTTTATCCCTTCGATAAAAAAACAGAAAGAAACTTACAGCTTAATGAAAGCCCTGCTCCCTCTGGCTCCCGTTCAATTTGAATACCTTGGCTTTCCCATGCATTATGCGCAAACTTTTGAGACAGAATTCGCATCGGCGCAATATTGTCTTCCAAAAGACGCGGACGCGCTTTCCGTTACCGATATCTTAAAATTGTGGATAGGAGAAAAAAACGGAAAATATTACTCCTGTGTTCTGCCTCTCAAGCCGAAAGACGAGGCGGCCTTTAGGGATATCGCCGAAGAATCAGACTATATTTATTTTATAAACAAAGCACGCGATATAGGACGCGATCTGGATACCCTTACCAAGACTATGCTTCTGTTTTTTCTTGCCGCTTATTTTGTTGTATCCGTTCTGGTTTGCGCGGCATACCCCCGAAGAGACAGCGTTAAAATTTGCGCGATTCCGTTTCTGCTGGCTATGACCGCCATTGCCGTATTGGCGATTAATAAAATTCCCCTGGGCTTTTTTTCAATTGCGGCTCTTGTTTTGGTCTTTGGTTTGGGGCTGGATTATATCTTTTATATGACAGGAAAAAAACAAGAAGGGGAAAAAAACCTTACATCTCTTGCCGTAGTATTATCGTTCTTAACAACGCTTCTTTCTTTCGGCGCTTTGGTTTTAAGCAATTTTGTTCCGACTCATATTTTCGGGCTTACAGTCTCTGCCGGGCTTGGCGCGGCTTTTATATTCGCTATGCTTTTACAAACCAAAGATTCCTGAGAAAACCACCGTATTTCAGGCTGTTGTACATCTGTCCCTGCAAACGCCGCTGCCAATATGTAATGTTCTCCCGCGCCGCCTGTAAGCTCATAAACGTTGAGTGATAACGCGGAAGAAACAACCGCGCAAAACGCAAGCGAGCCTTCGCGGGAAATAAAAGACGGCGCTCCTGCCATATCAAACACCGAAAGCCCCCGAAGCTTTAAATAACTTTCTTTAAGCGTCCAAATAATATAAAACCGGCTCAAGTCAAATTCTCCCTGCGCCTCAATATATTCCCTTTCGCCGCCGGAAAAAAACTCTTCCGTTATTTCTTCTGCCTTTGCACGGGGGCGCACAAGTTCAACATCACAACCGGTACGCATGTTTTTACCCCTGATTACTGAAACCGCAGTCATGCTTCCTGAATGTGAAATGTTGAAATCTACATCACGCCCAGGACAAAAAAGCCTTCCTCCCGCTTCTTTGGCTATATCATCTTCCATAACGCCTTCGCACAAAGACAATATACGCCTTGCTTCGGCTGATAATTGCGGATTATCATGCTTATTTGACAAAAACGACAGATTTATATAGTATGACATAGCATTAATAATTGGATATTTTTTTGAAAAGTACAAGAATTGTCATCATTTTCTTCCTCTGCTGCTGCTCCTGCGCTTCAAAAACTGAAATCAGGGAAAACAGGCTTAATGTTTACCTGACCGGCAGTTCAAAGTATTTTTTACTGCCTCCCGGGGACATTGAAAACACCATGGACATGGCGCAGCGCATCTCCGCTGAATGGCAGGGCAAGGACTATTCCTTTAATACATGGATAAAAGCAGATGAAGCCGGAATGGAAATGATCCTTCTGAATGAGCTTGGAGTAAATATCGGAGAACTCTCCTACCGGAACGGGTTTGCGTCTTTCTCATCTCCGGTATTACCTAAGTCTCTTAAACCTGAATACATTATAGCGGATTTTCAACTTTGTTTCTACAATACTCCCGCGCTCAAACGCGCTCTTGAAGAATGCGGTCTTTCCCTTGAAAACTCGGGAAACAACCGCCGTATTTATCATGGAAAAAACGTTATAATAGAAATTAACAAAAGCCGGGATACCGTCAGACTTGTTAATCATCTGCGGGGATACGCCTATACATTGGAAGGTAATTTTAAGTGAAGGAAAACATCTGGTTGTCGCCCCCCGGACTTATATGCTGCGCCGGACGGAACAGGAACGAGTTATATGATTCTTGCCTGAACGGTTATCAGGGAGGAATGATAATGCGGGAATTGCCCGGCGCAAACGGGAAATTCCCGGTAGGCGTTATTCCAGCGGAACTGCCCGAAGTTGATTTTCCTCCCGCGGCATACGCGGGAGAAACCAGAATTATCCGTATAATAGACGCGGCTGTAGAACAGATACGCCCGTATATTGAAAAAGCCATTGCAAAATACGGCAAAGAAAAAATAGGGGTCTGCCTCGGCTCCTGCGACAACGGCAGCGAAGGTTCATTTTTAGCTCATCAGGCTCTGCTTTCGCAAGGCGCTTTCCCTCAGGATTACAGCCTGCGTTATCAAAGCGCGTCATTTCCGGCGGAATTTATCGCGCGCAAATTCGGCATATCAGGCCAAACGCTTACATGCGCCACCGCCTGCGCGGGCGGGGCAAGCGCCATAATCCGCGGAGCGGAATTGATAAGCTCCGGTTTATGCGGCGCGGTAATCGCAGGCGGCGCGGACATTGTTTCAGATACTGTCCTTGCCGGATTTCATTCACTGGAAGCAATTTCCGGCAGCCTTACTAACCCATTCAGCAAGAACAGAAAGGGGATCAACCTCGGCGAAGGGGCTGCTTTTTTTCTGCTTGATTCTGCGGAACCTGCCGCCGGAGAATACTCAGCCGTAAAACTTTCAGGCGCGGGAGAAAGCGCCGACGCTTACCATATAACCGCTCCCGGAACGGACGGGGCGGGACCGGCAAAGGCAATGAAAGCCGCGCTTACCAACGCGGAATTGGAAGCGGAACAAATCGGCTATATCAACCTTCACGGCACGGGCACAGAGCTTAATGACAAAGCCGAAGCCCTTGCAATGAAAACGGTATTTAACAAAATACCCCCGGTAAGTTCAACCAAGCCTATTACGGGACATACCTTGGGCGCGGCGGGAGCATTGGAAGCGGCAATCTGCTGGATGGTATTAACCGGAAAAAAGGGGCTTCCCGTGCATTGTTGGGACGGTGTCATTGATGAGGAAATCAATGTTTCCCCTGCCGGTAAGGACTGCCAGGAAACTCCCGCATATTGCATGAGCAACAGTTTTGCTTTCGGCGGATGTAATGTCAGCCTTATCCTTGGAGGAAGATAATTGATTATCGAAAGAGACGAACTGCAAACAATAATACCGCATAAGGGAAATATGCTGCTTTTAAGCAGGGTTACCGAATATAGCGATGATCATAGCATCAGAGCGGAATATGATATTACAGAGGACTGTATCTTCTATGATCCTGAAATAGAAGGCGTGCCTGCATGGACAGGTTTTGAATTTATGGCTCAGACAATTTCAGCGCTTTCCGGAATAAAAAGCCGTGAAAAAGGAGAGAAACCTAAAATAGGATTTATATTGAGCCTCCCTTCCATGCGCATGGATATTCCGTTTTTTAAGAACGGCAGTTCCGTAAAAATCCATGTAAAGGAAACTGATTGTACTGATATGATATATTCTTTTGACGGAGCGGCTTTTATAGATGACAAAAAAGTTATGGAAGGAAAATTAATGGTTATTGAGGTCAGCGATGAACGGTTTGCTGAACTGACCGGGGGAGTGTACATAAGGTGAACGAAGAAAAAAAAGTCCTTGTAACCGGGGCAAGCAGAGGCATAGGCAGGGCAATTGCCTTAGCCGTATCCGCCGAAGGATACCATGTAACAGCCCATTACAACAAAGGAAAAGAAGCCGCAGAATCATTGCAAAATGAAATTCTAAAAAAAGGCGGAAGCGTTGAATTGATCCAATTTGATGTAAGCAACCGGGAAGAGTGTCAGGAAAAACTTGACAAATGGTCGGAAGAAAACGGAGCCTTTTGGGGAATTATTTCCAATGCCGGAATCTCCGCTGACGATTCATTCCCCGGCATGAGCGGAGAATATTGGGACTCTGTTCTCCGTACCAATCTTGACAGCTTTTACAATGTGATTCACCCGCTTATAATGCCTGTATGCCGTAAAAAGCGCGGACGCATTATAACAATTTCTTCTATATCTGGGATCACAGGAAACAGGGGACAGGTAAATTACAGCGCCGCAAAAGCCGGCATTATCGGAGCAACAAAAGCTTTGGCAACGGAACTTGCCAGCCGTTCCATAACGGTAAACTGTATCGCTCCCGGTATTATCGAAACCGAAATGATCAGTAATGTGCCTATGGACATAGTTCTTCCTTCAATTCCGATGGGACGCATAGGAAAACCTGAAGAAGTGGCGGCTCTGGCGGTATTTCTTCTTTCAGAACAGGCATCTTATATAACGCGGCAGGTAATATCAGTGAATGGGGGCATGGTGTAATGAAAAAACGTGTAGTTATTACAGGCGGTTCAATAGTAAGCGCTTTGGGCAGTGAATGGCCTGAAATTTTGGCAAAACTGAAAGAGGGAAAGAACTGCGTCCGTAAAATGGATGAATGGGAAAAATATGCCCGCATGAACACAAAGCTTGCGGTTCCGGTTGATTTTACCATGCCGGATTATCCCCGCAAAAAAACCAGAGGACTTGGCAGGGTCGCAAAGCTTGCCCTGGTTTCCGCGGACAGAGCGCTGGCTAACGCCGGAATTAATCAGGACGATCCCGAATTGAAAAACGGCCGCTGCGGCATTGCTTACGGTTCGTCAATGGGAAGCATCGATTCAATCATGGACTTCTACAGCATGCTTGTTAATGATGATGTAACTAAAATGACCGCCACCACCTATATCAAGGCAATGCCGCAAACATGCGCCGCAAATATCGGCGTATTCTTCGGGTTAACCGGAAGAATTATAACCACTAACACGGCTTGCACATCAAGCAGTCAGGCTATCGGTTTTGCATACGAAACAATAAAAAACGGCCTTCAGGATATTATGCTGGCGGGCGGAGCGGAAGAATTAAGCCCTGCGGACGCGGCGGTCTTTGACACCCTTTTTGCCGCCAGTTCCAAAAATGACAGCCCAAAAAAAACTCCCGCCGCTTATGACAAGAACCGCGACGGCCTTGTAATCGGCGAGGGAGCCGGAACGCTGATACTGGAAGAATATGAACACGCTGTTAAACGCGGCGCGAAGATAATCGCGGAAATTGCCGGGTTCGGAACCAACACCGACGGCACTCACATTACCCAGCCTAACCGAAACACAATGGGCATAGCGATGAAACTGGCGTTGGAAGACGCAGGGCTTGATCCGGCTCTCATCGCTTATGTGAACACCCACGGAACCGCAACAGACACGGGCGATGTCGCCGAAAGCTGGGCTACCGCGGATGTTTTCCAAAGGCCTGTCCCCGCAAGCACATTAAAGAATTACATAGGCCACACATTGGGAGCCTGCGGAGTTATTGAAGCGTGGATTGCAATTAATATGATGAAAGAAAAATGGTTCTGCCCCAACCTTAATCTTGAAGAACTTGATCCGCGCTGCGGACCGCTGGATTACATAACCGGAAACGGACGTGATATCGACGGAGAGTATATCATGTCCAATAATTTTGCCTTTGGAGGAATTAATACCTCGCTTATTTTCAGGAACTTGCCATGAATAAAGAAATAGGCAAAGACAGGCTTGATATAGAAACTATTACTGCGGCGGCAAAAAAGCAAATTGCGGTACGGCTTTGCCGCAGCGCAGAGTTTGAAACAAATATAAACAAGGGCGCGGCGTTTCTTGATCAGGCTTTGGCTCAGCACGGCGGGATCTACGGCGTCACCACAGGTTACGGCGACTCATGTACCGAGACAGTCAATCCTGAACAATACAGGGAGCTTCCCGTTAATTTAACGCGCTTCCACGGCTGCGGCATGGGCGATTACTTTGATGATGAAACGGTCAGGGCGCTGATGATCGTAAGGCTTAACACACTCGCGCAGGGATATTCAGGCGTCAGCATGGAACTTCTGCGCTATATTGATTTTTTTATCAAGCATGACATTCTGCCGCTTGTACCTCAGGAAGGTTCCGTAGGCGCGTCAGGCGATCTCACTCCCCTTTCATATCTTGCGGGCGCGCTCATAGGGGAGCGGCAGGTCCGTTATAATGGCAAAATCCGCTCATCTGCCGAGGTTCTTAAAGAATTGGGCAAAGCTCCCTATCAATTCCGTCCCAAAGAAGCCATCGCAATAATGAACGGAACCGCGGCAATGAACGCCGTCGCCGCTCTTTCTTTTTCAGACGCGCAGTATCTTGCAGACCTTGCGTGCCGCATAACCGCGATGAATTCTATCGCCATTAAAGGCAACGCTTATCATTTTAACAAGCGTTTGTTCGAGTTAAAGCCCCATCCGGGACAGGCATTGGCCGCGGAAAAAATACGCACAAGCCTGCCTGAAGAAAATCAGGGCGCGCTTGACGCTCCGTCCAGAATTCAAGACCCCTACTCTATCCGCTGCGCTCCGCATGTGATTGGTTTGTTTTATGATATGAGCGATACCCTTCGCAAATTAATCGAGACCGAGATGAACAGCGCCAACGATAACCCGCTTATTGATCCTGAAACCCAGTCGGTATACCATTGCGGACATTTTTACGGCGGGCATATCTGTTTCGCCATGGACTCGTTAAAAAATATTATCGCTAACATAGCAGACCTATTGGACAGGCAACTTGCACTGCTTGTAGATACAAAGTACAACAGAGGGCTTGCCCCAAATCTTACAGGAACGCGCGGAGCCGTTGCCATACATCACGGATTTAAGGCAGTGCAGATTGCCGTTTCCGCATGGACAGCCGAGGCCCTTAAAAACACAATGCCCGCAAGCGTATTCTCCCGTTCCACCGAGTGTCATAACCAGGACAAGGTAAGCATGGGAACTATCGCAGCCCGCGACAGTGCCCGCGTAAACAAGCTGACAACGCAAGTAACAGCCGCGATGCTGCTTGCCTCTTTTCAGGCTATTGATCTGCGGTTAAAAAAAGGCGAACTTAAAACAAGCGATTTAGGGCAAACGGAAAAAACGTACAGCGAAATTGCCTCTTTTTTCAAGCCGCTGGAAGACGACCGTCCGCTGGAAGACGATCTTAGAAAAACAATGGAATTAATAGAGGAACGGCATTTTAGCCTGCGCTCATGAAACTGAAACTTATTTATCCCAAATGGAACAAACTGCCGGGGCAGACAACTTTTAACCTGCCTCCCCACGGACCTGTGGTGTTCGCCGCAACCTTACCAGCCGATGTGGATATTTCTTTTACCGATGAAAATGTTCAAACACTTGACTTTGATGAGGGCTGCGATCTTGTCGCTATTTCCATGATGTTAAGCACTCAGGTAAAGCGGGGCTGGGCTGTTGCTGATGAATACCGCAGGCGCGGCAAGCAGGTTATTTTCGGCGGCATTGCCGTTATGCTGCACGCCGAAGAAACTATTCCGCACGCGGACTCTGTTTTTCTGGGCGAAGCGGAAACACGCATGGAGCAGGTTATCGCGGATTGGAAAAACGGCAAATTACAGAAGGTGTACAATTTTATGCCCCGGCAGCCTCCTGTTGAATCGGTGGGACCAGCAAGGCGCGATCTGTACAAGCGGGAATTGTACAACCACAAGGGCGTTCAGATGGTAGACCTGTTTCACGCCTCAAGAGGCTGCCGTTTCAGTTGTTACCCCTGTGCGGTCTCATATCTCGGCGGACGTTCTTTCCGTCCCCGCCCGCTGGACAAGGTAATTGAAGAACTTGCCGGCATTGAAAACAACAGGCTCTTTGTCGTGGACAACTCGCTGGCGCAAGATAAGAAATGGGAGATGGATCTGTTCCGCGAAATGATTCCCATTAAAAAAAAGTGGATCAGCCACACCATCGAAGACGACCCTGAGATATTGGACTTAGCCGCCCGCGCCGGAGCATGGTATGTGTATCAGGCTATTTATGACACGTCGGATTATATAAAAGAAAGGGTAAAGCGTTACCACGACCACGGCATAGGCGTTGAGGGCACGATCCTTTTGGGGCTGGATAACCAGACAGAAGACGACATCAAAAAACTCATTGACTTCCTCCTGCAAATAAAACTTGATTTGGCGGAATTTACCGTTTTGACCCCTTTCCCCCATACAAAAGCCTGGGACGACCTGAACCGGCAGGGGCGTATTTTTGATCGCGACTGGGATCATTTTAACGCCGGGCAGGTTGTCTTTACCCCAAAAAACATGAGCGCCGAACGCCTGCAGGAGCTTTACGATTACGCGTGGAAAGCTTTTTATCAAGATGAATCTCAGGAAGAAAAAATGTTTCACCTGCTGTATACGGTAGTCAACCGCGAGATGGACGACGGAACCTACCGCCCGCGGAACAGGCGGCTTATCCATAAATCATTCGGAAAGGACGTGCGTTAGCAATGCGGGTGCCGGAAAAATACTACGATGAGATTTTTGATTTTAAGGGACAATGGGATATGCCTTCCCGCTGCGGTCTGAAAATAATCCGGGACGGGAAAACCATCGTTATTGTTACAGAGCTTTATCAGGATAACCCCGGAACATCAATTACAGCCGCGGGAGAGATTTTGGCGCGGCAGATCTGCGAAAACAAAGGGCTTAACCTTAATGAGATTATGTATCTTGAATGCAACCCCAATACAGGTTCAAAACTTTCATTTTACGATGAGGAATTTTTCGAGGTTGATTTTTTAAGCGGTCCGGAACCTGTATACCGCCGGCTTGCCGCCCGGGAAATTACGCTTGTTTCCAAAATGGATAAATCGAATTGACCAAATCCTGCACTGTTAAGGCGTATTTGAACATGGTGGGTTCAATTTTCACGCCTATATAATCATTTAACCTATGTATAAATTCAACCATATCCAGAGAATCAAGCCTAAGATCATCACTTAAACGCTTATCCGGACCGATTGAACCAGCGTCAAGCTCAAATTCGGAGATTATTAATTCTTTTACCTTTTCATAAACAACAGATTTATCCAAAAAAACTCCGTTACCGTGAATAAAATATTGCATAATTGACGGTTTTTTGTCAATAAGATTTCTTGCCGCTTAACTTAATCCGGCAGACTGTTTGTTAATTATCAACTACGGTTAAAAAATCAGGATTGTTTAAAATAAACCCCTTGTCCAAAAGGACAGGGATTATTTTATCTACAGCATCGGGAATCCATGAGCGGTCAAAAACCCCATGAGGATTTTTCGCAAGCTGTGTTTCCGTTAAAAAATGGGAATCCCTGGCATCATGTAGCAAAACAATTCCACCGCCCTGTTTTTCAACTTTCCTTATAACCTGTTTTATAACCTTGTTTTGCTTTGTTCCGTCTAAAACAGCGTCATACACCCTTACATTACTTGGAACAATTACATAACCTTCACTGCGGACGATTTTTTCCAGCGCGGAATTGTAAAAACCGCCATGCGGACGGTACAGCTTGGGATACATTTCATGACCCATCGCCGTTGAAATTGCTTCTCCGCCCCGGACAAGGTTTTCTCTGAATTCGTCCGGCTTCATTCTGCTTGCCCATTTATCCGAATATCCGTGATTTGCAATATAATGCCCTTCTTCATACATACGTTTTACCAGTTCCGGGTATTGTTCGGCGTTTTCTCCCAACAAACAAAACATGGCTTTAATTTGATATTTTTTCAGCACATCCAATAACCGCGCCGTTGTATCCCCCTTGGCGTTAGGTCCGTCGTCAAAACTGAAGTAAACTACATATTGCGGAATGTCAAGTTCAGTCCTGTTTTGGTTTATTGTCCGGCAGGAAGAGGCAAAGAACAGCAGAAGAAGCGGCGTTAACAACATTGTTAAAAACGGCGCGATTTCTTTTCTCATTGTGTTTTATCCGGGAACAGAAACGCCTCAATTTCCCTGTTCAGCGCCCTTACCGCTTTCGGCGCTGGGAACTTGCTGTATTTTTCAGGATTAATTTCCGGTCCCATGCTGATACGGTAAACATAACGCTCACGCGGATTAAATCCTGTCCATGGATCTTTCTTGCCGAGTCCGTATTTGTCC